>Ga0307507_10003882_pt1 | contig 27788 bp, 26 predicted proteins | sample 7_EM_MG_FD_207223 | JGI IMG/M metagenome (GOLD analysis project Ga0307507, IMG submission 207223) | Populus trichocarpa ectomycorrhiza microbial communities from riparian zone in the Pacific Northwest, United States - 7_EM | ecosystem: Host-associated > Plants > Roots > Unclassified | place...
AACATACTGAGTATCAAACGATATTCGAAACCAAACATAAAACATCATGAGTATCAAACTCAATCATAAAACATACTGAGTATCAAACGATACTCGAAACCATAGAGTAACCCGTACCGGTTACACATAGCAGTTGTGTTTTCAAACTTGAAGAGCCGATGCATTTCCATATAAAATCTTAAGGTATTGTGCTTAAATTACTTTGCAGCAGGGTGTGCCTAATTTAATTATCAAAAGGATTAGTACTTTGACTTAACAAAACAGTATTGTAATAACATAATAAAGGTATCAAGAATGACTTGTAAATACCTTCAAATACTCTTCCCATACATCATCTGCAGCCGTTACAGCTATTACCTCTTCATTCCAGCCAAACTCTGAAGCATTAATACGATGATGGAAAACTTCATAAAGCTGCTTCAACTATGATTATTATTATATAATGTTAGTATCTAGTTAAACTCCATAAAATCTCCAGAGGGGAAACAGAATTGAATTAAAAATAGAAGAAGAGATGTACTTACTCGTCGAACCGTTGTTTTTCCTTACTCAGCATCTATATTGGGCCTGAATTTATTATTCAGAATAGTGGTTACCTCACTCCACGCTTGCGGTTTAAAGCTATTTCCAGCAGGCCGTTCTTGACTAGCCTGATCGAGAAGAGAATCAATCCAAATCTTGTCTTTATTGTCATCCCAGACAGCTTTATTTCTGCTTGCCTTGGATGCCATCAGAGAGAGTTGGAAGGAGACTGGTTTGTTGATAAAGGCTAACAAAGACCCGAGCGCTAATGGAGTTTAATGGAAAGCAAAATGTTGGGATAACTTGAGAAGCCAGAAGAACTGACCTGAGCTTGAGCTTTGATAAATGCCCGTGAGAGACTAGCAGGTTGATTGGTAAAGGAGTGTTGAGGGCAGCCAATCCCCTAATCTGTATGCCGATTTTACAGCTTTTTACTCTGATTAATGGCATGGGTTATTCTTAGATTTTTACCAGAGGGAATATGGTCAAGGAGCTCTTGCTGTGACCTGGCCAGTAGAAAACGCCTCCGGAGTGGCCAACTTGAACTATTCCCAATCTCAGAATATTCCAGGAAACTAAAAAGCAACAAATACAGATAAAGGGATAGAAATAAGAGTGCTGCTGGACCCCCAATTAGGAGCAAAGTATACATGCTGGCCGGACGGAAACCAAGAGATGAGGAAGGCTGACGGTAGTTGGAAAATCGATGAAGATAGGCCCACACCCTACTATCCCAGAACTTGATAATCCGGACAGCTCACTACCTCCTATTGCTCCAATCGAGTTCCAAATCTGTTACACCTAGAGGAGACTTCCGCTTCCAGATACCCAGTTGTCCCGGACAAAAAGTGTAAGACCTGGTCTTTTGGAATAGAGAGGTGTCAGTACCAATAGGAGCAGAAGCGTAAGGCAAGGCCTGGCGAGAGGGAATGGAGAGGATGAACAGTGGCTGGACTGCAAAGTCAGAATTGAAGGAGTCCAGTAAATCTATAAATCCAAAAAAAAGTTAAATTGGCAATTAAGGTAGAAGTAACCTGGAAAGGTAAGAATAGCTAACGGAAGTGAAAACCTTCCTACTACATGAAGGAAAAATTGCCCTAGTAAAATTACTAAGGAATTGTTACAATCCTCTCTTCTCCAGGTGATACTGGCAGCAGGTAACCGATAGGTCACTAACGATCACTCTTCTCCACCTTGCAACTGTTGCGATAGCTAAGTCCTTTGACTCCTATCTAGCAGCGTCGATCGCTAGGCTTGGTATAAGACAGTCGTGTCTTGATTCCCGAAAGCGTAGTAGATAAAGATCTTTGTATTGAAAGTATAGTGTATGAAAGAACTTAGATGGTTGCATGAAGAACCCAAATCCTATACCCCGAGAGTGCCCTTATATAGGGGTTCTTCCCTCAACCTCTAAACCTGCATGACTCATGCCCTCGTGTCATGCGACTCATGGCTCGGAGTAAGTCATAGTGTGAAATCCATCAGCTGACTCGTACAAGTCAGCTGCGGCATATCTCGCAACCAATCAAAACCCATAAAATAAGTCATGTGCCTTAATGGGGTCACAGGCGTGAAACCCATGACTAATAACTATGAGTCATGTGCGAGATACATACACTACATGACCACAATCGTGAGTCATGTCACTAAATAACCAATAACAATCAACCAATGACACGCTATTGCGTCGTCACGTGAAAACCTATGAGTCAACTGATCTCATAGCGTGAAAGATAACAAACCAAATGACTTAATAACTATTAATCATGAGGAAGTCTGCCTTGCCTAGTCACCATTTGTGACAGCAATAGTGAGAATCATATGCAAATCAAAAGTGAAAATATTCTTGACACCTGATTCTCAAATCAGAATCAGAATTGGACAAGCCAAACACTTCTTATTTCAAAATCAAACTTGGCAAAAAAACCTAAGTTCCAAATGATAATCATGGCCAGCCGAACACCCCTTTAGTCTGAGTAATAACTTTTTATACTGATAAGATCTCTTCTCCGGTGCTTGATGATTCTTTCTTAAGCGAGCGAGGCACTTTGTCATTTATATTCTGCGTCTGAGTGTTTGTGGACTACATGTGCTAACCATTGTAACAAAGTATCAAATGAACAAAGTTTCCGGAACTCATAAGTGTGAATACCTTCTGACCCTGACTAGTGTTCGATCTCATGCTCACATTATGAAGACTTGGACTCCCTTATTATCAGAAGAGTGTGTCAGTCCCATAGATAATAGGCTAGTCCAGAGTGCACGTAACCAACTAATGCCAACGTAATAATCTTTCTTTACCGAATCATGTATGAAGCAGTCAACTTCAAGACCATCAGGCAATTCAATACATGAGAGCTGCGAAACTATTCGCTCCTCAGGATTCCGTATGACTTGTGTTCGCGATGGCTTCAATGGCGATTTGTGCGCAAATGTCTTTATTTGTACTGACTGGTTCTGAGCGGGCCCGGAGGTCTTCGCTATGTGTCTTCTGATATTTTCATTCAATATTTTTACCTAAGTGTTTATTATTATTTCGTCCGTCATCTTAGGGAACTCTCATTCCTACTACAGGGCATCCTAAAATGGGAACAAACACTTAAATCCCTCAGCTGTCTTTAGGCTATTATCGCCGTCCGTAGACTTGTTGGATAATCTTTTTTTAACTAATAATAACTATGACGTGGCTGTGAATCGAACACGTGACCTTATAGTCGGAGGCACGTGACTATCATCTTAAGGTTGACCGGGGTGCATATACTTTGGCTGGTTTGGTACATCTGCAAAATGTATTGGTTGCGCCCTGATGCATCCTGAGCATTCCATGCATCCGAAGCACAGGGTACATAGGAGGTAAACTCCTGTTCTTGGTGATAGGCTAGTTACCCGGTTGTGCCAGGTGGAAATCTCATGGTACCAGAGCTACAGGGCACAACCAAATTCACAGGGTACAACCAGAAGGGACCAGACTCGGATGCAACCAACTCCATTCAACGTACTCCCGTGTACTACTACAAGGCACTAGAAGCTATTAGGAATAAGGATTAGAAATCAGAAGAGATCTGAAGGTCTCAGAATATATAAGTCTACTTTGGATAGAGTTGGACGACATCGGGAAGACATACAAGGCGGTACAAGGGGAATAATTTGCCGGTCTTGTGGCAGGGATTTCGTAGCATGAGATTTCACCAAGGGAATAATAGTGACTAGCAGATCAGAGAGAAGAGTTGTTTTATTAAAAGTATAGAAGAGGACTATATACAGACTGGTATGCACTAATATTGGGGAACAGAACATGGGAATAAGCTCGGGAAGGGAGATCTCCGAAGGTAGCCGGGCCCTATCCGTCATTCTGGAAAGCAAAGCAGGTAACTTGACCACCAGCGGTCGGATTCAGTCAGGAGTAGTCTTATTAGAATCCGGCGGATAAGACAAAGCGAATGGTATATGGCTCGAAGCGGTGGTATGCCTGTAGCAGGCAATAGGGAGAGGTCTGTAACTACCCCACCTGGAAAACTCACGAAAAGATGAGCTAACTCCGCAGCCAGCGGTCAGATTCAGTCTACAGGGGCTTCATTAGAATCCGGCGGACGAGACGAATCGAATGGTATATGGCTCGAAGCGGGAACATATCTGTAGCTCTCAGTAAATGAAAAAGGAAGAATAGCATGCCAGCTAGGCATCCGTCAGGGTCGGGAAGCACTTTATTAGAATCCGGCGGACGAGACAAATTGAATTGTGTATGGCTCGAAGCTGCAGCATGCTTGTGGCAGACACTAGAGAGAGATCTGTAGCTGCTCCACCTGGGAAACTCACCAAAAGATGAGGTAACTACACCCCCAGCAGGCGGATTCAGTCCGCAACGGTCTCATTAGAATCTGTTAGACGAGACAAATCGAATGGTATGTGGCTCGAAGCTGGGGCATGTCTGAAGCTGTCAGTCGATGAAAAAGAAGGATAGCACGCCAGCCAGGTCTCCGCCAGGGTCGGGAAGCGCCTCATTAGAACCCTGCGGACAAGACGAATCGAATGGTATATTGCTCGAAGCGGGGACATGTCTGTAGCTCTCACTAAATGAAAAAGAAGGATAGCACACCAGCCAGACCTCTGCCAGGGTCGGGAAGCACCGCATTAGAATCCGGCGGACGAGACGAATCGGACGCTAGGGAGAGATCTGTAGCTACTCCACCCGGGACACTCACCTAAAGATGAAGTAACTCCACAGCCAGCCTTTGGATTCAGTCCGCAAGGGCCTCCTTAGAATCCAGCTGAGAAGACGAATCGAATGGTATATAGCTCGAAGCTGGGGCAGGTCTGTAGCTTGCAGTAGATGAAAAAGAAGAATAGCACGCCTGCCAGGCATCCGCCAGGGTTGGGAACCACCTCATTAGAATCCGGCAGATGAGACGAATCGAATGGTGTATGGCCCAAAGCTGTGGCATGCTTGTGGCAGACCCTAGGGAGAGATCTGTAGCTACTCCACCCGGGAAACTCTCCTAAAGATGAAGTAACTCCACAGCCAGCCTTTGGATTCAGTCCGCAAGGGTCTAATTAGAATCCTGCGGACGCGACGAATCAAATGGTATAAGGCCCGAAGCAGGGGCATGTCTGTAGCTCACTGGGTAGGTAGTTGTGAACTTCAAGGTAAAGTTATTACTGTGATCGTTCCGGAGGTATAAGCAACTTAGAAGATTTCCTGCTATTATTGTCAACTTAATAATAATAAGGGGCGCAGTATGAGTGGTTACCTGAACAATAGAATCTTAGTAAGCCATAGTCTATAGGGGGTATTCTTGGAAGACCTTTTCTGTATACTCAGGTATGTGGAAAACCATAGAGGATATCTGGAGAATAGGGGGTAGTCGCCCGATAGGTAACCTGGATGGACTGATTTACCGGGTGTCTTCCAGTGTATCTAGTGCAGAGTTGATCCTTTGGGTGCATTAGGTGTATCACATTTAGATTGTGTTGCTCCAGAGGTTCTAGGGCGGAACCAGAGTGCTAAGACCCTGTGTGGGCAGCCAGGGCGATCATGAAGCTCAGGGCGGAACGCTTGGGTCCAGAGGCAACTGTGTTCCGCTCGAAGAGCAGTGTGTTTTTGCTGATGAATTAGCAAGAATTCTATATTTGTAAGAGTTTCTTAATTATCTAAATGGCATTAACTAACTTAAAGAGCACTCTTCTTAGCTGTAGGAATGGAATATTAAGTGGCAGTTAAGTTATTTGGAAGTGGAAAGAGACTAACCTAGTTGTAGAGATAGAAAGCATACTTCTAGAATGTGACACCATGAAACTTAGTTATAATACCGCTGTAAACAATTCCGCGACTAGACTTATTAAGTAAACATCCATGCCACGGGGACTAAAATACTCAAACCCCCTGGCAGCTGGGCATCTTCAGGCCACCACATTATCGGAGGGAATTGAAATACCCTCGCGGCACAGGACAGTTGACTTGAATAGACCTAACTATCCCCCTCACCATATCACTATAAACCCCACCACCTCTGAGTGACTCCTCATGACCGCCTCAAGTCACAAGAGGAAATCAAGGGCTGGCATACCCCAGCGCTGGTGTAAGTTAGGCATTCCCGCACTCTCCAAAGCATGCACCTCACTTTCTGGTAGGATTAAATCGAAAATGGAGCGATTTAAAAGGCTGGTGGAAGGTATCCTATGGGGGTTGGGGCGGTCGTCGAGACAAATGGGTCGTATGCTAAGTATTAAATTAGTTAATAGTATTTATCATATCATCCATTCCGCAAAAGAATTCCACAAATTTAGGCACCTTTGGAGGTAGGTGGGAGCCGATGCGAAGGGAGGTGAGTGGGTGAGCGCAATTGTGACACCACCGATGATGAAATTTGTTACAGAATTTTGATAATGCCTTATTACTGTGACTATTGATTAGCATCCTTTATTATATACCATGAACTTAGGAATGGTCATTCCAGGGTGCACTGGAGGACTATGGAAGAAGCGTTATGTGCTCTTGCCGATGGGCAATTCTTCCCTCGTTTGTTCACCCTAATTGCTCCGCTGACCGACCGTTCTTAGGTCAATAGAGAATACACCTGCGAATCTATAGATCTCCCCAGCAATCACCTCAACGGCAGCACCTTCCGGGGCTTCGGCTGCCTCGGCTTCCGAGGGTTCTTTCTGGCAGACTCGCTCGCCGACGCTGGAAAGTTATCCTTAGCCGGTGTAGAATGATCAGACCAGCCTTTGGGTTTGGCTTTACAAGAAGGCTGCTGCACGAAAGCGTGATTTTAGTAGCACTCTTAAGAGTGTCACCCGAATAGATGGCTACTAAATTTGTGGCGTCATGGTATAAGATGCGACAGGACGAGCAGCAGGTCATTAATGTCCACGTTTCAACCTGAAATTATAATAATGTGGACATGCTTAAGATAAAGCGCTTCGGACTGCCTTTCATTGACTCCTTTGGCAAAAACAAGGCGTTTTACAGAGCAGATGCTACCCTTCACGGTAACATACCACCCCTAAGCCACCCAACCTCCATGCAACACTGGTCGGCAGTATAGCAGCGGGGGGGCCACCTTGCTGGAGAACGTCCATAATGCCTTTTTGCTAAAGAGAATAACTTCATCCGGCGTTCCCGGGAATGGCGTGGGTCCAATCCCCCCCTGAGCCCTGCGGGGCCTTCCTATCCTGCTCTATGGGCATGCTAGTAGCCTGCTGTGGCAGTGGCTCCGGAGCCCCGGAATACCTCGTAGCCGCAAGTCTGCACCATCCTCCCCAGGACCACATGATACTAACGAATACACATCAACCACTCCAAGGCATCCAAGCACAGGAAGCTGGCTCGGGGGTCATGCTAGACAGGTCCTCAAAGGCTATGCCTACCCTGAGATACGTCAAAAGGCAGTAGGAAAGGACATCTGTCTGGCACTTATCAACTCCCCCTCAGGCGAGAACACAAACGCTGTCGCCGCCGGTTATGGCGCCTGAAATGACGCTATTGCAACCCCCTCTCATCCCCTACCTCCACTCTCCCACTTCCATCCTCTCTGTGGATACTAGCTGGGCGTGAAAGACCTAGCATGATGACGACACGATGAAATCGCATATCATCTCAAAACACAAGTGTAGTAATCCAATCCGTCGGGTTCAGCCTGATGGATCAATGGATCGGCAATCCCAATGTTGCCGTGGTCCTACTAGCACACCTACCTGGCCAAGAATCTGAGAACTTACTGGTGGGAGTCTTATAATCTTGGATATAGATACCGATCGTACGTTGGTTCAAAGAAGAGGAAAGTGTATCAAAGATTGACAATGTTCGGTGACTTTCACTTCAATAATTTGGGCGTGAACGAAACTCTTAAGTACACAAAACACTAGCTACTCATGCGGAGGTATCACGCCATTTCCCCTCCTTCTCAGGCCATTCTTTTACCCCGCATACCCCTCATACCCCGCTCATCTTCTCCTCTTTGCTACGTGTCCACGCTCAATCCACCGACAACATCTAGCATTTCTCTCTTCTCATGGATTACCAATACCATACGAGTGATAGGTAGTGATCAGTGAGCGCCGGTGCTTAACAGTAGGAAGTACTGCGGGGCGCTGTGATGCGGGATGAAGTACGCATGCCAAACTTGTTTCCAGACTACTGGTGGGCTACTGCTAGATCGTAAATGGTTCGGCGGGAAGGGGGCAATGCCGAGATTTGAGTTCCGGTTCGAGTTGCGTACGTTTTACTCTCTGCCTTCAGTGTTTGTACTTTCGGTAGGGCGTTAGTGGGGTGTATAGTTTATACCGGTATTACGTTCTCCTATGCTACTGCTCTCTCCATCCCGTGGCCTCGATCGTTAGGCACAAGGTCGCTCATGTCAGAACTGTTTGCCGTGACTGCATAAATAACCTATACCAGGTAGGTGTCCTGGAAGAGAGCAGCACAGTAACAGACATTACACTTCCATCGTCTATGGACCCGCCTGTCAGGCAGTTGTGGAGGGGTGGGGTCGTCAAGCTTTCTAAGCCTTTCTTTGGGCTGGGGGTAGAAAAAGGATGGAGAGTGATTGGGTTAATGGCTGGGTATTATGGAGCCCTGAGATGCCGCACTCGTTTTACAGTACAGTAGAATCTAGATGGGTTGAATTTTCCAGGTACAGTACATGTACGGCATCCGCCAGAATCTCTTCTTGGTAGAAGTAGTTAGTTCTCATAACCCGATCCACTGAATTTCGGCATCATACAGCATCTTTGCGTTGACTATGGGGGGCTGGCGATGCCAAACCAATACATTTTTCCGAGCAAGCTCCCTCGCTACTCATCCCTAGGAAAATAAATTCTGTCATGTCTCAGGAGCTCAATAAAAATCCACCGTAGCAGACACAATCCTATTTCCTAGCATCCCTGGATAGCAGGGAAGGAGGGGTATTCAGGGTTCCTGCAAGGGCTAAAATAAAAATTCTCCGCCAAGGTTATTGAAGCTCTGCAGATGCGCATCTTGTACAAGTACGAGTACATGTACTCGGAGGGTATATTAAAAATTGGAAACTAGCCGTGGTGAATCAGGGCCCAAGGCAATCGGACGATCAAATGTCTGGAAAGAGAGTCAGTGGTATAAGATGCCTTAAAACAACACTTGTTGCGTAGAGTGATGGGCAGTGTGCTAATACTATCACGGCCATACCCAGGGACTGGATTCCTTAAGAAAGAAACATCCTTTCTAGTCGCACCCAAACCTCTAACTTACTTACCATTATCGGTTTTGTGGTTGCTTTTTTTTTCCCACTGGTTTATAGAAAATTGATCCCTGTTATTCTTTCCAAGTTTTCTTGAGTTCTTGTTGCTCGGCGATCCGAACAGGGATACCCCCCTTTCCATTCTTTAATGACCCCTCCGAGTATATAAACAGTTCGAAAGTGAAACAATGCGGGGGCCAAATCGCATAGTAAGCCTCCCACTATTAGTAACCATTTTCGACAATCGTGAGTGATGTTCTGTGATCAGCATAGTTCAGGCACCAGGGTTGTATGAGTATTGCCTTTTTAGTTCTATCAACTCACTGAGTAAGAGCAGAGTAGAGAGGGGAGGGGACAACGAGCAGCGGGGATAGCGAACACCCCCAAATTTTGACGTTTGCCACCTTCAATAACATTTATCCACCCTGCCGCGGGGGACACTGCTAACGGATTTTTTGGGGTATTGTTCGGTGCCCCCCCCTGTCCTTTGTGCCCTTCGCCATGTAACTCCCTCCAATCATAGAGTTTCACCCGCATTTCGCCCCGCGACTTCGCCCGGTTAACCGTTGCCCCATGATCGGAATCCCGAGCTCTGCCGTCCCATCTGCTAGCGTTGGTTTAGTGTTGTCCGTCCGTGAGCTCTGCCAGCGGTACTGGTGTCTGATCCGCCTACCTTCCCCGGGAAAATACCGCACTTAACTCAGCTGGCGGTACTCTATGAGCGTGAAGATTCAATGCTTAACTAGGTTTAAGCTTGTTTCTCGTAACCCTAACCCATTTTAATGTAATGACATCACACCCGAGTTTCGGAAAATCATTTGGCCGAAACCCTGCTCCCTGCTAGGGCTGGAAGACTCAATGCCCATGAACCACCACCGGTGAGTGACGTAACTTATCCACAGAGCCTGAGGGCAAGTCTGCTCAACCCGTGTTTTTCGAGCCTTGACATTGGCAATGCAAGAAATCTCATTAGTGGCAAGCTATCAGTTGGGCTAAAGGTCGGACCAGAACGCTATCTGGCCACCCTCAGCAAAGTGCCGAGAGTTGTAGCCGTAGGTAAGTATGATGCACTGTACCATATTGGTAAATGGAGAAGTTGGTTGCAAACCATTGGGCTCCTTCTGCACCCATTCAATTTCAGGAGTTTCATGATACGGTACTCGAGTACTTGGGGTGAGAATAAGTATCCTGAACCGGCGACCGACCGCCCGGCTGGCAACTACAGACCTAATGCCGGAATAAGAACTGAGCAGGATGACCCCCCCCCGAACCTAGAGGTAACAGTTAAACTCATGTCGGGGGCTACGCCGGATCGTGGGGGTATGTCGGGAAAGGACAAACACAGTGTGTGTAGAAACTATAATCAACATTTGACGTCATTCTGAGTAAACCTAATGGCTTAAATGAAGGAGAAAAGGTGGCAACGACATACCCCTGGGACCGACATACTTGTACCCCCCGGCGCGAGTTTGACTTGGTTCCAGTGACAAGTGTGATCTGGTTTCTGTGAATAAGTAAAAGAATTTTAGCTTGTGGGCTTATACGTACAGTACGAAGCATTGGGGCATTTTTGTCCTGTATACCATTAGTTTATTTCGAGTTCCACTTCTACTAGTACTAGTAGATTGTTTGTTTAATGGTTCTAATGTGTGGGGCAGGGGCTGTTTATTGACAAGAAGAAATACAGTGGTCTAATCAATATTCTAGAAACACTTGTTTTGGCCCTGTCCCTTGAACCGCTCTAAATTAAAATATGGAAACCAAGCCTATTACAGTAATCGTGACCATATCTACTGCAACCGCCCTACATTAAGTCATTTCTATCATAGCCATGATGGGCAGTATGCATTTTGCGGCGTTCTAAGCACTGCTACAATCCCAAGCAGTAGAGTTTTTCTTATCACGATTGCCGTAATAGGCTTGGTTTCCAGACTTTAATCAGCGGTTCAAGGGATAATTACAACTTGATTAACGAACCGGTAAGATCTTGATGAAAAAGAAATGGAACCCTACCAGGTTTTTCTATGCAAAATGCTGATTTTTAAAAGGTGCCTACTTACTACTATAATAATAATATTGGAAAAATTCAGTGATTTTTTAGATAGTACAGCTTAACACCAGGTTACAGAAAGGATGCTAGAGATTCTGAGTGCCAGGGTTCTAAGAGAAGAGCCCCAAACCACTGCCAAGACAGTCAATTTGTATGGGATTTCTGCATGGCAACCACACTGGCTGGCTTCTCTTGCCCACTGCTAGCACTTGGCAAGGCGGAAAAAATTGGCAGTTTTATATGTGATTCCCTTTCATTTGACTACTTTTTGAAGAATAAAATTGGCTGTGCACTTTTGTGGTGGTTGGCTAAACTTGTGGATTTTGTATGGAAAACTCGGCCGGTGTCCATTTCTTTTGTCACCAAGATCGTTGCGTTGAGGGTGGGACAGCTGTTGATATTGCGCCGAGGAGATCCCGAATACGGCGATGGGGCCTTCGCCGGTAATGACAACCTAGCCTAGATCGCACCATAACTCTCGAGGTACCGCTGTTTGTATTTTCCCAACCCCAACCTGACAGAATGGAGTCTAACTCGCAAACTGCGCCATCGAGGATTCTATCGCACAACGGAAGTATTTTATCGTACGATTCAAATAACCCTTTGGGGAGGGTCCGGGGCTTTTTTGGTTTCCATTATTCATCGAGGGGCACCGCGTGGCTCGTTCCATGGCTCTGCGGATTTGCGGTCCTTTTGAAGGGATTTGGATCTGATATACTCTCAGGAGCGCCTATTACCCGTCTAATCGAACTAGCAGTCTGCCGCCAATATCTTAGCATCCACAATCCCGACCTAGTTGATAAAGACGGCTATGTGGATGAAGTTCACTGCAAAGTAGATGATATACAGGTGGAGATGGCGTTGATACTTGGAGTTGTTGGGCTTCTAAGTTCACTTGTCGGTACGTGTCGACAACTTTCTTGAAAGCCCTGGGCGACTTGGGTTCTCTCTTGGGATCCAACCACACAGATTAACGCTGAGCGACAGAGCTATTGGTGTCTGTGCCGCTAGGGATTGTGGCAGATAGAAGAGGGAGGAGATTTGCGCTGACACTAAATGTTGTGGGAGGATTATGCTATTACTTGTGGGTCCTTATTGTCTGTTAGTTGCACCTATTACCTATTACCTAGTATCAAAGATCTTGCTCATGCGATCCACACCTCGGAGAAGGCGTATTCTACGATTTTTTTCCGTCGAGAGTATTGGTTGCCTGCTCATTATTCTACGCTATCGGTGGAGGTCCTCACATGTTTTCAGCCTTCATCTTAGCCATGATTGCAGATGTTACAAGTGAGAAACAAAGGTTCGGGAGTTCTTACGGCTTATGCGCAATTAGGTCTAATTATTTTATCCGTAAAAAACCTTTAGGACTCGCCACTTCTACGTCGTTCAATCTATTGCACAAGTTGTTCAACTGATATCTCCGACTATCGGCTCCCTCTTTTTGGGCATTGGATTATGGATACCATTTTATGTAGGGCTTTCTGCAATGGTCGTTCTCATAGGGGTAGTATTCGTCATTCCAGAGACTGCTACTCTTAGAAATCCTATGCCTTTACCAACTGAGCAGGATCCCTTGCTTGATTGTTTAGCCTCTAGTCCCTTCGTACCTACTGTTGCACTAGGGGAGACAGAACGAACAATAATCACTAACCCACATGAAGCCCCACCCTTACACTCCAAGCCTCTGAGAGGTGCTCAATTTCTCGACTTGGCGTTGCATCAACCTATCATTCCACTTTCTCTTGCTACTTTCTTTTTCTCAAATCTCTGTCGTGGGTCATTTAGCCTACTACTGCAGTACGTTTCGAAGCGATACGGCTGGTCACTTTCTCAGGAAGGTTGAACTTCAGTCTCGACTCGCTAAATGCTAACTCGTTGATTAGGCTGGATACTTGATTTCATTGAAGGCGCTCTCTAGCACTATTCTGTTTTTGTTCATCCTACCATATCTTACACACTCCCTGACGACGTCCTGGGGCCTATCTACTCAAAACGCCAACCTGTTAGTGGCAAAGATCAGCATCTGCTTACTGACTTCGAGCTGTCTATTAATCGGCCTAGCTGCCACTGTACCATTCATGATAATTGGTACGATAATGGTCCAAGCATTCTTCCGCGCTGTTAACTCACACAGATAGCCCTGTTCATCATGTCTTTAGGATTCGGGTTTGGCACTGTGGTGCAATCTATTGTTACTTCAATTGTACGGAAAGACCAAGTTGCTCGGCTCTACTCTACCATATCTGCCGCTGAAACTGCGGGCACCCTAGTCGGTCAGCCCCTACTGGCATTAGGGCTCGCTGCGGGGTTCCGATTAGGTGGTCTTGCGGTTGGGCTTCCGTGGTTTATGTGTGTAGTGAGTGGACCTTTGTGTGCGGGTACATGCCTCCTTACTGGTCTAACGGTGTGCCCTATTTTCAGGTGTTTTATGCTATTGCTGCATTCCCCGTTTGGTGGATGACGGCTTAAAGCTCAGCGCCCACCTCTGGTTCCTCAATCTGACGTTAGGGAAGAACATTGATAGGGGACAAGTTGGGAAATCGATAGAATATTATTGCCTCGAATATAGAAACAAGTGGGACCCTCTAACTTAGACAAAATAAACAACATTTTTCGAGTATTTGCAGGCACATAATAATATAAGTCCAAACAATATTCAACTGAAAAATCCAAAGAACATGCGCTAGGCCTAACAAAATACGCTCTCAAGTGTGACTCGGGCTCGATAGTCGCCTGCTTCCTCCAATATTAATATATGCGCTGACGAGTAGGAAAAAGATCTCTCTTACTGCTCCCCAGCACACCTTCATACCTTCGCTCGCATATTAAACGCATCATTTCTTACAATCTTGACAGACCCAGCAGATACGAGCAGGCCACAGCTTGGAATTATCCATCCTCTCATGACACCCAAAGGTCCACACTGACTCCACAGCCTGAGTGGGTTCCGTTTCAGGGGTGATGGGCAATGTGATGCTGACTCTACCAACGGTCTTCTCGATCCCGTATGGCGTGTCATGGATCTCCTCAGGGAGCACCGTCAAGCCCACTAAGTCTCCAATCCCCAACCCAACTAGCAACCCGTAGAGCTCTATCACGAAATCCTGATCGAATGACATCCTGGGGAAATTCTCCATAGTGGGAGGATTGAATCCGAACTCGATGGGGTAAAGATTGCCGCTGGAGTACGCCCACGATCTAGGGACCACCTTGCCACCGAACACTGAGTCCCCATTGGCCTCGGGCACAAGCCATGGTGTGGATACGTTCCCGAACTCCACTAACTTCTCCTCTGGTGTCATATCAAAGTGCTTGTGCAAGACCATGATCCCGAGGGTCCTGTGAACGCCAAAACGGATGAAAAGGGATCTTTAAGTTGATTTGGAGTTTCTTCAGTCAGGGCGTGGTTGTTCCCAAATGTATGAACAAAGAAGGAGGGAAAGTCTTCTGGAAAATAGGGGACTGGTTGGTGTACGAACCTGACCTCCCCTAACATCTCTTTAGACACAGTCTTCTCCTCGAGCCTTCTATATGCTTCATCTATGTGGTGTAATTGAGCAAATACTTCGGGCTGGTATGGATGGGGGATGTAAGCGGCGGCGACCATTGTTTGTTCTGGGAAGAAAAAGAGAGGTGGGGAAGTAGCAGTATCAGTGGTAATAGAAATGGGACAAATCAGCTGGAAGAAGAATTGAGGCTGGAAAAAAGTGAATAATGGGAATCTGTCGTTTCCCTTTTCTATTCGATGAAGAGGTAGAGTGATAGAGAGATAGATAGGGGGATGCCTAATCTTCCTTACCTTTTTCCATCCATCGTTGATTCATCATTGGGGAGTTTATATAGCCTTAGAACAGCAAAACAGTAATACGTGATAATTCTCACCTGGACTAAAAAAACCCGCATGCCTTTAGGGCTCGAACTAAAGGCCATTCAAACCACCCCGCCTCGAACTGAGGAGGCACAGTCACCAACAAGATTCAACCAAGTTTGCTATCTCTCTTCCCCCCTCCACTTCTTTCTTGCACTTGCCTATTCCGCCCCCTGACAAAACATAAAAAAATGACCCCCTCTCTCCCTCCGCACGAAAGCCCCATTCAATCTCCAGTCATCATCCACGAACTCCACAATGAAGTAGAGGACGAACAAAACGAAAAAAACAAAAATGACCAAATAATAATTTCTTCTAAAATTGACATGCCGGCTAGAGTGCGGGGGGAGAGGGGTGGGCAGAAGTGTACATCATGAAATCTTGGTCGACAATTAGCTACCTGGCACGAACCCGCTGCGTAGGAACCCGGCAGTTCTGAAAAGGAGACTAAATCTGTTACCTGCAGCTTTAGGCGGAGAGGAGTAAAAAAACAGCGGCCCACGCTCTTGGTTGGACATTTACTTCTGTAAAACGGGCAAACAGAGTTTGTGAAAGAGGGGGGGGAAAAAGGAGACACCGTGAAGTACCCAGTGTGTCTACATAAATGCGAAGAGAGAACGAAGACACGAGCAAAAAAAAAAGCTTGCCGTCAAACTAGGCCGCTCGAACCTTGTGGAAACTTGCTTGGTGGATTGTACATGGGAAAGTGATGATGGGTGGCGAGAGGGAGGGGGGGGGGGGGTGAAAGAGTGAGTGGGTGTGAGTGAGAGTGTGTGTTGGACAAGCGGAGAGATGGACGGACGGGTATGTACTTACAATTGACTTGCTTGCTCGCCCCCTCCCGGCAGGTAATTGTCTTACGAGTTGAAAATAACACGGGTACCTACACAACGAATTCTTGCTCACACTTGGGGTTATCGACGGGACCCTCCTCTGACACTGCGAGACAAAACAGCTCTGGTATAAAACCTCGACTTAGAAAACATGTCAAACGCACCCAAGATACCCTACTGAGACATTCCCAGATACCAGGAGTTTGATAAAACTGTGCACTTCGTGTTCATTGTGGCCATGTGACTGCATATTGTCCGAGCTTTACACCTTAACTTAAGGCACTTTCGACACAGATCACCACCCCAGCACCAACTAAGATCACAGCAGGATCAACAGGGGGGCAAGATTGCGATTGCTAAAAAGCAAACCCTCCAGGTCTCCTATTCTGCGTCCATGCATTATCGACGGAACAGCCTCCACCAAGAACCTCTAGCCAAAGATGAAGAGGGAATGAAAAAAAAAACTTCCTTCCCTTCTCCCCCCCCCCCCTCCTCCTAAACTATGGTAATCAATACCGTGAAATCAAATGACACGACGTATGAGCTCTACAATCAAGGAAGGGACCAACAGGAGGAAGATAAAGCATTCGGTGATTCCGTAGTGTGGAATCCAAGCAAAGCCTCCTCAATCGATCGATCAGACATCAATAAGCAGTAGCTATAACCTCTACTCAAAAGGGACAGCTGAATCAAGGATCCATATTGTTACCCCCTCACTCTTGTCAAACCCGATTCATCGATCTAAGATATGGACCTGTTATACATCCTGATCCTCCTCCTTCTCCTCCTCCTCCTCCTCCTCCTCCTCGTGTTTTTCTTTTCTTTTCCTTCCCTTTCCTTTCCTTTCCTTTCCTTCCCTTTCCTTTCCTTTCCTCTCCTCTCCTTTCCTTTTAAAAAAAAAAAAACGTCATGAAATATCACCCCACTGTCCCTAGGTATTACGAGAGAGAGCTGAACTCGATAATTTAACCCTCGAATTTGGCATGTGCAATGTCTTTTACATCCGCCTTCCTTCTCCACCCCCTCTTCCGCCTCCCTCTTCTTTTCGAAGGCAATTGAAAACTAACCTGTCACACTAGAATTCCGTGCTTAATATACACCTGCCTTAGAACCAGCAGTCGTCACCCACTTGCCTAGTCAACCTTTTCAATACCATGAACTCCAGGATAAACCTTTGGCTAGTTCGATCCATTTTATCTCAGCTAAGCCTGCCCAGGCATCTAGCTAGTATACAACAAACTTTGGGATAACATTGCCTGGGGAATGCGCCAATGAAAGAGTGAACCATCACGAGGGATGCCCTCACCTTCTCCCCTTCATGAAATGGTGAAAGAAAAACTCGAAAGGTGAGCTGGAAAAGGCAGGGACAAATGCAACGGGGTATTAGATTATTTGTTTTTTTAATTTTTTTACGGGCAGAAAAGATCTCCATGTGTTTTTATCTAGCCTTGATGGAAGGTGATGTGCTGCGCCAGGAGGAAATCACCCTCCCCCCGGAATATCCTAGAATCCCGGTTCATCATTACAAATTGTGGAGGAAAAAAAAATACAAGAAAGATTGGAGAAGTATCCGGAGGCTCCAAGGCTACTTTAAAATTATTGATTTGGGTCATTTAAGTGGGAATAAGACTGCCTATGGTCTGAGAGCATTCTGTTGTTCGTTGCTATGACAAACTTTGTACCGTCCCGGACCCTGGAAATCAGCACTTTTGTTGATTTAGGCTCGCTTATCAAGCAGAGGTGGTCCTCCCTTTGGAGTTAGATTGGTTATATATCAGCGAGGAGTTATGGATATGCAATTCCTAATTAGATATAGCGCCGCCAAGATATCGCCGGATATGGTTAGCCCGTGCTGTGGTAATTTCGCAGGAGGAATACAAAAATACCTAAATTTTGAATTGCCCAAGCATCATGGCGAGTGGGAATCCCCTTGAATCCTTCTGTAATTCCCTAGGCAATGGAGTAAAACACTTTTATCGAGGGTATTGAGCTTAGCGGTTGAGGTCGTTGGGTTAGGGTGGTTTGAAGTGCTTGATTTGGGTTGTTGAGCCCCACGCGGGGGTATCCCTGTCGGGGATAGGGTATCCGAAGTAAAAAAGATTCGTTCGTGCAAAAGAGTTTGGAAACAAACAAAACGTACTATTGGCCAGAAATTATAATAGACTGAGCACATAGCCTAAACCTCAACCATGCCAAAACTACTACTTTTTCAACTCTGTCAAGCTCAATAAGAACGCACACAAGTGCTTCACCTCATATTTCGAGAATTCATGCTCAACTTAAAAAAAAGAGCCGAAAAATAAGAACGTACCGCGGTGCTTAACCTCGATATTGAGAAGGTTTTCTCCGCGCTTGCGATTTCTATATTATTATGCAGCAGATATTCCGAAGGGGGGTGAAATTTCTTGACGTCCAGTCACGAGCAGTAACACGATGGGCTCTGGAAAAGTAAGAGCCTTTCGAATGGCATCCTCTGTGAAGACATGCTTGAAACGGGCCTAACCGTCAACGAAGAATCGCCTATCGGCAGTGATCTCGGGCAGTTACGGTACTCGGTCTAGTTCTGGGACCGTGCAAAATGGCCGAGACATTGTCCAGGAGAGTACGTATGCGACTAAGATAAAGGCTATTGAACTGTTGATTTAGGTTAACTTGTAAACCGGCCACTCCGTACGAAAGCATATCCCAAATCACCGGTAAAGCCGGATGTTAGAGGGTGGGTCCGGTGGTTGGAGCACATCGAGGCTGAAGGACCCAAGAAACTGCTCGCAGTGGACATTAAGGCTGGAGAACAGGAAATAGAGGATTTTTCCATGAACATTCGCAATAAATAGCCGTTGCTAACATACTCGAGTACTAGTACAGTTAAACAGCTCTATCATAAAAGAGACGGAGGTCCGTTGGTGCTTTGCGATCTTTTAGCCTCTAGAATCTATCGCAGCCAAGATAACAGTGTTCGCAGGTTCATCCCTCTCTCTCCAAGAACAAGAGCCTAAGCGATACTGTCAGACATCAGATCATTGCCTTTTATTGAGGCCGTTGTTAGCGACAGCAGGGACCCTCAAGCCGCAGCCGATCTCACGGTACCGTCGGCCTCTAATCTGATATCACTTGAGTATCCTCTCCTTCGTCGCTGTGGGTGGTCTTCACATGTGGTCGCCAATAGGAACACTTACCGTTATTCATCGACTTTTTCCTACATTTCCTTTTCCCTTTCTCAGCGGATGATAGTAAATAAAGCGGGGAGAACACGTTTCTCCAACCCTCGCGCATATTTGCATGTGTTAGGGTTCCATAAATCCTTGTCCGATATTATTGGCTCCGTGAGGACCACAGCTTAGCACAAAACTAGGTAGCGCTAAACAATACGATACCTCCCGAATTCGAGGGGCCAATTCCTTGCGGTAGACGCTGCGGTTGATGCGAAAAAATGATAGAACAAGTACCAGTACACTTGGCACTATTGCTGAGGATATGGGGACTCAGATCATTGCTCCTCTAACACTATTCGAGTAGATATATATCCTTAATTTGCAAAAAGATAGACTCGACCCGTTCGACGAGTTGCAGCAGCGATGGCACCATTTGGTACAATAAGCGATGTCACATGATCACTAAGACTCTCGCTTAATCACTTTACCCGACCAATCAAAGCACTTGTTTCTCTACCCCAAAATTTTTGCTTTTGCACTAACACTTTCTCCCAGTTATATCTGACCAGAGATGGAAATAGCGCAAAGGGCACCAAGCCGGCAAGAAAAATACCAAAACCCGATCTCTATTTAGAGCCATAACGAAATTTGAGAAAATAGAACCTACAGGATGTAGTCCTAGCTTAAGAGAAGAGATGAGTGGGTTTTTTTTACCACATTATGCAGGGATACCCCCCCAGGGCACCCCGCGCCCCGCGGGTTCTTGACTGATGGACTAGCTCGTCGGTTGATTGGCTGGTTGGTTCCAAGTAGTGGAGTTCATATTAGGAATTACCGTGCGCAGATGAGCAGGAAAGAATGAAACAAAAAGAGAGAGAGAGAATCAGAGAAAGGAGTACGAGTGCTAGGGGCGTGGCTGTTGGGTGGGTGGTTCTGCAGGCGGTGTACGCAGGGATGGTGCGGGGTTGTAGCCATATTGATGAGTTCTATAGGATACACATCATAGTGTTCAAGTATTTGTTTGAATACTTGGAGCTGTTCCTAAGCCTTCTAGTGAACTCAACTACTCATAATCTCACCCTAGATGAGCAGAACCAGCACTCTTCCTCACGACCTCAGAACGAATCAAGATCGCACTCCCAACAAAAACGTAACGGGTCCATTTATCCGGAAGTGTTCGAAAAAAAAGTCCAAATAAGCCGAAACTTCCCTCCTAATAAAATAAAACAAATAAGTGGGGAATGATGAAAAGATAATTTGACCGATGAGAAATATGAGTATGGGTATGAGCAGATCACGTATCCTCGCCCACCATTAACTTAGCCGAGTGCGAGAATCTAAGACTGTTAATATCTTCTCTGCTATACTCTGCTACTATTCTCTCTCGCAATTGTCGGTCTACAAAAACAGTTAGAGGTGTTAAGAAAAAGTGGTTGCGGGGTGTTTCTTACCAGACGCCTTCACCTGCTGACCTATAGTCCTCATATATTCCAGCGCATACTGCTCTCCTCCTACCATTACAACAGCCTGATCACTGTACCAATCCAACGTAAATGGGACAAACCCTTTAGTCACAGATCTGAAGTGGGCAACAAGGGTCTCCGTGAGAAAGGCATTCCGTTCCACTAGGGTTTCAGGATTGTCCGCGAGCGGCCATAGCCAAGCTTTGCGAGCTTCAATCGGATTGTGCAAATTCTTCAAATCAGCCGCATTGATATATTAACATTCCGACCACCACAACTGCAAAAACTCCAGAGTTCTCTACCGAGGTGTTCGGGGCAGATATCCTCTTACCATTATTTCAACCCTATCCAATAGGTTTTTTGAATCGGTGGCCCATGTCATTAGGCTCCACGTATCCATCTCAAGCGTGCTGAGAGTTATAAACAAGGTGAGGTATATTGTAAACCAATCTGTGGAACTGCGCTTGAAAATTTTGCTCTGGAGCTCGGTGAGGAGTTCTTGTTCTGTTTGGGCCATCCACTCCTCCGCCCTGGCATCTAATTGCTGGTTGGCGAGTCTGGGCAGGGGGGTAATTCCATAAATCTTGGACTCGGGGTCTTGGATTGGCAGCATCCCCACTTTGTTTTGTCCGCTAATTCTCCATACCCCTTTGAAGTAAACCATTTGCGCAACCCAGAGCCGCAACGCTTTCCTAATAAGATGACCCTATAGGGGTTGTATTAGAATATTGCTGCCTCAATAGCTAGTCATAAAGCTCCTTACATTTTCAGGGTTGGCTGAAGAATAGTCGCAGGCAGCCCGCAGCGTTTGTGCAAACGTTTGTTCATGCACTTGTGAACCGACCAGCGCCTGAATTTCAGCTACGAGAGGAAGTATGTGATCGTCAAAATACACATCCAACTTAGCAAAAGGGATTTCTGATGACACTGCGATTGCCGTAGAGGGTATGCGGGCGAAATCCGTTTTCCGAAGCTCCCTCCAAAGCACATGATCCAAAAGCATGGGGTCGACGGGCCTGAATCGCTGGACTGCGACAGCAATGGACGGTGCATAGCCGTTGCTAACGTGAATGTACTCTATGGAATTGGAGGCTAATGGGATCCATTCAGCAACATTGCGCAACGAAGGAACAAGACGAGCTTTCCAGAGTCCTAACCAGATATGTTAGCACACTTGGGGCCATAAAGGGCTAGAAGATAGAAAAAAAGTATTCCAGCCATACCCCGAGAGAATATCGATCTATGAGCAAAGTGTGCTGAAACACAGATATTTTTCCAATGTCTTAGGGAGCGGCAACGGTCACAGGGAAAACCCCCTCTGCACTATAGTGGAGTGACGGAAATGGTGAGCAAAAATTCGACTTGGGGAAGAGTTTGAGAGATGGGTACAATACCCTTTCCTTGAATATTTTGCAGCGGAGACAAACCCCCAACTTTCTATTTAATTTTATCGCTGCCCGCTCCGCTTCCTCCATTGGTCTTCGTACGCTCTTCTTCGCTGACACTAAACTAGGCTCTGGTCCGTCTCCTGATTGAGATCCTGAGTCCGGAGGACTATCGGCAGTTGGGACAAGTACGTAACAGCCCGGAAAACCAAGACCTGTTTCTCCAAGCTCACAAGTTTTTAGAGAAGATCTCCTGAGCTTGGGACTTGGAGTCGAGTCTTCTATCGGGGAGGCATGCTCACTCTTTGCCCACCGGATGCCCTGCGTCCTATGGGTGGGCCACATTCGACGATCGTCTTCTCGAATGGGCTGCGTCGGACTGTAGGAGGTTAAAGGTGAGATGGTTGGCGGAAAATTACTAAATTGCTCCATTTCTGCTTGCTCTTGGACTGAACTGTTTGATTTTCCCATGCCTTGACTCGGAGTAAATCCATCATGGGGGGCTGGCCTAATTTGTGATGCATACGGTGAGCGATCCGAGCCAGAAACAGAAACCGGCGATCCCAAAGTCTCTGTATGGGATGATGAAATGCAGAATGGCGCCACCAAAGGCTTCATTGATCGGCCTGTATTTCTTGCGGCGCTTTCCTCCGTATCAATTGAAATTGGGGCGGTGGGCTTGAGAACCAAACAGACACAAGTCAACAAAAGGTAATTTGGGGAAATGTGAGAGGAATGAAGCTATAAAAAAAAAAGGCAAACAGACAGCCTGTACTCCCGACTCATCATAAGCCCCGAACGGCTGCTGTTGTGTTGCTGCCGATGGGGATTCGTGGATATTCGGCAAGCCATAAGCTCTACTCAGCTGGCTAGGTTCATCCATAGAAGTATCAAGATACCGTTGCTGGTTTTGGTGTTCGTGGTGTTGCCTGTTGGGATCACTGTCCTCAATGAAAGAACGATCCCATGCACTCCCATTTACCGCGAACGAAGCGATCGCGGAGAAGTAATGAGGGCTCCCAGCGCTATATGAGCGAAATTGGCTTCTGTTATCAAGAACTCCGCCCACCCACTCAGGGCCGGATGGTTGTCCACGCGTTTCCCGAGCAATTGCACTAGACAGGCAGCAAACGGTCAAAAAGTGATTCTTCGGTCTAGAGACGGGGGGATAGGGGCAAATGATATTCAGGGCGGAGAGGAGAGAAATGGTAAAAATCGCGACGACAACCGCAATATTGCATTCTAAAGCGGGGAGGAGCGGGGAAGTGATATCCTTACGTAGAGTTCTGTTCAATCGAGAGGTGCTGGTCCTGGGCGCTAGTCGGGGGGTAGTAATGCTTGAAGGGACCAGGTGACAGAGGGGTCCTGCAATAGAAATCCGCTTGTGTCAACAAAGCCACATCCCAAACCGGCAGTGGATACAGCTTTACTATTTCCCTTCCTTTCCTTCCCGCTCTTCTTAGAAAGGAAACAACCCGCTTCTAAGCAACGAGCGAGCAAGCGAGAAATTTTGAATGTGTAAAAAATTGAAATCACTAAGCGGGGGACGGGACACCAGCACAGCAGATAATCCCGTCATGAGCATAGATAGCGATAGAGTATAGCCATAGGAGGGGAAGTAAAATAAAAATAAAAAATAAAAAATAAAAAAACTAGAGCTGATGAAAAAAAACAAGTGTCTGCGCCGTGGGAAAAGGCGAGGGTATGGTGGCTCGGGGATTTTATAGCTAGCGGAGATCCCTTTTTCGATCGTCCCTGCCCCGTGCAGCACAACATGAAATGCCTGATCAAGCAACCAGAATAAAATATGAAATGCAGAAAATCGAATTCTAACAAAGAGAGCGAGAGCAATGGCAGTGGGAGATAAGAAAGGGGGTTTGGGATTTACCGTGACTCCATCTCAGCAGATGGGGGTGGGGGTAATAAGCCTAGAAATTATTAACGCGGCTGTTCATAGAAAAGCGGAAAGTTGGGACTGTTTGTTTGTGATCGTCTAGGTAGCCGTAATGCTATCGTTCCAGCCAACATTTGACGCGATTTTAATTTTTCTGGTGCTCTTACCTCTAGAGGGAAAGCCGAATGGTGGCCGGGATGCGTAATTATTGGGGATTGGGTTCTGGTACGAAGGAGCAGAGGACGAGCCACTGAGAGACCCGCCACGATGATAGCTTGGGTTAACCTCCGTAGCATAAGCTTGCCGGTGCTCCTCTTGCCCAGCGGAAGCATCGGGATCCTCAGCACCATAAGCAGGCCTGTAGGGCATCTTTCCTGGGCCTCCCCTTCCACTGTGGCAATACTGGTCCGTCATTGCACTCTCCCAGCAAGGAAAAAAGGTCGTGTGAACTTAAAATACCACAGCTAGTTGTGTGGTTAAGTTCCCGCAGCTAGTGCCAATTTTATTCGCCGGTGGTTGAAGGTGGAAACAGGGAGCCTGGCACCAGTAACACCGCAAGCATCCAACAGCTATGAAGATGACCCATTGACTGCAGAGTTCACTAGGGACCGATGCTGTCTAAAGATTAAATAGCAAACCGTAAGCTCCTAGGTGTGAGAAAGGAAAACATGGAAAGTAAGAGGGAAAGCCTGTGCATGAAGTAAAAAAAGTCTGTGCGGGGAGCAAGGAGGAAAGGGAGGGGGAGGAAAGAGAGTCGGAAAAAATAAATATAAAAGGGCAGAAAGAACACCACGAGAGCCGTTGCCATTCGGCGCTAGCATCTCATCTTGCATGCAGACCATCAGTGTCCACCTGTTTGACAATTGAAAGAGCTGGCACACGGGGAGTGCTTGTATAATCTGATATGACATCTCTAGAGCAGCATGCTAGGTCAAATCCCCCTTCCGTTCTTTCTTTCTTCTGCCCGACTATACTTCGATAGTTTGGAAACAAACTCGCAAGGGCTAGCAACTGACGCTGAAAGTTCAGACTCAATGACGAGTGAGGTATCCGTAAGGCATATCCTAGTATTTGCACAACTGTTGAGAGCAGTGTTCTCCTTAAAATTAGAGCCTTTGCACGCGTTTGAGGGGTGTCTTCCAAGGACACTAGAATGGAATCGCACTTCAACGTTCAGATAGTCTAAATCAACGATAACAAAGGCTGCGGCAGACGTCACCAAACCCCCCACCCAGCCCCTCGAAATCCAGTTGCGCAAAAGCCCTCATACAGGTATTATATCCTTCGATCCCGGTAAGGCATCATCAAGAGCTTAACTAAAGCTTGGATTTTTCCAGCCACCAGTACAGCATATCCCCTAAAGTGCTGGTACAGTACAGCACAGCACAGTACTAGTACCTACTATCACATTCTCTCTCTAGTACTCGTGATGTCGAATCGTTTTAAAAAAAGACTGCTATTGCATACCACCAAAATTTGGCCCTTTTGCTTGTATTTGGGCCGTATGCAGTCATTTTAAAAAACGCTTCAACATCGCGAGTACAGTGTCCCGACTCTCACACTTATGGCAAGAATTTAAATAATCGAGCCTCATATTAAGACGTCCATAATTCCCCTCTTTGGAAACCGGTAAGAGAGGAAACCACCCCAGAAGAAACTAACTTTCAGCCCTCCGCTAAGGCAAGCAAAGAGGAAAATACTCGGGTGTAGCAAACCTTACTCGGAGAGGCAACTCCGACGTCCTGGCGCGAGGTTCAACTCTTCCAGTTTTTACTGTAAAGTCCTGTGGAACCTGCAGGCAGATGCTCGTGCGGCAATAGAAAAGGTAGTCGAACCCCACACTTGGGGCACGGTCCGACTATCATCAGAATCAAGGGACATCATGTAGGATACAATCCGATGAGAAGCCTGCGGGTTCAAGAGCTGAGACCCTCTATCGCTTTCAATGCATAGATTCTATTGCTCCTTGGTTTCATCTGCTGCACTACTTTGGTGTGAACAGTGTACTGTACAGTACTATGATTTGTGTCACAACTGACAAACCAGACTAAAGAACTTGAGCCCCTCCCCATTCCAAAGAATCACTATCCCGGGGTTTTTTCGCACGCCGCACTTAGAGGAAACCGAGCTACACTCTGGCGGGGTGAACGTGAGACAGTATAGTATGTCTTGATTGGTCGGATACTATACGCTTGGCACATATTTTGAAATTTGGGAAAACCACGCAGGCAAGCAGCAATATCGCAATCAGGATCCATGGTGTTTCGTCGCGAACAGGTATCCACGAATAGAAAGCCAAGATCATCATTCAATCGCCCATAGCTCGTGCAGTCCCGGTATTTGCGGTGTGTAATTCCGGCCTATCAGACTGCCCGCACCCCTCAACCGTGGCGCGCTTCCGGCCACGTGGGTCCCGATCAGCCAAATCCTGTAACTCAACCACGGCTCTTGGGCATACCCTCAGATTTTCATATTTTGCAACTCATTGACCTTGCGCTACAAATTTTTGATATTGATTTTTTCCGAAGATTCCCTACCTTGGGAGACTACTCTTCCCCTAGCAGTTTGAACTATATCTCAATTGGCAGAGCAGCTACCCCCACACAGCCGGGGGATTGCTGAGGATCCCCGAAGTAGGTAGTCGTTCCAGGTACCGTAAGCATTTTTGAACAAAATTTTAAAGCTAACGTTCCTAGTAATGCAGAAAAAAAACTGCACGATGTAGCTGCACTGAGTGAGTAGATCCCTAGCTATGTGTCCACCGTACCCTTCATAGTGGTACTATAAATTGTCATATACGTTTACAAAGGCACGGTGGATTCAGGTCCTACTAATAGATACCTAAAAGCAGTAATAATTCTGAGAATTAGTGAGAGTTCCGCCTCATTCTCCTCTAATATTCTTGTTGTTTAAAGAGGGCTTACTGAAATATATCTCATCAAAAGGGGACTAAGCATATTTAGCGGTCCGCAGACAAAGAAGTACCAATGGAGTAATACTGTAAAATCAGAAGAAATTCAAAATTGAGCAATTGGGTCCTGCATGAGTGGCTATTCACTATATCTCTCTCGGAAGACTATGTTGCCGAGCTTCTACAGTTAGCCTCTAAAATTAAATGATTGACCCCAGTCGCCACTTTTGTCCTAGTTACGGTTGAAGGGATGGTGTGCTGGTTAGTAAATAGCGCCAATGCCGTTTTACCTACCCTTGTGCTTTACGAGTAGTAAAACAGAACTGCGATTGGAAGATCATACTCCAATACCAGAGCTAGTCCACCAACACCCAATGCCTAGGGTAGGGACACCAGATAGGTACGAGTACCGTACAGTACACTTCCCGTATACTCGCGGCGGGGGCTATGTCGGTGCGGGGGCTATGTCGGGAACGCAGATACGCAGGGGAATATACTTCAGTACTCGGTATACTCGAATATCCAGAGTGACGTCAAATGTTAATTCTCGTTACTACAACGCACTGTGTAGGTCTCTTCCCGGCATTACACACCAACCGACATTGCCCCCGCCACGAGTTTAGTTATTCAAAATATTATATTGAATTAAGCAGTGAATGGCCGCTCCTTATTCAGCTAGACCGACCGTGCCTGTGGCGAGATTGGTCCCCTTGGCGAGATAGTTTCGCAACCACCAATCAGCATATCACAATTGGTTTGGCATGGGCTGATTAAGGCAAATCTCGCTGAGGGGGCTAATCTCGCCACAGGCACGATCAGTCTAAGCCTATTGTAAAAGAGAAGGGATTTGAAGCCTTTAAGAATTTCTATTTCTCAAAAGGCGTACTACGGCGCTCGACCATGCAAGGGTGTCCGCAGATCAACTCACCCCACCCGAGTACGGTAACTACCCACATCATATCAGGCCATATCGTACTCGGGTAGGGGTGAAAA
>Ga0307507_10003883_pt1 | contig 27787 bp, 10 predicted proteins | sample 7_EM_MG_FD_207223 | JGI IMG/M metagenome (GOLD analysis project Ga0307507, IMG submission 207223) | Populus trichocarpa ectomycorrhiza microbial communities from riparian zone in the Pacific Northwest, United States - 7_EM | ecosystem: Host-associated > Plants > Roots > Unclassified | place...
TAATTTATTAGCCCTAGCCTTAACCCCTAAAGGGAAGCCTAGTGGCTTAAAAGACTATAATAACTATAAGGGGGATATTAACAATGTCTTATCCTTTATTAACTATATAACCACAAATAAATAAGCTAAAGGGCTACTACCTATTAAGATTAAGATATAAGACGCTAAGATGTTTATAAAAATGGTAGCATAAAAACCTAATAAATACTACCGCCTTCTATAAAACTACTATCTAAAGCTTATATAAGCTAAGATGTATACTGCCTAAAATTATAATATTATCTAAGACCTATAAGCTTATAAGGCGCTTGCTAATAATATATACTAAGAAATTAAAGATAACCTCCGTGTGTTTAAACACAACATCTAATAATTAAAGAAGACTAAGATTACACTTATTGCTATAGTTACCAAAAGAGAGGGTACAATTAAATACCTACAATCTTAGCTTAATAAGTATATTTATAATAATACCAGATACCTCTCTACTATATACAACACTACCTAAGTCTTTACGCCCCTAGCAATCTTACCTACTTAACGCTTAATAAAAGGTTAGTGCTAAGCAGCTTTACCTAATAGGAACCTCTACTATAGCAGCGGCAATAATAAAAGCCATAATAATTAAACCTAAACTACCACTATAGGGTCTAATACACACTACCCTAATCCCCTAATCTTTAAGGGTAACTATAAGAAATACAGCTACTGGAAGATATAAACCTATAAGAAACTGACCTAGAGCGCCTACCTTTTCCCTATAGAAGATACCAAGATTAGCTATATTATTAAACAAATAAAGGGCATCCCATTTAATAGGCTTTTCGCTTAATAGGAGACTAGCAGTCCCTAAAAGTAACAGTCCCACTAGGAAGTCCTTAACGACCTTAACTAAATATACCGCAACCATGACCTAGTGGCCACTAGTTAAGCTAAACTACGCGCCCTAAAGATAAGTCCTACTAAATTATTTAATAAGTTCTATATTAAATTCTAGGAATACACTAGAGTCCTTACCTAAGACAACGCTAAAGACCAGGAAGATCTCCTTAAAAAAGTTACTTATTGCCTTAGTTACGCAACTACTAGCCATAACTATAATAATGTTTATAATATAGTAGCAGCCCTATAGAAGATTGAATAATAGCTAAACTAAATTACTACTGCAAACCCCTACCTAAAGACCTCCCTATAGAAGCCCTCTGGACCTACTAAACTACTAACGCCCACTACCCTAAGCAACACCACTAGTCCTAATATTGACCTCTCTATACCAGCCTTCCTAAAGAAGCTACTAAATAAAGAGCGCAAGCTACTCTAAAAGCTAAGGCGTTACTATAGATGCCGTTAAGAAGGCTGTTATAGCTATAGCCTAAACTGCCCAATAGCTAGGTTTAGCAGCCGCCATTAAATACCTAACCCTATGCCCTAGACATTAAATATGTTGCTATACACCACTACCACATAAGACAAAGATGCAGTAATAGTAATAAAATCAGACGCGGAAGCGGAAAATATAAAGTCCTAGCCCTAAGTTATAGGTTGGGACACTCTAACAATAAAGGGATCTATATATTAGCTTACTTAATAAATAGCTTAGTAAGAATAAAAGGATAGAAGTAAATAGTCTTACCTATAGAGGGAACTACCGCCAAAAAATAATATAAAACCCGTTCTATAATTAACTACAGAGCTACTAATAAATTTATAGATATCTAATTGTCGGAATGTTAGTTATGTGACGTGGTTACGAGACCACGAAGTGAGGCTAGCTAACCTGTCTTTGGAGCAACCCCTTACTTCTAGACAATTAATAACTACCAACTTTAATACCGCATACGTATCGCATATAGTGATATTCGTGCATGTTAATAAAGCGAGTATACTGACACTAATTAGTAGACGTACAGATTAGGAAATACGCAATAAGCTAGAGCTTGAGAACCGTACTGGAAACAGTATATGGATCGCCTAGCCTTGTTTATTTCAGTTGAAGGAGAAAGCTATATCACCCTTAAAGCTTGAGACCATGTATTAGCTTAACTGCTAACGCGTTAGATCGCCTAGAGAATTATATTTTTACTTGGAGAAGATTACAACCTCCCTTAAGCTTAAGAGAATTTATACTGGCCTTATAGCTAATATAATAGATTGCTGAGAGAATTGCAGTCTTGCTAAGAATACTTTATAGGCCTGACGGCTGTAAAGGACGTATACACCTAAATACCCTTACCTTAACACCCTTACCTTAACGACCTTAACCTTAACCTTAACCTTAACCTTAACCTTAACCTTAAACTATAACATACACAAGGACTAGTACACTGCTTTGCACAATAAAATAGATCCTAAATAGAAGGAGAGAATTGCCAGATGTGGTTACGGGATTAACGTAGCAACTGCCTTAGAGGAAGACCTGGAAGAATATATGGAAATGAAAATCTATAAGTATATATATAAGAACTTTACGGATTATACACTATGGTTGCTATTCCAAGAAGAATTTAAAGGCTTTACTATTGAGGACTTTAGAAAGATACGCTCTATTATTAAAGCAAAGCTTTATACTCACCTACTCTAAAGAGGAGTATATATTGCCACACATAGCAACAGATACCTACTTTATAAGGTTCTATATGATGTCCTTATAGAAGAGGAACCTTATAAATGGATAGATAAGGAAATTATAGGAGCTCTTAAGGAAGTCAGCCCTATAATTATAGTGGCACTATAAAAATAACTTAACTTAACATAAACAGCTCTAATATTAAATTAAGCTATAACCCCATTAGTTATAGCCTCTTTAGTTCCTACAACCCCCTCCTATAGCCCACTACCTTCCCACACAGTGCTGACGCCTATAAACTATTAACTACCTCCACTACCTCTAACGCCTGTAATCCAGCCTATAGCTATAGCTATAACACCTAGAACGCAAATACCTACCCCTATAACACCCCAACCAGCTATTGCATCTATACCCTAGCAAACTGCACTAACTGCCACCTAATAGCAAGCCGCACCTACCTCTACCTAAAATTAACTACTTACTCTTCTTACTCAACTCCTACAGACGCAGAATTAGTAATTATTGCCTACGGTAACTGCCTCTACCCTCCCTTTAGTAACTGCTCCTGCCCTACCTAGTCCCCCTCCTACCCAGTATCTTTACCCTAGTACTACTAATACTGACCCTGCTATACACCTGCCTACATATAGTAAAGAGGCAGCTACTATTACTAAGATCTATATAGACAACCAGAAGTATAATGGAGTGAGTAATAGCTTTAACTTTAAGTTAACTATCTTCTATAATATCTGCAAGAGAGCTGGTCTACCTCCTAAAGGCTATATAACTGTATTCCTAACTATACTAAAGGGACTTGCTTAGGATTACTACTATAATAGCAGCCTTTTAACTAGATCATTTACTAAGGCATGTAATTATATATATTACTTCTTTAAAGGACCAAAGTACTATTAGAGAAACCTTACTAAATAGAACGCTACTAACTTCTAAGGAATTATTAACAAGAACCCTGATAAGAAAATCTATTAGAGTTTTTAACTACTTCTTAATAAGCTCCTAAAACATCGCTATGGATTATACCTAGAGTTCTATATAGACCTCTTCCTTATAAATAAGCTAGTTACTACTTGCCAAGGAGTACCAGTATGCCGTATTGCCATTTCTAACCCTTCTAAAGGCCTCTCCCAGTTAATTAGCAAGTTGTAATCTTTTGTAGTTGTATAGGAGAAGGAACACCCCTCCTAGGCCTTAATAAGACCGTCTTAAGCAGCCTACTTTATGGATCGCATATACCGCCGTAACATCCGTAATAACTGTAACCAAACCCGCTCCTATAGATAAAACACCGTTAGGTCCCTAAAGGCCAAGTGCTATGTTTGCTAAAAGGAGAGCTGCTGCTTATGGAAACATATAGAGGAGGAGCGGAACCGTTCTAGAAATAAGTATAAAAGACGTTTTAATAATAATAAGGGCCGTAATAGTAACTTTGAAGAACGCTTTAGACAATATACTATCTACTGTGAAGGAGATAATAATAATAAGTGTAATAAGACTTTTAAAGCTCTTGTGCTAGACACAGACGCTAATAAAAATACTAATAATAACAATAGCAAGGAAGAACTAGAAGACCCTAATGGCTGCTACCTTATATTATTTAGGACTCTTACTATAGATAAAGCAACCTCTATAAGTATAGAACTAGCTAATAAGGCTTACGCTTACTTACTTACTATAACCTCTATGGAACCTACTACGGAAACTAACCTGTTTAACTATAACATAACAACCGCCGCTTTACGCTATACTTCCACGGTATTTATGGGAATTATAATTAATACTAGTGTGTTAAAGAAGTCTATAGCCGGTTATAGATAATTCTAGGCACTATAGAACACGGACTAATCTGTAAGACTTAATACCTTAACTAAAGGATAAGTTAACGTACAGTTTGGTATTAGAATTGCTACCTCTATTGGAACTGCGGATGTTGTTACCCCTATAGGCAAGATACAGTTTTATATTATCTATGCGGATACCCCCTTCTTGCTCTGTTTAGCGGATATAGACAGACTTTAAATCTACTATAATAACCTTAAAAATGTTGTTATTACTTATACTAAAAGAGTGCTAGTAGTGCGATGGTTTGGCTACTCATTTCTCCTATAGAGCTTATTACTATAGTTATATTTATCTGAATCCTTTAATGTAAACCCCTACTACTTAATAGATATAGAGCTACGGCGCCTATATTGCCGATTTGGACACCCCTTAGTTAAGAAACTATAAAAGCTACTCTACTATACTGGCTATAAAACTGACAGAATAGCCATTAAGCAACTAACTAAGTTCTGTCACTACTATTAAAAGTTTAGCAAATTATTAGGCAGATTCCGCTTCACCCTATAAGACAACATTAATTTTAACTATAATATTATCGTTAATATTATGTATATTAGCGGATTACCTCTCCTATATATTGTTAATAAAGGAACACAATTCTAAGCTGGTAGATGGCTATAAGATATTAGCGCCAAACATATATAGGACGTTCTACGGATGTACTAAATTAATATCTACTTAGGGCTACTAGACCTAATTACCTACAACGCTAGAAAGAACTTTGTTAGTAAGGAATTTAAGCAATACGCCACTATTATAGGAATTAGTATAAAGGGAGTACTGGTTAAAGTACATAACTCCATTGGAATGGTAGAGCGCTACTATAGTCTATTACGGTAAGCCTATCAGATTATTATAACTAAAATGCCTAAAATTAACAAAGAGATAGGACTCTAAATGGCGTTTAAAGTAATTAATGATTTAGCTGGCCCTAAAGGACTAGTTCCTATACTTCTAGTCTTTGGAGCTTACCCCTGAATGGTTAAATCCAATGCACCATCCCCTATGGTTATATAACGCGCTACCGCAATTAAAAAGGCTATGGCGGAGATATAGAAGCTATAAACTAAATAACAGATTGCTAACGCGCTGAATATACGAAATAGACCTAATGCTAATGCAATTTATAATCTCCCACTAAATTCGCCTGTTTTAGTCTGGAGAGAAGGAAACACTGGCTAAAGCGGCCATTAGGACAGGCCATTTACCTTGCTTACTATTAAGGGTAAAATATGTACTGTTAAGCTGTCTAGCGGACCTATAGCCTTTTAATCTACGGTTGTAAAACCCTATTTTTAAGCAACTAAATTGTAGAAGCAAATTGTTGGACTAGAATTGCTACCTAAACCTCTACTTGGGTCAGCCCTTTCTAAGACTGTCTTAGAGAGACCTACTAAAGCTTAGCAATAACCCCCGAAATGAGGTAGAGGACGCCCTTACAAATACCCTCTACTTATGGCCATAACTGATATTACCATCTATCTATAGGATGACAGTTAATTTAGTACTTAATTTAGCGCCTTTTAACAGAAGGAGCTTACTGATCTACTTAAGAAGGGAGTTTTTAAGATTGTAAGATTTATGGATATACTATAAGGCGTATAACTCTTTAACTCGCGATTTGTTAATAAGATTAAGAATAAGGGAACTAATAAAGCCTTTAAGAAATCCCAACTAGTTATATAAGCTTATAATAACTTAGAAAAGGAACTAGTTCTTACCCAATTACTAACCATTTAATAAGTTAGCTAATAACTAATTCTCTATATTGCCGCCATAAAGCTTTTATAGGCATGACTTTACCTCCAAGATATTTTATAGGCCTATGTACAATTAACCACTATACTAAATTAAGAGTTCTATGTACAACCTCCGCATAAGCTAATTAAGTAACTTAGGATTAATGAGGCCTCCATTCTAAAGGTTATAAAACCACTTTATGGAGTACTGGAAGCTAGTAACCACTGGTTTAAGATATATTACTTGCATTATATCTAATAGCTGCATATAGACTAGTCTATATATAACCCCTGTTTCCTATAGAGCAACAAACCCTTTGGCATTGTAGGCCTATAAACTAATAATACCCTATTTCTAGTAGATGAGACCTTTATAAACGTAGAGCAAAATAAGCTGTATAAGGCTAAGTTTATGGCTAAGGAACGGGAATAATTTACTGTTAATATGCCCATTAAGTTTAACAGTGGAGTTATTTAGCTACTAACTGATGGGAGCACTATGCTTACTTAGGAACAACAATGTATAAACCTTAGTATGATTAGTACTAAACTTGCCATAAGTATGGGATTAAGAGGAGCTATAAGAACCTTAACCCTAAAGGACCAGTATATTGCTTAACGTGCTAGAGGTATATATATTGCTTTAGTTTGCCAGCTAGAAGCCTTATTTAATTTATCCTTTGCTGCCTAGGTAATTAACCCTAATAAGGAAGATATAAAACAGTTAAATAAGTGTCTAAGCTGGCAAATTAAGAACGCTAATAGAGGTCTTAAGTTCATTAAGTTAGATATTAAAACCCTATAGCTACTGGTATTTATAGACACGTTGTTTGCCAACAATAAGGACCTTTCTTTGCAGATTGGCTATGTCCTTGTACTAGCTAATGCTATAAAGAAGGCCAATATTGTTTATTGGAGCTTAGTTAAGTGCAAAAGAGTTACTTAGAGCGTACTAGCTTCTAAACTCTATGGCACAGCCTATGGCTTTGACATTGGCGTTGTGATTAAGTCTATAGTAGATAAGATCCTATAAATTAACCTTCTACTTATGCTTTGTACTGACTCTAAATCCTTATATAACTGTCTAGTATGACTTAGAACCACCTAAGAAAAATGCCTAATAATTAATGTAATGTGCCTCCAGTAAGCCTATAAACGGAGACAGATTATAAATATAAAATGGATTAACAGAGAGGCCAACCCTGCTAATACCATGATGAAGGGAAAACCCTACGCGGCTCTTTAACGGCTTATTAATATGAACTGAATTGACCTATAAGTTGTAGGATGGGTTAAATGAATAAACTTAGATTTAGCTTAGCGCTATGTAACTAATTGTAATGGGGCGGACCCTAAATTTAACTAGTTAATTAGGATTTTCCATCCCTGGGATGGAAAATCGCTATTGGCTTGCTTACCACTAGCGCCTTAGCGGCCCTTGCAATATGCTAACCTGCTACCCCTAATAATTCTTCTTCTTCTTCTCCTTATTGCGTATTAATTAGATCTCTAGCTATTGCATATACGCTATAAATAGTCTAGAAGTAGACTTGACTTTAGAGTGTAGATTAGCCTTTTTTTAGAGTTGCTCTAGTGTCGGAATGTTAGTTATGTGATGTGGTTATAAGACCATGAAGCGAGGCTAGCTAACCTATTCTTGGAGCAACCCCTTACTTCTAGACAATTAATAACTACCAACTTTAACACCGCATACGTATCGTATATAGTGATATTTGTGCACGTTAATAAAGCAAGTATACCGACACTAATTTATACGCACTTATAACCTATCTACTTTACCCCTTACTAAAGCCCATACCCTATAACTTGCTAATAATAGTTGTACTATATAAAAGATTACCTATATAGTATAGCTCTACCTAAACATAAACGGACACTAGGAGGAGCTCTAGGCCTATATTATACTACTTATAAACTACCCTATTATCCTTAAAATAAACTAGCTTAAATAATATAACCCTGCCATTAACTGGTAAAAGAGAGAAGTAACCTTTAACTCTAAATACTGCAGAGAGACTTGCCTAGGGCATGGCCTAGCCGCCTCTATCTACTCCCTAGGATATTAACCTAAGGAAACCCTTATTACCCTACCTATAACTAACTACCACTATATAAGCGCTGTAGCCTTCTACCACATAGTATATAGGAAAGGCTAAACCGTTACTGCAGCCTCCTAATTATAACTATATAAGCTTAATAAAGATTAGGACCACGTCCTCTATAGTAATAGGATAGATATAGTTAACCTCCTAGAAAACAATGCCCCTATAGAACTCTACGGACTTTTACCCTTAGACTTTAAGAAGTTTATAAAGCTTAAAAAAGGACTTACCAATAAGGAACTCTATAAGCTCCTCCCTAAGAGATACTATAACTTTATTAATATATACTTACAAAAGAGCGTAAATATACTCCCTCTACATTAACCTAATAACTATACCATTAATATTAAATAAGGAAAAACGCCGCCCTATAAGAGACCCTACTTAATGTTAAAAAACAAACTCCTAGTTATTAAAAAGTATATTAATAAGCACCTTAATAAAGGGTTTATTTATTCTAGTATATCCCCAGCAGCCACTTTTATCCTCCTTACTAAAAAGCTAAAAGGAGGTATTTAATTCTATGTTAACTATAGAGGACTTAACGCTATTATAATTAAGAACTAATACCCCATACTGCTTATACGCAAGACCCTTAAATGGCTTAGCCAAGCTAAAATCTATACTAAACTTAATATTATTACCGCCTTTAACCGCCTTTAAATACGGGAAGGTAACAAATAGAAAACCGCATTTACATCGCGCTTTAGCTAATTTAAATACACTATTATACCTTTTAGTATATGCAATAGCCTAGGCAGCTTCTAAAGCTATATTAATAATGCCTTATAGGACTACCTCAACAACTTCTACCCCGCGTACCTAGATAATATACTTATTTATAGTAATAACCCTTCTAAGTATACTAAGCATATTTAAAAGGTCCTATAGCGCCTTAGAGATACAGGACTTTATATTAATTTAAAGAAGTGTGAATTCTTAGTTATAGAAGTAAAATACTTTAGACTAATTGTCACTACTAAGGGTGTCTATATAAACCCTAAAAAAGTATATATAATCACTAGATGGTAAACCCCTACCTATATTAAGGATATATAAGCCTTCCTTAGTTTCGCTAACTTCTATTAGAAATTTATATATAACTTCTTAGGTATTATAGCACTACTTATAGCAATAATATAAATAAAGGGCCTTTCTATAAAAGGAAGAAAAACATATCTATATTTTATCTAGACGCCTAAATGCAAAAAGGCGTTCTAAGACTTAAAAGATATATTTACCAAAGCACTTATCCTAGCTTACTTCATATCAGGACAACAACTCTATCTTAAGACTAACTCCTTAGACCATGTTAACGCAGGCGTTCTCTTCTAAATAGGTAATAATAGTTTCCTCTACCTAGTTATATTTTACTTGTCTAAGCTTATATTATAAGAATATAACTATAAAATCTATAATAAGGAACTCCTTGCAATTATATAAGCGTTTAAGGAATTCTAACCAGAACTCTCTTTAGTAGAACCTAACTAGCCAACTAAGGTCCTTACGGATCATTGCAACCTTAAGTACTTTATAACTATAAAACAACTAAATTAACGCTAAGTACGTTAGAACGAGTTCCTCTCTAGTTTTAACTTTAAAATTATATATAGGCTAGGAGTATAAGGTACTAAGCCTAATAGCCTAATACGCTATTTATAAGACCTTTCTTAGTTAGAAAATAATCCTTATAATTAATTCCAATAACAAACAATCCTAAAAACATAAAACTTAGCCCTAGGCATACTACCTAAGATAGAACCAACCACCCCTTAGCTTTATACCATAGAACTAAAGTTACCCCCCAAAATTAATAAACTTATTACCACAGTATATAACACCCCTGTTAACCCATTACTATATTAACTAATTACCACAAAGATTGCCAGCACCTATATACTGCCTACCAACCTCTAAAGCTTAGGCTAGATTAATATAGCAGCCTTAGAAGTAAAAGAGAACAGGCTCTATTATAAAGGCCATCTATTTATCCCTAACTTAGAAGACCTACAACAGCAACTAATCTAAATAGCCTATAACCTTTAATTAAGCGACCACCTAGGTAAAGGAGGAACCTATAAGCTTCTTAGCTAATACTACTTCTAGCCTAAAATAATAGACTTAGTTAAACACTTTGTAAGCGCCTGCTATAGCTATAAATGTGCTAAAGCATTTTACATAAAGTACTAAGGACTGCTATACCCTCTACTAGTACCTATATAATAATGGGCAGATATTACTATAGATTTCGTTGTTAACCTACTGCCTTATAAACGACATAGCCAAACCTATAAGAACATCCTTATAATAATATGCCAACTTATAAAAGAATACTACTACGTCCTAACTAAAGGCGTAGCTATAAGTAATATTGCTAACGCCTTCCTCCGCAAAGTCTACTAACTATATAGGTTACCTAACTTTATTACATCTAACTAAGGCATATAATTTAACTCTAATGTATAGAGGCGGATCTACTAACGCCTTAGTATCTCTGTTAAGATATTTATATTCTTTTACCACAAAACTATAGGACAACTAGAAAACGCTAACACTAGTATAAAGGCGTACTTATAATAGGTAGTCGCCTATAGTTAGGACAACTAGGTAGACCACCTTCTGCTAGGTAAATTCGCAGTAAATAACTACGTCTTAGCCACTATAGGACTTATCCTATTCTTTACAAATAAAGGATATTACCTATAATCCAGTATAAAGCCACCAGAGCCTATTAATAAGAAACTGCTATATAGAAAACGCCTTAAGATGCTACTTGCTAATTAATATGCAGACTATATAAAAGACCTACTTAACTACTGTAAAGGAGAGATGGCCTAGGCCTAAGTAAAATAAGCTTACTTTACTAACCGCCACAGAACACCACTGCCTAAAATACATATTAGTAACTAGGTATAGTTAAATGCACGTAACATCTCTATATAGAGACCTATAAAGTTACTTAATTATAAGAACCTTAGCCCCTACTAGATTAAACAAGTTATTAACAGAGGAACTGTATATAAACTAGAGCTCCTGCCTACCTTAGCCACCCGCGGGATATAGCCCGTATTTTACCTATAGCTACTACACCTTTATTAGCCTAACCCTCTACCAGGACAAACACAGCTTAAACCCCTACTAGTATTAATCTAAGATAAGAACGAAGACAAAAACTATAAGGAGTAAACTATTAAATAAATTATTAACTCTAAATACTTTGGTAAAGGTAGAGGACATCAGCTCTACTATAAAGCTACCTATATAGGATTTAACATAGATTAGCTAGAATGGTAACTATAGGAAGATTTTAAAAACGTAAAAGATCTAATTAGCGATTTCCACTACGCAAACCCACAGAAACTAGGCCTAAGCAGAGATTTTGTACCTAATCCCCTATAGGAGCTATTACAGCTAAATTATTATATATTACTGTTACATAACCACTCTAATAAGATATTAAGGAACTTTAACCGCCAGTTGAAGTTATCTAATTGGTTAGATTCTAGACACTAAGGAGAAGCCAACTAATTAGGATTTTCCATCCCTAGGATAGAAAATTGCTATTAGCTCGCTTACTACTAGCGCCTTAGCAACACCCTTATACCTTACCAAGTCCCTAACAGCCTCCTTCCCCTCTATAGCCCAGTACCTTTACATAGTAGCAACCCATAAGCTTTAAGTTAGAAGTACCTATATAAGCCCGTTATACCTATAATGATATTCCTTCTTCTAGATACCCTAAGCATTTCCCCTTATATATATATAGCAACCACAGCGTTGCCGGAGCTCCGCCTTAATAGGAGGGGGGGTAGTATTATGGAACCCGACCGTAGGGGCCTCCATAGGAGAACCCCATGCTCTCGCGTACACCTTATGTACAGCTTATGTCAGCTACGCAAGGGTATATTACCTCCTTACGCCCTCAACCCTTACGATCGATCGCGTAACATCTTATAGACTCCCGAAATACATACGCTTTATAGCTATTGCCTGCGTTCTGTAATAAGGCTGTACCTAAAGTAAAGGAGCTTTAGTATAGAGACAATTAAAGGTTAGCGTGTCCCAAAAGGCCGGTTTTAGTTTATATGTATATAAAAGCTGCTAGTGGCATATTGTCTTTATATACGCAGATATCGGCATAAGGTAGCGCCTGTCTGTACTACTATATAATACTTCTGCCTATAAAGTTGCCCATTTATTAATAAGAGTTAGGGCAAAGTAAGGTCGTGTACTACTTCTTAGCTAAGTAATTAGTTATGGGATATCTAAAGCCTAAGTAAGAGTTGGAAGTAGTGCTAGGTTATAATAACTGCAATATTAATCTGGCGGTATATAGGTAACCTTAATATATGGTAGTAGCTTATTCTTACCAAGGTAAGTTAGAAAAGTCCTCCAATAGTATATACCGTTAATTATTTCCATCTATACAGCTAATAGCCCAGCGCGCTAAGATATCTCTATCTTACTCTAGAATTTAGTTATTATAGCTTTATTAATAGGAGCAGGAGCCTAGCTGGAAGCTGATATTTAAGAAGCTATACTTTCTATATTGCTTGCGTCGCTAGGTATATGGCCGTTAGCTAGTTAACTACATACTATTGCTTAATTAGCTGGTAGTTGATTCTAATATAATCTATGGGTAGTCTTCTAAGGTGTGTCTGGCTGTAACTATTGCTGTTTAATCTCTAGTCTATTAACGCCTTCCATGTTAAAGGCCTAATACGGCAAAAATATATAACCTTTACTGGTTTGATTGTAGCCCCATCTATTATAGCTAAGACACTGCCATAGATCTTTAAGACTCTTTATAATTGGAAACTTTTAAAGTACCACCTGTTTAATATCTGGGACATTAACACCTATGCCAAGAGAGGTTGTTGCTACTATAATTCTTATAGCTAAGGGTTTCTTAAATTCTTTATATTAAATAGTACGATTATATTCTTAAATATGTGCAGTATATACCTGGACTATATTAGTTACGCAACTGGCTTTACCATCGGTATTAGTAGTATACTGTTTATTAGGTGTAAAGGTTGAAGTCTTTATAAGGAGTGCTCTTTGGAGGTATGCTGCTGCCTCTTAAACGGACCTATGACCGTCTATAAAGACAATTATCTTTAGTATTTTCTCTAGGACGGCGGTATCTAAATCTGTACACTCGTCTAATAAGAAGTATAGTGCCTTCTATGGATCTACCTTAACTCTATAAAGTGGTAATACGTAGATTAAGATATTGGGGCGATTTATAGAAGTCCTAATAACCTTAATTTGGTATATGCGATTACCTATAGAGCAAAAACCGGTGTTGCTAAGAACTAGTTGCTTTGCCTCCTTATTAAGTATAGCAGAATAACTAAACTAAACTATATCCTAATAAAGTATTGTCCGTAGCTCGCCTAATATTATAAACGCCGGTTAAAACGTTTCCTATTGCTTTATTAGATGACACTTATTAATTACAATAAGACCAATCCTAGTCTGTAATTCCGGGCTCTTTAATATAGACTGGAAAGACTTTAATAAGGCCTGCTTAGGACTAAGGAGTACGTGTGTATATACACCGTCCTTTATTTTTACAATTAGGGCTTTGTTTATCTTTTTACTCTTAGCAGTAATAAGATATAGATTAGAACTATTAAGCTTTTGGATATTATCTAACTGTTTATTACTAAGCTTACTTAGTGGGACTAACTGGATAGTAATCTTGTGTATTAAGATTGAAAAAGTATTAAAAAAAATAAGACTCTTTCTAAAACCCGTGCGTGCAATAAGAAGTGTATTACTAAAACTAAATATTAGACGTCTTAAGGTGCGCACCTATTTTAAATAAGGGGTTTAAGGGCGGCCTCCTGGGTTTATATACTGGAGTATTTGTTTAAGATATGCTTTTAGAACGGCCATCTATAATGGAATATTTTCCATATACCGAGCTTCCTTAATAATAGGCGGCAATTCTTCTAGGTCTATTAAATTGATTGCTGTAATATAACCTGGTTATAGTGTTGGAGGTAGACAAGTCTCTGTCCTACCTGTCTCTATTTGCCGCTGGCCCTTATACCATTTCCTCCTATAATTGGGATTTTGTTTAGGCATCTAATTGGCCTAGGAGTTTATAGGAGTTTATAGGAGTTTGTAGGAGTTAGGAAGAATATAAATTGGCTATACTTTAACCGGTAATAGGCGTATTTAGAGCGATACTAGCAATATGTCCTAGGGTTCTGTATATAAGTAATCTAATTGGTTTAGGAGTTTATAGAAGTTCGCAGGAGTTTATAGGAGGCTATAAGACTCAGCCAGTAACCAAAATAGACGTAATATAGTTGTGGTGTAGGTGGTGGTAGGTAGAACGGTCTATAGGTGGTATAAAGATTCCGTTTAAAAATGTGCTTAAGGTTTTATACGCTATATCTTGTACCTCTAATTACATTATAATTAGCTTTTACGTATATAGAATTAGAGCTTATTACCTGTCACAGTGCTATAATGCTAATAGGCTGAATAACTACATTGTGGTATGAAGAGGAGAAGAAGGTAAAAGGGAGTATTGTATATAAATAGTAGTGGTAGCCGCCAAGGCGCTAGTGGTGGGCTAGCCAACAGTAGGAAATAGTATAAGACAGTACAAGACAGTGTGAAACAGTATGAGACAGTACGCGTCAGGACAGTGCTGTGACAGTACTCCCCTCCCTAGAAGGTTTAGTCCCTAAACCAAACAAGTAACCTATTTTTATTGCAAAGATGTCACTTCCGCTTACCGCCCTTAACCAAGCCAACAGCGATTTTCTATACCAGGCATGGAAAATTAATTAGACAACTTTAACCGGCGGTTGAAGTTCCATAAGATCTTAACCACCATAAATTATCTTTGTGGTTGGCTATGGCCTTAGCATAGCTCTCCTTTATCTTATACCTAGTCTAGGGGTCCTGGCTTCTTAGGGTGTTGTTTGTAGAACTTTAGTAGTGCATGCTTGCACCCTTTTAGGGATTTCTTGGGTTCCCAGGTTTTCTTATTGTGATATTTTCATTTAATACAGTATATTAAGCCATGCTCGTCCATTTGTTTATTATATACATTAAGAATCTTTTTAAATTCCCACTTGTCTATAATATTGCCGTTATTATCCCTTTTAGCTATCCTGCCCATAAAATTACAACATTCCTTTTTATTAATGCATACTTAACCAGAGATCTCTTTAGGGAACCAAAGGCGGACTTTTAAAGTGTGGAAAAACTTATTAACACAGATATGGTTTAGGAGGTTAACTATAACTGCTTTTTTATAGGCAGCTAGGATAGGCCAGGGTCCATTCTAGTTATTGTCCTACTTCCTCTTAGGCCGGTTAGTCTTTATATTTTTAAGGCTAACTATAACTATATCATCCTTTTTAAATATTATACCTTTGTCTTGTTTTATATTAGCGTTGTCTTTATATTATTGCTAGGAAATACAAGCTAGGGCTTTAAGCTAGGTTAAGATGTACTTAAAGTGGTTGGCAATAGTATTAGCTTATAGGTACTCCTTCTTTACATATACAGATAGGACTAATAGCTAGGGGCCTGCTAGTTTAACGCCTAGATGTGGGTTATAGCTATAGTTAGCAAAGAACGGTGAGATTCCTATAGTCTTATTAACCTAGTTATTTATAGCAAACTTAGCAAGGGGGAGCTAATCTACCTAGTTATCTTAGGTAAAGCTTATAAAGGCGTATAGGTACTTATTCATTACTGCATTAATAATCTTGGTTTAACTATCCGTTTTAGGGTGCTATATAGAGCTAGGGCTTAGGGTTACCTTTAGGCGCTAATTTAGGTAATGCTAGAAGTTAGAAATAAATTAAGAGCCTCTATTAGAAACAATGGTATTTAAAGCGCTGTATAACTTATAGACAGTATAGATAAATACTTTAATAAGCTCCTTAGTATCTAGGCTAGTAACAGGAATAAAGTGTCTTATTTTTATTAGGCGGTCAATAATAATAAAGATATGTCTATATATTTTACCGTTATAAAGGCATTTAGGTAAGTTAATAACGTGGTTAATAGAGATATTAGTCTATGGGTGGACTAGTAGTTCTAGTGGTTTTAGAAAACTGGGTAGTACTAAGTGTGGGGTCTTTATGCGGAAGCAGAGAGCGCAGTCTTTTATAAAGGTAGCTATAAACTATAAAATACCTGGCTACTAATATGTTTAATTAAGGAGGTCTAGTGTCTTAACGCGGCCTAGGTGACCCGTAGGGCCTAAACTATACATACAGTATACAGCTTCTAGTTGGAGTTTAGGTAAATTAGGGACAAATACTTAATTCCTATAGTAGATTAGGCCATTAATAGTCAAATATTTAGATTTATTATAGTAGAGCAGCTTCCTAATCTGCTTAGGCCAACGGCGTACTTTACAGTCTTCCTATTTACATAGCGCAGCCAACATATTCCTAGTAAATTCATTCTCTTTATAGGCATTCTTAATAAGTTCCTTAAGGGTTTTTTTTTTTAGGCTCTGGGTCTATTACTACAATAAAGTCTTTAATGCTCTGGTTTTGGGATTTGCTTAGTAGTTCTTCTAGGATAGTAGGGTTAACTTTCTTTAGTGGTAAGATAACACGGTCTTAGTGTTATAGACGTTTATTATTAGCATTAGTAGGTGCAACACCTAGGAGGCGGCTAAGAGCGTCTAGGATTGTGGCTTTAGTGCTAGGCCTATAGGTAATAATAAAGTTAAATTAGGAAAGGAACTTAGCCTAGTGGACTTAACGCTAGTTTAGTTATTTTGTTATTATAAAGGTTTAGAGGTTCTTATAGTCCGTAATAATTTTAAATAGCTACTTAGTTCCTTATAGTTTAGGACGCTATTCTTCTAATGTCTTAACAATTACTAGGAGCTCCTTATTATATATTTTATAGTTATATTTAGGGGCTAAGTGCTTAGCAGAGAAGAATGCGACTGGCTTAAGCTTGTTACTTTTATTAGCTTAATAGATTACTCCACCTAAAGCCCAGTTTAAGGCGTCTATCTCTACTATAGTCTTCTTTATATAGTTGTAATACGCTAGGACCAATGCTGTAGTAAACGCTGTTTTTAGGGTCTAGAATGCCTATGCTTAATTAGGGCCCTATAACTAGCTAATACTCTTTTTTAGTAGCCTAGTTATGGGCTTAACTACCTTAAAATAGCCTTAAATAGATTATTGGTAGAAGTTCGCGAAGCTAAGAAATTACTATAGTTCCTTAACTAATGTTGGGTCCTTCTATTCCTATAAGGCCTACACCTTCTTAGGGTCCATAGTTATGCTATTAGTTAAGATAATTAAGCCAAGGTATTTTGTTTTGGTAGTATAAAACTTAAACTTATTAATATTAATCTGGAGTCCAGCATTACTAAGTCTTTAGATAATTTTATTTATGTGTTTTATGTGCTTAGTATGTGTTTTTAAGAAAATAAGGACATTATTAAGATACGCAGTGTAGTAGTTGTTAAGGGTATTGTGTAAAATATGGTTAATATAGTTTTAAAATATAGCAGGCGTATTATAGAGACTAAATAGTATAACTAGCATTTTATAGAGTTCAAACTGGGTAATAAATACTATAAGCTATTTATGGCCTTTTATAATCCAGATCCGGTTAAACGCAGCAATTACATTAAGCTTAGTAAAGTACTTAGTACTATAGAGTACGTCAAGTGTCTCACAAACTAGTGGTAGTGGGTATTGGTTCTTAATAGTAACTATGTTTAGGCCTTAGTAGTTATAGTAGATTTATACACCACCGCCAGGTTTCGCTGTAAGGAGGAGTAGTATAGTAGCTAGTGAGGTTAATTCGCGGATAAAACCCTTATCTAGTATCTTGTCAATTCACTTCTTTATACAGCTAAGTTTAGCGGGTAAGAGTAGTCTGTTTTTATAGTACAGGGCCTATTTTCCTAGTATAATCTTAATTTTGTAGTCCTATAGTTAGTAAGGGGGCAGCTTATCTATATTCTTAGGGAGGAAGTATTTAATATATTTATAAAGCTCTTTTAGTAAGCGTTATAAAATATCCTTACAGGTTAATCCTAGTTTGCCTTTTAGGAATTTCTTAATATTAGTATTAACTGTCTTCCAGCGTAGAAACTTAGACTTGGTTTTTAGGTTTATCTTAAGGAAGTTATAAAAATAAGGGGGTAGCACTTTACAGGCTTCCTCCATTGTATAGTTACCTTCTATTAGCTAGCAGAAAGACCTTTCTAATAGGTTTAGTACTTCTATTAAGCCTATAGGTAGCTCCTTAAGCAGCTATTAGTATTCTTCTTATTTAACCAGTTCTACTAGCTCTGCTATATAAATCCTTATTACCTTTACGCCTTTTTATTTACAGAACTGGGTAAAATTAACGGTATAAGTGCATTTAATGTTATCTAGGTTAGGGCGTGTCTAGTTCTCTAGTGCTATAGCTAGGCTAGCATAGCTTAGTTGGCCTAGGGGGGTGGAAATAAGGCGGCGGCCTTGTATAGTATACGCAGGAGATAGATGTGAGGTTAGGCGTTGCAGGGGGGAGGTCTTAATTGCTTTGGTTTTAGTCTTAGCTATAACACCCTTAGCTATTATATATGCGGTTATATATACATATAGTAGGTGACTTAAAGTTAGGTGTTTTATTAGCTAACCTAGGTTAAGCAGGTGTATATAGGGGACTTATAGTTCTAGCGGTATTTATTTTTTTAGGAATAGGGCGGTAGTCCAGTCTTCCAGAATCTCTGCTTTATTTACTATATATATTAGCTTACTAGTATTAGGCACCTCTTTTACTATTAGCTAATAGTATCTAAGCGTTGGCTGTGTAATATATTTGCGTAGTGCTACTCAGTTACAGTTAGGAATATACTATAGGAGATAGTTATAGGCATAGTAATTAGAGTTGAACTTAAGCTTTAGAGTAGGGAAGTCTAGTTTTAGGTTATACTTTTTAAGCTAGGGCATTCTAAGAATTACTAGTGTTAATGGTGATAACTTTGTAACATAGAAGAGTATAAATTCTATATAGTAGCTAATTATTATTCTTACTGTAAAGTAGTAGGTAATAAAGCTAGATAGGAGTCTATTAGTAAGGTGGAGTGGTTTTAGGACTAGGAGTCTTTTTGTTATAATATTATGCTTTTTTATAAGTAAGTCTTCGTCTATAAATGCTAGTGCTATACTACCACTATTAATAAGGCTTACTGTTTTAATAAAGACTTATAGAAGTGGGTTATATAGTAAGGAGAGGTAGGTCTAAATAAGGATAGCATTCCTATTATTGTTTGCTATTCTAAGGTTAAGTGGCAGCTGGCTTAGAATAAGGTCTAACTAATCTAATAGTATAGATCTAATCCTTTTTTCCTTCTCCCTATATAGTTCTAACCCTTAAAGGCGACTTAGTCTAAGGGTTAGTCTTTTAATAACTAGATTATAGGGCTTGGCTAGTAACTATGGTTTTGGCTAGTATATCCTAATATATTAGTCTCTAACGGTATATATATGCTAGGGGGTACTTTGCTAAAGATATAGCTAGTCTTATAGTTAATAGCAGCACAGAGCACTTGTCTATAGTTTATATATGGGACCATTAGCTAGGGCTATATTGGGGAAGGAAATTATAGGGGTGGGTCTCTATGTCCAAACCTACGTCTCTATCTATAGTTGTCGCTTTAGTTACTAATCCCTCTACTAAAGAATCCGCTATAGCTAGGAAGGGGTTAACGCGGTGGCATTAGAAGGGGATTTAGGTTTATTTTAGGGTTATAAGCATCTTTTTAGTGGCCAGGTTAACCACATACTAGGTAGAGTCTGTTATCTATATAATGTCTTTAGACATTATTAGGGAGGCTACTACTACCGCTACTAAATTTAACAGCGTTAAGGTCCATTAGGTTATTCTATAGTACTAGTGCTAAGGTATTATTATTAGGTAGTGTAGGTTAATAGCCGCTAGCAGTACTTAGCTTAGCGGTATTTAGCTTAGTATAGTAGGCGTGGTTCTGTAGGTTATAGGCGAACATATCCATTTGCTTACTCTAGCCCTTATAGTTAGCATTATTAATTTTGCAGCTAAGGGTAAAGGCTAAGTCCTTTATCTTAAACAAAATATTCTTTCTAAGTAGATTTACCTTTTGTTCCTTAGTTTTATTTACTTTAATTATTAATTTATTAAGCTCTACTTTTCAGGACCAGTAATTATACTTACCTTAGCTTAAGGTGTCTAATTTATTCTTAGCTGCTTAGGTTATATCCATGGTCTTATAGTGCTTCTTTATATATATAAATATAAACTTTTGGTTAGAGAAGGCCCATTTACTTAGGTTGTTTGGGTGTATATATAGCATATTAAGGCCATGCTTAATATAGTTATAAGCCTTATCTATTAGCATGTCTGATATATAAAGGACTTTGTCTATTAGGGTTTTAAAGCACTTTACATCTTTATAGAAAACGCCTTAGATCTTTGTTTCCTATATTTTAAATTTTTCTTACTTTTTAGTTGGCAATCCCTTGCCATTAAATAGGGTAGGGTCTTTTGCTTTACGCTTTTTTTTATAGGGCTTAGCTAGGGGAAAAGAGCTAGTAATAGTGTTCTTATTGGCAATAGTTTAGGTAAGTGTAGTAATCTAAGAGCTTAGGCTTTATATAGTCTTAGTATATACTAAAGCTTGCTGTTTATATTGCTTTATATATAGTTTAAGTGTCTTAAGGTAGTTAATTCTATACTAAGCTTCTTTAAGTTAGGACTTTATAGTCTGGCCTTTATTATAAACTGTTTAGAGACTACTCTTAACACTAGTTAAAAAGGTTATATATATAAAGAGGTGCTAAAATGTTTCTGCTATATTAAGGTCCTTAGGGTACTCTGGACCACTCCTAATTACCTAAGCAATATTAGTATAGGAGGTATTAAAGAGGCGGGTAAGCGCTTTGCGTGTGTTTGCTAATAGGGTATTCTAGTTACCTATTTTAGGGGATCTAAGTAGGATAATTAAAATTTATAAGGCTGGCTGTAATGCTAAAATTGTTTAGGATAATACTAAGATTGTTTAGGACTGTACTAAAATTATCTAGGACTATAGTATAGTGTTATTAGTTACGTTAGGTCGCGATTATACTAGGAAAATAGAGATAATAAACTGGGGAAAATAAAGATCGCGATGGGGCGCAAGAGGAGATACCATAAACTGTTACAGTGCTATAATGCTAATAGGCTGAATAACTACATTGTGGTATAAAGAGGAGAAGAAGGTAAAAGGGGGTATTGTATATAAATAGTAGTGGTAGTCGCCAAGGCGCTAGTGGTGGGCCAGTTAATAGTAGGAAATAGTACAAGACAGTATAAGACAGTATAAGACAGTACAAGACAGTACGCGTTAGGACAGTGCCGTGACATTACCTAAATATCTAAATACATTAAATAAAGTGTTAATAACCGTTAATGGGGTTTCTATAGAGCCGGTTAAAGTTAAAATACATAATTTAAAATTCTAAGTTACCACCAAAGCGAGGCCTATAAGCTCTTAGACGCTTTATAGAAGATTTTGCTAGTAGCAGGGGTGTATAGGGGGCTGACATTAGTGCGCCATTCTGATTGGTCTAGGAGTTAGTACGCCGTTCTAATTGGCTTAGGAGTTTGCAGGAGTTTTAGAGGGTCCATATACTATCCTATGTCACCAGAAAAAATCTTTTACGGAGCGTCTAATTCTGTCACGAAAATTCGTGTAGAGGGGTTCATTAATTAAATGGGTTAATTAATTGATCTTAACTTAATTATTGATTAATGTCTATATCTTAACCTAGGGCCCCTGGGGCTCTAAAGAGATTTACAATGCATATGCCCTATATACGTGACTCGTGCACGTGTCCCACGCCTTAGAGAATATAGATTATCTAATACACCCCCTTAGCTTTAAGCTCTTTGAGGTTAAAGCTAGCCACCTTCTCGTGTCCGTTAATAAGTTAATTAAACCGTAATCTCATTTGAATCCTTTTGTCTTGCTCTAATACCGTCCCTTAGGTCCTTTAGTTGCTTCTTCTTATCCAGCTACTTCTTAATATCCACCATCCCAATTATATTAACAAAACTTTAAAACCTCTGCTTAGGCAGGGCCTTTATAAGTCTATTAGCAATTATCTCCTTTATTACTGTCTATTGAAATCATACTTGTCTCATTACATATTCCTAATATAGCTAGTGTTAATAGATGTTAACATGTTGGAGCTTTATAATTAGCTTTACCGTGTCTTTTGTAATTAGTTGGAGCGTCTAGGTATTGTCACATTTAATAATTAAGGGCTTGTTTAGGCGTAACGTTATTACTTTAAATAGCCTACTGGTAAAGATAGCTTCCTTTACTGTTTATAATAGGGCTAATAACTCGGCTTTTGTGCTTAATGTTGTAACTATACCCTACTTATTTGCTCTTTAGGCGATTGGCCCCCTAAATAGCTTTATAATGTATCCTTACGAGCTCTTTCTGTCGATGGAGTTGTCCGCGAATAATGCATCACTAGTATAGATAAATAATTGCGCTTTACCTCTACCGTCTCTTCCGTCGTCTTATCCTTTATCGCGTATTTCTTTATCTCTCCCTCTACTATTCATTTCTTCCTTATCTCCTCTATAGCAGATTGCTCTGCTTCTCGTACCATATAGGTATTAGATAACTCTGTCTACCGCTTAATAATGCTCTTAGCTTGGGTCCTGATTAAACCTTACTAGCCTTAATACTGCAAACGCAATATCTGGACGCGTTATAGTGGCTGCATAGAGTACTAAACCCAATTTTCTCTAATATAGTATCGTAGAGGCTGGTAGGGATATAGGGCGGACTAATAGGTCTATATTAGGGGACGGACGCGTTGGACGGATTAATTGGTAATTAGTAGAGAGGAGTTCCGATTCTGCTATAGGAGTGTCTAGAAGACGCCCTCTAAGATCTATCTTATACTAATTAGCTATCTTCTTAATATAGGCTTCCTGGGATAGCTATAGGAGCCTTTAGCTACGATTACGTAGCACATGGATTCCTAGGAACTATTTCAGCTCGCTAAGAGTACTTATTTAGTATTCCTTGCTTAGCTCCTTAATTGCTTTTTAAGCTTTTTTCTTATCTGTCTTTCGGTAGCAGAAGACAATATTATTGATATAAAAGAAGACAACTATTCTACCTTTTAGTATAATATACGGCTTTTAAGGTACCTCTTTAAAACCCAATTCGTTTAACGAGCTCGTGAGATTCTTCTGCCATAACAGTAGTGATCGTTATAGTCCGTATAGGGCTTTTCTTAAGCGTAGTACTTTATCTGTCTTTCCTTTGTTAAACCCTGGTAGTAGCTTTATATAGACGACCTTATCGAGATCGCAATAAACAAACGTATTGACTGTATCTATCTGTGTCGTCTCTAGGTTGAATTTTGCGGTAATCGCTATAAGTGTTTAGAAGGTTATACTAGCTAATATAGTAGCTTTCGTAGGTAGGTCTTCTGGGGCCTATTGATTTCTGCAGACTATTAATTATGCCTTACATTTCTGGAGAAATCTATGCTTATCCGTCTTGTAGACGAACACCCACATTAAGCTAAGAACCTGCTGTCCCTTTACGTACTTCTTATCTGTTTCTTAAAACAACCTTATTTAATAATAGGATTGGAGGTAAGCTCGTTAAGCTTCTTAGAACTGATCTTAAAGAGGATACGTATTAAGGTCGCGGATTAACTAAGGTGGCGGAGGTAAGTTCTTCCTATATAATCTTATATCGCGTGTTCTGCCTGATTTTAGCTTGCTGTCGTTAAGTTAACTGTTAAGGTTAAACTTCCTTCCTGCTAAGAAGGCGCCGTAATAGGCTAATATAATCCTTTTAATAACAAAGTCTTTAAACCTGTTATTATAGGCTTCCTTAAATAAGTCCTTAATAGAGTTATTAAATACCCCTTAAGTATAAAACCTGTCTCCTACTTGGCTGATAATATTCTGATCAGTACCTTATATATCTAACTTCGTAGAATACTTGACGTAAAAGGCATATGGAGATTCTTTATCTTCTTCTATTAGAGGTGGCGTATAATATATATCTTTAAGAGCTCTTGCAAGCTTAAGATCTGCTAACTTATTAAAGGTTTAAACTGGCTTATTAACGTTATTGTCTTCCTCTTAAATTGACGGTTTAAATACTTTTTTATTATCTTCTAGAAGGACCTTATTCTTGATTAGGGTATTAGGGAGTTAAATCTTCTTAATTAGCGTATCTAACTTAGCGTGTAGGTCCTTTGAGATGTCTATTTGCTTGCTATTAAAGAACGTCTTCTCGTCAAAGATGATATCCCTAGTAGAGATAATAATACCTTTATATAGGATCCAGATCCTATAGATATTGGTAAAGTTATAGCTAATAAGGTAGCCAATATAGGCTCGCAGATCTAGCTTGTTTAGCCTTTTCTTCTTTAGCTAGGCGTCTAACGTTATCGCATACACCCTACAGCTGTAGGCTTTTAGGTGCGCTAGTTGCGGCTTTCTTAACCCATTAGCTAGGAAGGTATAGAACCTCTTATAGGGCGATTTCCAACCATTACTTTCCCGTGGCGTTTGATCTTAAAGGTAGACTATATAGTTAACTATCTCTTTCTATAGATCGTGTGGTAGATTGGCAGCAATTCTTATTATATATGCTCTCTCAATAATTACACCCCCTAAGCGTTCGGCGGTACTATTTTAAGCTTGGGTATAAGGCGCTAAAGGCTTAAATGTAATCCCTTAGGTCTATAGCTATTTAAGGGTTCTCCTTCTCTCTAGCTTGTTGTCTAATCTAATGGTGTTAACCTTAAGGTTATGCCTTAGATAAATCCATTAGATAAAATCTTTAAGTACTTATAGTGTCTCCTTCTCTTTACTATACGTTATTATAAAATACGGGAAGGTTCTCCCTAAGAAGGTATTATAGATAAACATAACTTATACAAATCTAGTATACGCTTCCTTAAGGTTAGTCTAGTTAATATAGAGGTTAAGATAAGGTTTATTAATATTCTGTTCTAAGAACCTTCTTAAGACCTAACACTTAATTTTGGCAAGACTGTAATGTTAACATTCTATTGTCTTTGGGCCTTAAAGCTTAACTTCTAGGGCGTTAAGACCTAAATAATAAAGGCTTATAGGTCCTGAATAACCTAGACGCAGATACTATAAATACGCATTACCTTTTAAATCTAGATAAGCGTCTCTTGACAATACTCTGCGCTTCCATTGGCGGCATAGCAGTTAGCTTATATTAAACGCTAATTAACTTCCTGGTTGGATGTATTTAATAGTCTATTATCCGTAACGTTCTTCCATTTAATATAGGATTGTGTTATTCTTCTAAACTAGAAGATTATTGTCTCCTTTATTGTCCTAGTAGAACCCTTGTTTTTAAAGCAGACGGAATAATACTAGATTCGTATTAAAGTCTATATAAAAGGCAACGTCCTTAAGATATATAGTTCCCTTGCTCTTATCTAGTTTTGTAATTTAGATAGTGATATTGCTGTAGCCTAGTATAGGCACTTCTAAGCTGCCGGCGGTGATATATTTATGTCTTAGAGCTTTCCTAAAATTGTAAAAATAAGAGAGGTTATTAAAGATATAGAGAGTAGTTCCTAAGTTAAGAATAGTTAATAGCTTTAGTAGATGGATTTAACTGGTGTAATACAATTCTAGAAATATTATATTAGCTTCTCCCTTAATCTTAACTTCCTGGCTCTTATCCTATTATTATTAGGCCTTATCTTCTTGTTCTTTAAGTCTAATCTTTATAACTTAGTTAGTAAGATTCTTATTCTTTTCTACCTTCTTTAGTGCCCTATTAATACACGTATCTCCTATTATGACTCCTACAGGTCTCTTGTCTTTAAATAAACACTAATAGTCCTGTAGGGAGTGTCCTTGTATTCTGTACACTAAGTACTTAGGCGTTAGCTTCTTATAGGACGTCTTTTTATTTACTAGTATCCCGGCTCTCTTTAAGCGTCTATTACATGCTAAGGCCTTTCCTCTTTATAAACCTTTAGTAGTATTAGAGTAATCCTTAGTAGCTTGCTCTGTAAAGTCTATATTAAAGGTACTGCCTCTTATAGTAATATTGGCTTTCTTTAAGGATGTTCTAAGTCCTTCTTATAGCTCCTTTGCTACTCTATAGTATTTAGAAGATCTTAACTTCTAAAGGTTATTTAACTTAGTAGTGTACTTTATATAGTAGGCGTTATTGAAAGGTTAAATAACTTCTGCTAAATCTTAAAGCCAGATACTATTGGATATTTAAGGGATCTTATACTTCTCTCCTAGGGATATTATATGTTCCCATTAATCTAGCCATTAGTTTAATTTTGACAACTATTTAAACCCCTTAAGGGCTTCCGTGTACTAGTATTGTACCTTCTTCCTAATAAACAATAAGGTAGGTTCTGTGTTCTCCTTTAGCTGAGATAGCCATTCTTTAACTATTAAGGAAGGGTTAAGCAGTAGCTTCTTCTAAATTAATACTATAGATGTGATCTAGGTGTGGATCTGTTAAAGATAATCTTCTTATCTTAGGAAATACTTTATGTCCTAGTTGTAGTATCGTCTGCTGTTCTTATACGCTTTCTGTTAATTTGTTAAGAGCTGCGCATACAAGGTTGCATTCTTATTGAAATCTATAACTTCTAGATAGGCTGGTTCTTGTAGTAGACCTCATTAAGGTGCTGCACCATCTGGGTCAACGTGGGCCCAAATTCGCTGATCTATAAGGGCTCGGAGTTGCTATAGCCATTGCTCCCAGTCTTCTAACTTATTGAGGATGATCGTCGTCGACGAGCTTGACGTCGGTGGAGTCATTTAACTGATAGGCAAAGGAGGGATTGAGATGGTATTTTGTCGTCAGGATCGTCCTGTCGTCAGGATCGTCCTTGTCGTCAGATTGAGGTGGAATCTCGTGGAATCTCGTGGAATCTCGTCGAAGACTCATCTTGTGACAATTGAGGTAGGATTTCTGTCAGAGTCTGCGTCTTGACGATGAGGTGTCAGAGTCTGACGATGAGGTAGAATTTCTTCAAACGATTAAGTAATAGCTGAATAGCTTCTTGAGTCGGCGGACCGGGCTCATAACTGTCACGAAAATTCGTGTAGAGGGGTTCATTGATTAAATGGGTTGATTGATTGATCTTGACTTGATCGTTGATTGATGTCTATGTCTTGACCTAGGGCCCCTGGGGCTCTGAAGAGATTTACAATGCACGTGCCCCGTGCACGTGACTCGTGCACGTGTCCCACGCCTTAGAGAATACAGATTATCTGACAGATTCATGAGATAACTTTAAGCTACGAAGAGATTTTACTGTGCACGTGACCTGTGCCTCAGAGAATACAGATTATCTGACAGATGCAGAGCTTCGTGTAGAGCCTCCGTACGCAGAGCTTCGCGCAGAGCCTCGTGCAGAGCCTCTGTACGTAGAGCTTCGTGTAGAGCTTCGTGTAGAGCTTCG
>Ga0307507_10003884_pt1 | contig 27777 bp, 7 predicted proteins | sample 7_EM_MG_FD_207223 | JGI IMG/M metagenome (GOLD analysis project Ga0307507, IMG submission 207223) | Populus trichocarpa ectomycorrhiza microbial communities from riparian zone in the Pacific Northwest, United States - 7_EM | ecosystem: Host-associated > Plants > Roots > Unclassified | place...
TATAAAGTTCTTAGCAAGATTACTATTCTCTCAGCGATCTGTTGTATTGGCTGTAAGGCCAGTACAAATTCTCTTAAGCTTAAGGGAGGTCGCAATCTTCTCTAAGTAAAGATATAATTCTCTAGGCGATCTAACGCGTCAGCAGTTAAGCTAATACGTGGTCTTGAGCTTTGAGGGTGATATAGCTTTCTCCTTTAACTAGAATAGACAAGGCTAGGCGATCCGTGTACTGTTTCTAGTACGGTTCTTAAGCTCTAGCTTATTACGTATTTCCTAATCTATACGTCTACTGATTAGTGTCGGTATACTCGCTTTATCAACGTGCACAAATATTACTGTATTGCGATACGTATGCGGTGTTGAAGTTGGTAGTTATTGTTGTCTAGAAGTAAGGGGTTGCTCCAAGGTCAGGTTAGCTAGCCTCGCTTCGTGGTCTTATAACCACGTTACATAACTAACATTCCGACACTTAATGTACTTAGTAAAATTTAAATACTTAGAAAATAGAAGGAGGTATAAATTCTTATAAATAGCGGAGCTACTAGTATAGGCTTTATTAATACAAACTATACAAAAACTTAATACCTAAATTTAAAGAAACTTAATGAGCCCTAAGGCCTATAAGGCTTTAATGGCAAACCCTTAATATATAGTAAAATAACGTACTACGCTCTTATAAAATTGCGGATAGGTAAATACCTTAAATATATTTCCCTATTTGTAACACCCTTAAAGCACTATAAGATAATACTTGGATATAAATAGCTATAATAATATAACCCTTTAATTAGCTGGGTTAAAGAAATACTAAAGTTTTAGATAACTTACTGCCAAAGCCATTACTTAAAAAATTATTTGCCCTATAAACATGCATATAACTACTTAAATTTAATATAATATAAATTACCCTTACTATAAACCTTAAACCAATATAATAAATCTATAACTGCTAGTTATAGTAAAGAATATAAAGATGTTATGTTAAAACCTCTTAAAATTTGTATAATATAGGCCACGCCTTTTATTTTATTAGTAAAAGGACAAGATTATTGTCGGTATACTTACTTTATCAACGTGCACAAATATCACTGTATTGCGATACGTATGCGGTGTTGAAGTTGGTAGTTATTAATGTCTAGAAGTAAGGGGTTGCTCCAAGGTCAGGTTAGCTAGCCTTACTTTATAGTCTTATAACCACATCACATAACTAACATTCCGACACTGGAGCAACTCTAAAAAGAAGGCTAATCTATACTCTAAAGTCAAGTTTACTTCTAGACTATTTATAGCGTATATGTAATAGCTTCCACGCTCCTTTTACAGGTCCATAATTATATAACCTATATTACGGCTTATACAAATATCTCTAAACCAAAGCCTGTAAAATACTGTATTACGGAGATACTACGCTAAGGAAGAGAAGAAGAAGAAGAGTTATTAGGGGTAGCAGGTTAATATATCGCGAGGGCCGCTAAGGCGCTAGTAGTAAGCAAGCCAATAGCAATTTTTTATGCCGGGCATAGAAAATCCTAATTAGTTAGTTAAATTTAGGGTCCGTACTATTATAATTAGTTACCTAACGCTAAGCTAAATCTAAGTTCGTTTGTTTAACCCATCCTACAACTTATAGGTTGATTTGGTTTGTATTAATAAGCCATTAAAGAGCCGCGCAGGGTTTTCCCTTTATTATAGCGTTAGTAGGGTTGGCCTCTCTGTTAATCTATTTTACCTCTATAATCTGTCTCCGTTCGTAGGCTTGCCGGAGGCACATTATGTTAATTATTAGGCGTTTTTCTTGGGTGGTTCCAAGTCGTACTAGACAGTTATATAAGGACTTAAAGTTAGTGCAAAGCATAAGTAGAAGGTTAATTTATAGGATCTTGTCTACTATAGACTTAATCGCAACGCTGATGTTAAAGCTATGGGCTGTGCCATAGAGTTTAGAAGCTAGTACGCTCTAAGTAACTCTTTTGCACTTAACTAAGCTCTAATAGACAATATTGGCCTTCTTTGTAGTATTAGCTAGTACAAGGACGTAGCCAATCTATAAAGAAAGGTCCTTATTATTAGCAAATAACGCGTCCGTAAATACCAGTAGCTGTAGGGTTTTAATATCTAACTTAACAAACTTAAGACCTCTATTAGCGTTCTTAATTTACCAGTTTAGACGCTTATTTAACTATTTTGTGTCTTCCTTGTTGGGGTTAATTACCTAGGCGGTAAAGGATAAATTAAATAAGGCTTCTAGCTAGCATACTAAAGTAATATATACACCTCTAGCACGTTAAGTAATATACTGGTCCTTTGGAGTTAAGGTTCTTATAGCTCCTCTTAATCCTATACTCGTGGCAAGCTTAGTGCTAATTGTACTAAGGTTTATATATTATTGTTCCTAAGTAAGCGTAATGCTCCTGTTAGTTAGTAGCTAAATAACTCCACTATTAAACTTAATAGGCGTATTAATGGTAAGTTATTCCTGTTCTTTAGCCATAAACTTGGCCTTATATAGCTCGTTTTGCTCTGTGTTTATAAAGGTCTTATCTACTAGGAATAGAGTATTGTTAGTTTATAGGCCTATAATACCAAAGGGTTCGTTACTCTATAAGAGGTAGGGGTTGTACATAGACTGGTCTATGTGTAACTATTAGATATGATATAAGTAATATATCTTAAACCAGTAGTTACCGGCTTCCGGTACTCCGTAGAGTGGTTTTATAACCTTTAGAACAGAGGCCTCGTTAATCCTAAGTTGCTTAATTAGCTTATATAGAGGTCGTATATAAAACTCTTAATTTAGTATAGTGGTTAATTATACATAGGCCTGTAAAATATCTTGAAGGTAAAGTCGTGCCTATAGAAGCTTTATGGCGGTAATATAGAGAATTAGTTATTAGCTAACTCATTAAATAGTTAGTAATTAGGTAAGAACCAGTTCCTTTTCTAAGTTATTATAAGCTTATATAACTAGTTAGGATTTCTTAAAGGCTTTATTAGTTCCCTTATTTTTAATCTCGTTAATAAATCGCAAGTTAAAGAGTTATACGCCTTACAGTATATCCGTAAGTCTTATAATCTCGAAAACTCCCTTCTTAAGTAGACCAGTAAGCTCCTTCTGTTAGAAGGCGCTGAATTAGGTACTAAATTAACTGTCATCCTATAGGTAGATAGTGATATTAGTTATAGCCGTAAGTAGAGGGTATTTGCAAGGGCGTCCTCTACCTTATTTTAGGGGTTATTGCTAAGCTTTAGTAGGTCTCTCTAAAACAGTCTTAAAAAGGGCTAACCTAAGTAGAGGTTTGGGTGGCAATTTTAGTCTAACAATTTGCTCCTACGATTTAGTTACTTAAAGGTAGGGTTTTACAACCGTAGATTAGAAGGCTATAGGTCCGCTAAACAGCTTAATAGTGCATATTTTACCCTTAATAGTAAGTAAGGTAAATGGCCTGTCCTAATAGCCGCTTTAGCTAATGTTTCCTTCTCTTTAGACTAAAACGGGCGAGTTTAGTAGGAGATTATAAATCACATTAGCATTAGGTCCGTTTTATATATTTAGCGCGTTGGCGATCTATCGTTTAGCTTATAGCTTCTGTATCTCTACTATAGCCTTTTTAATTGCGGCAACGCGTTATATAACAGTAGGGGATAGTGTATCGGATTTAACCATTTGGGGGTAGTCTTTAAAGACTAGAAGTATAAGAACTAGTCCTTTAGGGCTAGCTAAATTATTAATTGCTTTAAACGCCATTTAGAGTCCTATCTCCTTATTAATATTAGGGATTTCAGTTATAATAATCTAGTAGGCTCGCTGTAATAGACTATAGTAGCGCTCTACCATTCTAATGGAGTTATGTGCTTTGACTAGTACTCCCTTTATACTAATTCCTATAATAGTGGCGTATTGCTTAAATTCCTTACTAACGAAGTTCTTTTTAGTATTATGGGTAATTAGGTCTAGTAGCCCTAGGTAGGTATTAATCTAGCACATCTATAGAACGTCCTATATATATTTAGCGTTAATGTCTTATAGCTATCTACTGGCTTGGAATTGCGTTCCTTTATTAATAATATATAGGAGGGGTAATCCGCTGATATACATAATATTAATAATAATATTATAGTTAAAATTAACGTTATTTTATAGGGTAAAGCGGAATCTGCCTAGTAATTTACTAAACTTCTAATAGTAGTAGCAGAACTTGGTTAGTTGCTTAATAGCCATTCTATTAGTTTTATGGCCAGCATAGTAGAGTAGCTTTTGCAATTTCTTAACTAAAAGATATCTAAATTGGTAATATAGGCGCCGTAGCTCTATATTTATTAAGTAGCAGGGGTTCGCGTTAAAGGATTTAGATAAATATAACTGTAGTAATAAGCTCTATAGGAGAAATAGGTGGCCAAACCATTACACTACTAGTACTTTTTTAGTGTAAGTAATAACAACGTTTCTAAGGTTGTTATAGTAGATTTAGAGTCTATCTATATCCACTAAATAGAGCAAGAAGGGGGTATCTGTATAGACAATATAAAACTATATCTTGCCTATAGGGGTGACAACATCCGTAGTTCTAATGGAGGTAGCAATTTTAATGCCAAACTATACGTTAACTTATCCTTTAGTTAAGGTATTAAGTCTTATAGATTAGTCCGCGTTCTATAGTGCCTAGAATTATCCATAACCGGCTATAAACTTCTTTAATGCACTAGTATTAATCATAATTCCTATAAATACTGTAGAAGTATAGCGTAAAGCGGCGGTTGTTATATTATAGTTAAACAGGTCAGTTTCCGTAGTAGGTTCCATAGAGGTTGCAGTAAGTAAGTAAGCGTAAGCCTTATTAGCTAGTTCTACACTTATAGAGGTTGCTTTATCTGTAGTAAAAGTCCTAAATAATATAAGGTAGTAGCCGTTAGGGTCTTCTAATTTTTCCTCGCTGTTATTATTATTAGTGTTTTTATTAGCGTCTATATCTAGCACAAGAGCTTTAAAAGTCTTATTACGCTCATTATTGTCGTCTCCTTTATAGTAGATAGTGTATTATCTAAAGCATTCTTTAAAGTTACTATTGCGGCCCTTATTATTGTTAAAATATCTTTTATACTTATCTCTAGAACGGTTCCGCTCCTCCTCTATATATTTCCATAAGCAGTAGGTCTCCTTTTAGCAAATATAGCACTTGGCCTTTATAGATTTAATGGTATTTTGTCTATAGAAGCGGGTTCGGTTACGGTTATTATGGATATTATAGCGGTATATACAATCCGTAAAGTAGGCTCCTTAAGACGGTCTTATTAAGGCCTAAAAAGGGTATTCCTTTTCCTATATAACTATAGAAGATTGCAACTTGCTAATTAACTAGGAGAGGTCTTTAGAAGGGTTAGAAATGGTAATACGGCATACTAGTACTCCTTAGCAAGCGGTAACTAGCTTATTTATAAGAAAGAGGTCTATATAAAACTCTAGGTATAATCTATAGCGATATTTTAGGAGCTTATTAAGGAGTAGTTAGAAACTCTAATAGATTTACTTATTAGGGTTCTCATTAATAATTCCTTAGAAGTTAATAGCGTTCTATTTAGTAAGATTTCTCCAATAGTACTCTGGTCCTTTAAAGAAGTAATATATATAGTTATATGCCTCAGTAAATAATCTAGTTAAAAGGCTACTATTATAGTAGTGATCCTAAGCAAGTCCCTTTAGCATAGTTAGGAATGCAGTTATATAGCCTTTAGGAGGTAGACCAGCTCTCTTATAGATATCGTAGAAGATAGTCAATTTAAAGTTAAAGCTATTACTCACTCTATTGTACTTCTGGTCGTCTGTGTAGATCTTAGCAATAGTAGCTGCCTCTTTACTGTATATAGGCAGGTGTATAGCAGGGTTGGTATTAGCAGTACTAGGGTAAAGATACTGGGCAGGAGGAGCACTAGGTAGGGTAGAAGCGGTTACTAAAGGGAGGGTAGAGGTAGTTGCCGTAGGCAATAATTGCTAATTCTATATCTATAGGAGTTAAGTAAGGAGGGTAAGTAGTTAATCCTAGGTAGAGGTAGATGCAGCTTACTATTAGGTAGCAGTTAGTGCAGTTTGCTAGGGTATAGATGCAATAGCTAGTTAGGGTGTTATAAAGGTAGGTATTTACGTTCTAGGTATTATAGCCGTAGCTATAGGCTGAATTACAGGTATTAGAGGTAGTGGAGGTAGTTAATAGTTTATAGGCGTCGGTACCATATGGGAAGGTAGTAGGCTATAGGGGGGGGTTATAGGAACTAAAGAGGTTATAACTAATAGGGTTATAGCTTAATTTAATATTAGAGCTATTTATATTAAGTTAAGTTATTCTTATAGTGCTACTATAATTATAGGGCTAACTTCCTTAAGAGCTTCTATAATTTTCTTATCTGTCTATTTATAAGGTTCCTCTTCTATAAGGACATTATATAGAACCTTATAAAGTGGGTATCTGTTGCTATATGTGGCGACATATACTCTTCTTTAGAGTAGGTAAGTACGGAGCTTTACTCTAGTAATAGAGCGTATCTTTCTAAAGTCCTTAATGGTAAAGCCTTTAAATTCTTCTTGGAATAGTAACCGTAATATATAATCCGTAAAGTTCTTATATATATACTTGTAGATTTTTATTTTTATATATTCTTCTAGGTCTTCCTTTAAGGCAGTTACTATATCAATCCTATAACTATGTCTGGCGATCTCTCCTTTTAATTAATTTCTATATTGTCGTGTCTTTATATATGTTGTAGTTTAAGGTTAAGGTTGAGGTTAAGGTTAAGGTTAAGGTTAAGGGTTATAGTTAAGGTCAAGGTTAAGGTTAAGATTGAGGTTTAAGGTAAGGGTGTAAAGGTAAGGGTGTATACGTTCTCTATAGCTGTTGGGCCTGTAAAGTGTTTTTAACAAGACTGCTATTCTCTTAGCGATCTATTGTATTGGCTGTAAGGCCAGTACAAATTCTCTTAAGCTTAAGGGAGGTCGTAATCTTCTCTAAGTAAAGATATAATTCTCTAGGCGATTTAACGCGTTAGCAGTTAAGCTAATACGTAGTCTTAAGCTTTAAGGGTAATATAGCTTTCTCCTTTAACTAAAATAGATAAAGCTAAGCAATCTGTGTACTGTTTCTAATACGGTTTTTAAGCTCTAGCTTATTGCGTATTTCCTAATCTATACGTCTACTAATTAGTGTTGGTATACTCACTTTATCAACGTGCATAAATATCACTATATTGCGATACGTATGCGGTGTTGAAGTTGGTAGTTATTGATGTCTAGAAGTAAGGGGTTGCTTTAAGGTCAGGTTAGCTAGCCTCGCTTTATGGTCTCGTGACCACGTTACATAACTAACATTCCGACAATTATAAAATCTTTACTATAATTATAGAAGATATTAAGAAAGTACTAGAACTAAAATAGTATTCTAATCCTTAACCTTTTATACCTAAAGAGTACTATAACCTAATTAATAAGTTTAAAAAATAATTTATAGACTAACTAGCCTCGCACTAAGAGAAGCATAATTTTAAGATAGAACTTAAACTGGGTATAACACTAAAGTTTGGTCCGCTATATGGTATATTATAAGAAGAACTGCTTATAATATAATAATACCTTAATAAGCATCTAGAAAAAGGATTTATTCGCCCTAGTTAATCTCTATTTGCCTTACCTATACTATTTATTAAAAAGCTAGGAGGAGGCTTAAGATTCTATATTAATTATTAAGCTCTAAATATAATTATGATTTAAAACTAATATCCAATTCCTTTAATTTAAGAGACGCTTAACTATTTAGTAAAGGCACGGTACTTTATAAAGCTTAATATAGTTGCCGCCTTTAATAAGATCCGTATATATAAAGGAAATAAGAAGTATATAGCCTTTTGTATATAATAGGGACTCTTTAAATACCTAGTAATACTATTTGGCGTAAAGAACAGTCCTAATATATTTTAGTAATATGTTAATAATACGCTTTATAAATTCCTTAATGTATTTATTACTGTGTATATTAATAATATCTTAATCTACTTATTTTTACTTTTGGAATATTAAAAACACATTAGAATGGTCCTTAAATGCCTATAAGATATAGGCCTATAATGCAATATTAAGAAATATAAGTTTTATATGTCTAAGGTTATATGTCTAGGCTTAATTATATCCTGTAATAGAATTAAAATGGACCTTAAGAAAGTCGCTGTAATTATAAACTGGAAAAGCCCTAGTAATGTATAAGACGTTTAAAGATTTCTAGAATTTGCAAATTTCTATTATTAATTTATTAACTACTTTTTAAAAATTGCCTAGCTATTAGTAAACCTAATAAGAAAGAATATAAAATTTAAATAAACCGCTAAATATAAATAAGCTTTTAATAACCTAAAATATTGCTTTATAACTGCTCTAATTCTTACTTACTTTAACCCTAACCTTAAATATACTATTAAAACAGACTTGTCTGATTATACACTAAGGGGAGTGTTATTGTAATATAATAAGAACGGCAAGCTATATCTAGTAGCCTTTATTTCCTAGAAGCTTATCCCTACTAAGTTAAACTATAAAATATATAATAAGGAACTGCTTGCGATTATTAAATATTTTAAATAATGGCGTTCTAAGCTTAAAGGATTATTGTTCCTAATATATATGCTAATAGACTATAAGAACCTGCAGTACTTTATAACTATAAAATAATTAATATAGCGCCAAATTTGTTAAGCCGAATACCTCTTATAATTTAACTTTAAGATTATATACTAACTAGGCAAACTTAATTAAAAGCCTAACGTATTAATATAATAATTATAAGACTTACCTATAAACGCTTTAGATAAACGGATTATAAATTAATTATGGATTTTACTACCCCCTAAATAATTTTAAAAACTATATCCTATATTTCTAGATATGGAACTTAATAGAAATAAATTAGAAGTTAATAAATGGGAAATAGAAATTAATAAGCTAATAGAATACAAATATAAGAATAATATATAGATAATTAATATAATAAAAGCAATTTAAATAGGAAAATAATAGTATAAAGATATTACACTTGCTAAATGCAAAATTTAAAATAATTAATTGTACTATTAATAGAAGATGGTAGTTCTAAATTCTAAACCTTTGCGATTTAAGATACTTAAATTTATATATAACTTCTTTATAGCAGGACCTCCTGGCTGTATAAAAACTTATAAGATCGTTTAATAAGTATATTACTGGCCTATAATGTATAACTATGTACGAAAATATGTTTAAGTATATAGGATGTGCGTGCATAGAAAGACCTCTTATATAAAGAAGTAAGGAGTACTTTAACCGCTACCAATTTTAATACAAAAATAGCGCGACATCTTAATTAACTTTATAGTTAACTTGCCTAATAGTAATAGGTTTATAAATATTATAGTAGTTATTAACCGCTTTATAAAAATACAATATATAATTCCTATAGACTTAATTAATATAATATTAGTAGCTAAATGTTTTATTAAGTACGTCTTTAAGCTATATAGACTTCCTAACTTAATAATATTCAATTATAAAAGCTAGTTTGTTTTAAACTTCTAGTAAGCTCTATATAAATAATTAAATAATTAAATACGACTTTTAACTGCATTTTATTTAAAGATAGATAGTTAAACTAAAATTGCAAACGTAATTATAGAATAATACTTATAAATATACTACTCCTACCTGTAAGATAACTGGGAAAAATGGCTACCTTTAGCTAAGTTTACTACAAATAATATAATAAATATATTAATAGGCGTGACGCTGTTCTACGTGACCTATAGATAAAACCCTTAACTTAAATTTAAACTATAACCCAAAATTAATATAATAGGACTTATGATTAAACGGATCCAGTTAATTAATATATACAACTTCGCTAATTAAATAAAGCAGTTAACGGAACTATTACAAAGTAAATTAACGGACGCTTAAATATTATAAAAATAGTATATAAATAAAGGACGAGCTTCTATATAGGACTTTAAAGAAGGTAATATAGCTTACCTAAGTATATAAAACCTAAAGACTTAACGGCCTTTAAAGAAACTTAACTGGAAATTCACGGGCCTATACTAAATTAAGAAGAAACTGAGCCTATACGCCTATAAGCTTAAACTGCTAACTAAAATAAAAATATACCTAACGTTTTATGTAAGTTTACTGCAACCTTTAAAAGATAATCCTATAACTTGTAAAGTGCCACTACTACCTCCTATAATTGTTAACAACGGTAATAGTTCTTACTTTATTAACTTAATTAATAATATATAATAGAAAATATAATCTAAACAATTTAAACTTCTTATTAAGTGGGAAGAATATAAAACATAAACCTAGGAAACCTATAAATAGATTAAGGCTGATATGCCTTCCCTAGTAAAAAAATTCTATAAAGACCATCCTTCGCGGCCTACTCTGGCTAGATGGATATAATATAAAGGCAAATAACTACTACCTAACACAAAGATATAAAACATAATAGTAGGAAACTCGAAATTAAAAAGAACTTAAAATACGTTATAACGCTTATAACGTAATAAGTTATAAATTCTTAACTAAATTGAATTATTTTAAACCTTTGGCTAAAGGGGGGGATACTATAACAGGACTAGCCCAGTTATAGTAGGAATGTCTTAGTGAAACACTTAATAGATAAATTTTAATGCTTTAATTAAATTCTGCTAAATTCTGTTAAGTTAATTAAATTCTGCCAAATTCTGCTAACTTAATTAAATTCCACCAAATTCCACTAATATGATGGAATTTAGTCGAAACCTATTGAAATCCGCGTGGGCTTATGCCTATGTGTCTGCTGCTAAGACCTTAAATATTTAGTTACACGTTTCCTATATTCCTTTCTCTTCTTTACACAACGTCTTGTGCTCTGCAAGAGCTATATACCCTTAGATTTAGATAGAATTTATATTATTCCTTCGAATCTTCCCTAAAGCCTCTTTGCGCCCTTATAGGCCGCTAATAACATAGCTAGCCTAAATAGCTTAGTCTTAACACTTCTTATCTTTAGTACCTACCCTTAAATAAGCGAACTCGACTCATTAGCACCCTTTATTATATAGCGAGCGGCAGCTATAAAGAAGGCAATAGAGGAGATTATAAGGATTAGGGTAAAGAAATAAGTTAACAATACACTAGACTAATAAAACGGCCCATCTATTACCACAATCTACAACCTCCCCCTTAACTTAGATATACTCATATAGCGTAAAGGCAATACTAGATAGAGTGGTAGATAAACTAGCCTATTTAAGTTACTTAAAATTAATGGAGAGATATATAAAATATAGCTCCCTAATGGACCTACTAACTTTAGGACCATAGTAATAAAGCTATACCTATAACCCGAACTAGAGAAACCAACTAAGAAACCAACTAAGGAACTAACTAAGGAACTAATTAAGGAACTAACTAAGGAACTAACTAAGGAACTAACTAAGGAACTAACTAAAAAACTAGCAGTGTAACGGAACCTTATAGCAGGAACTACAGTGGGTCCTATTATTAGGCTGGGTATATAGGTAAGAACAGTTCAACAATATAATAATAACTAGTAGAGTGGTTGCCTAACAGATTAACTCTAATTGTATTCTGAGATTTACTATAAAGAGAGAACTATCTGGGTAGGGACTGTGGTCCTTTAAATACACAACTATACGCCTAAGAAATCCCTTCGCTCTGTTAATCCGTTAATCCGTTAATCTGTTAACCTGTTTATAGATCCCACGTTCTCCTAATCCTATAGATTATAGATCTAACTATATAACCTTAGTTACCATTTCTTGTTATATAGTTCTACTGGCTCTATCCTGGACCGTGCCTATATTAACTAACTAGCTTCTTCCGACTCTTCTCTAAGTAGTTGTAATATTATACTTAAGCTGTCCGTAATACCATCTCCCTCCTCTTTATCTTTGTCCTTGAAGATTCCTAACATCTCCAAGTCGTTTACTAGAGGTGTAATGTCCGTTTAATTAGTCTGGTTAATATCCTTACTTATTATACCTAAAGCATCTTCGTCCTTATCTACTGATTATTATAATTGTGCAGTACTTAAGATTCTTTTTCTAGGTAAGGCCATGCCTTCCTATTCTTGTTGCGCAGACAAGAAGTTAGTATGTGTTGCAATTACGGCTTCCTCTAGTTGCCAACCATCTTCTTGCGCTAAATGTACTAAATTAAATATGCGGTTTTCCTGCAATGTTAGATTGGTTTTTAATGCTAAATATACGCGTCCTATAACTCTTAACAGTCTTTGCGTTCCCTAAGTAATTTGTTATAGGGTCTTGTATTTAATTTAAGGTTAAAAAGCTTAAGAGCTCGCTTATAGCCGCTTATAATAAACTCTGTTGTTCTACTAAGGAATTAGCCCTATTACTAGAGGCTTAACATTATACATTAGGAGCGTCTACTTATGCGTTTAAACTCTATTAGACTACCTTTACTCAGTTAACCCGTCTTAAGAAGGTTTGTAAAAAGGTGCACTCTAAGGAGTTTTGCCTAGTTAAGTAGGGTCTCTATAAGCTAGAAGCGAAGGAGGCTAAGGTAGACTTGTATTTGCTAGTAGGGGAAACAACTCCAAATAGCTTAGTAGGTGCTTCTCTTAGGTCCCCTTTAGGTAACTTATTCTTTGGCAATTCTCTTTTATTAATGCTACCTAACCTACTTTTCTCTAGTACTTTTTTACCTTTCCTATAGCGTTTTTTAGGTTGCTTAGTGGTTTCTAGGTAGTTTTACTATAGCCTATCTACTTTACTTTATACTACGTTTTATTATCTACATCCTTATAACTGATAATCTTTAAAACTTGCTATTTATCCTCTTTCTGTTCTCTGTACGTGTCTGCTTTATATACTAGTAGTTTAACGTTTCTGTATACTGGTTCTAGTATTGCAACGTGTTATATAGGGTAGATCTTTATTTTAGCTAGTAGGTTTAACTTATATATAACTAATAAAATCTTTTATATAATTTTAAAAGGTTCTAGTCTAACATAGTCCAATTTCTTGCTTAGTTATTAACTCTTAAAATTTTTGTGTAGTAGCTATACTTTATCTCCCTCCTTAAGATCTGGTCCCTTAGATCTCTTAGTATTATAGTACTTTTTCATTTATTCTTATACTAGTTTAGCTATTTCCATAAGGTCTATATAAAGATTCATTAACGTCTCTATTCTTTATTTAGCTGTATTACTTGTTTTCTTTACTTAATATAGCAATAACAATGTTCTTAGCTTATATCCGTAGTTTACCTTAAATAGTAATATTCCCATTCCTTCTTATAGTGTTGTATTATATGTAAACTATATAACTGGTAATAACAATACCCAATTGTTTTGTATATAATTAATATAATGCCTTAGATACTATTCTAGTGTCTAGTTTAGCCTTTCTGTTTATCTGTCCGTCTGCGGATAATATACTATAGAGGTTACTACATAAACTCCTTATTCTGCTAAAAATACTTTCTAAAATACTATTATAAATCTTAGATCTCTGTCCAATATAATCTTGTCTAGTGCTCTATGTCTTGCGAACACTTCCTTTATATAGATTCTAGTAACATCTTCTACTAATATCTCTTTAGTGCACGCTATAAAGTATCCCTACTTTGTAAGCTTATCCACTATTATTAAAATCGCGTTATGATCTTGTCCTATAATAGGATCTCTTAACTTTAGTAACTTAATAATAAAGTCCTATAATATAACTTCCCATGGTCTTTCTGGTACTTTAATAGGTTATAGCCCTCTATACAGCTTATACCTTGTTGGTTTATTCCTTTAGTAATCTAGATATTCCTTTATAACTTATCTTGCTAGTCCCCAGATTCCTTAAATAATGTACTCCTTTTAAAGTCTTAATACTAGTCCTATAGACCCGTTATGTCCTTATATTATTCCCTTATGGAATTCCTTAACAAATTCTTCTGTAATAGACTTAGGTATATATGTTATTTCTCTATTTTTATATTGCTCTAAGTCTAGATCCTCTACCTATGCCTTTTAGATCTTCTATGTCTAATTACTTTCTAGTAATTTATAGATCTGACTTTCCTTAGTTGCTATAATCTTTAAATAATTATACCTAATTAATCTGTCTTAATCCTTTCGTAATAAAGCTCCTAATGGCTTTTTATTATTCTATAGTTTAGACTTTCTACTTAGAGCGTCTACTCGTGCATTGTCTATACCTTTGGTATGCTAAATTTTAAAATAGTATTTTATAAGCATTTCCACCTATCTAACCTGTCTTTGGTTGAGTTCCTTTGTTGTTAGGAATCCTATAAGGTTCTTATAGTCCGTTTTAACCATAAATAGTTTCTCTATGCCTTGTAAGAATGCTCTCTATTTCTTAAGTGCTATAACTATACCTAATAACTCCTTGTTATAAATGTCGTAGTTTAATTCTAGTGGTATCATCTTCTAACTATATGTCACGGCACTGACCTGTTGTATACTGTCTCGTACTGTTTCCTACTATTAGCTGGCCCACTATTAGCGCCTTGGCGGGCTGGCCCTACTATTTATATACAATACCCCCTTTCCATCTTCTTCTCCTCTTTATACCACAATGTAGTTATTTAGCCTACTTGTATTACAGTACTGTGACAGTTTATGGTATCTCTAATTGCGCCCTATCGCGACCTTTGTTTTTTTCCCTCTTCCTAAGTATACTGTCTCCGTTTTCCTAGTATAATCGCGACCTGGCGCGACTAATAACACCATACTATAGTTCTAGACAACCCTAGCACAGTCCTAGACAATCTTAGTATAATCTTAGATAATCTCAGTATAGTTATAAACAATTTTAGCATCACAGCCAGCCTTATAGATTTTAATTGCCTTACCTAGATCCCTTAAAATGGGCGACTATAACATAGATAATACCCCATTAACAAACCTACGCAAAGCGCTCGCCTGCCTCTTTGATACCTCTCACACCCACATTACCTAGGCAATTAGGAATGGCCCAGAGTACCTTAAGGACCTTAATGTGGTAGGAACCTTCCAGCATCTTTCCATATATACAACCTTTTTAACTAGCGTTAAGAACGGCCTCTAAGCCGTCTATAATAAAGGCCGAACTATAAAGTCTTAACTTAAAGAAGCTTAGCACAGAATTAACTCCCTTAAGACGCTTAAACCACGTATACAATAAAACAAATAATAAGCTCTTATATACACTAAGACTATACAAAGTCTAAGCTCTTAGATTACTATACTTACCCAGACCATTACCAAGAAGAATATAGCTACTGGCTCCCCTCTTCTAACTAAGCCCTATAGAAAAAAGCGTAAAGTAAAAAATCTAACCCTGTTTGATAGCAAGGGATCACCAATTAAAAAATAAGAAAAATTTAAGATATGGGAAATAAAGATCTAAGGCGTTTTCTAAAAAGATGTAAAGTACTTTAAGACTCTAATGGATAAAATCCTCTATATGTTAAATATGCTAATAGATAAGGCCTATAACTATATTAAGCATGGCCTTGATATACTACGCATATACCTAAACGACTTAAGTAAATAGACCTTCTCCGACTAAGAGTCTATGCTCGTGTATATAAGGAAGCACTATAAGACTATTAATATAACCTAAGCGGCTAAAAATAAGTTAGATACCTTAAGCTAGGGCAAGTGTAATTACTAGTCCTAGAAAGCAGAGCTTAATAAGTTAATAATTAAAGCAAATAAGACTAAGGAATAAAAAGTGGACTTACTTAAGAAGAATATTTTACTAAAGATAAAAGACCTAGCCCTTACCCTTAGCTGTAAGATTGGCGATGCTAACTATAAAGGCTAAAGTAAGCAGATGGACGTATTCGCTTATAACCTATAGAACTATGCCCACTATATAAAGCTAAATACCGCTAAGCCAAGTACTGCTAGCGGCTATTGACCTATATTACCTAATAACAACACCTTAGTACTGGCACCATAGAATAACCTAATAGACCTTAACGCTGTTAAATTCAGTAGCGGTAATAGTAGCCTCCCTAATAACGTCCAAAGATACCGCATAGATAATAGATTTTGTATGGCATATAGTTAACCTGGCTACTAGAAAGATGCTTATAACCCTAGGGCGAACCTAAATCCCCTTCTAATGCCACCGCGCCAACCCCCTCCTAGCCATAGTGGATTCTTTAGTAGAGGGGATAGCAACCAAAACGGTAACTATGGATAAGGATGTAAGTTCGGACATAGAAACCCGCCCCCGCAATAGCCTTCCCTAATATAGCCCCAGCCAATGGTCCTATACGCAAACTATGGATAAGTGCTCCGTATTGCTACTAATTATAAGACCGGCCATGTTATTAGTAAAGTACCCTTTAGTATATATACACCGTCGGAGACTAATACGTTAGGACATATTAGCTAAGACTATAGCCACTAGCTAAGCCCCATAAGTTAGTTATTAAAAGGCCAACCCTTAGACTAAGTTGCCTTTAAGGGTTAGAACCATACGGGGAGGAGGATAAAAGAATTAGATCTATACTACTAGATTAGTTAGACCTTGTTCTAAGTTAACTACTACTTAACCTTAGAACAGTAAACAATAATAGAAATACCATCCTTATTTAGACCTACCTCTCCTTACTACGCAACCCACTCCTATAAGTTTTCATTGAAACAGTAAGCCTTATTGACACCAGTAGTATAGCACTAGCATTTATAGACGAAGACTTGCTTATAAAAAAGCATAATATTATAATAAAAAGACTCCTAGTCCTAAAACCACTCCGCCTTACTAATGGACTCCCATCCAGCTTTATTACCCACTACTTTATAGCAAAAATGATAATTGGCCACTATATAGAATCTATACTTTTCTACGTTATAAAATTATTACCCTCTATACTAGTAATTCTTGGAATGCCCTAGCTTAAAAAATATAACCTAAGGGTAGACTTCCCCGCTCTAGAGCTTAAGTTTAACTTTAATTACTATGCCTATAACTGTCTTCTATGGCACATTCCCGATTATAACTAAGTAGCACTATATGGACGCATTATAAGGCCAACGCTTAGATACCGTCAGCTAATAGTAGAAGAGGTGCCTAATACTAGTAACCTAATATACGTAATAAACGAAGCGGAGATCCTAGAAGACTGGACTACTGCCCTATCCCTAAAAAAACAAACACTACTAGAACTATAAGTCCCCCGTATATACCTACTTAACCTAGGTCAGCCAATAAGACACCTAACTTTAAGTTATTTGCCATATATATATGCGACCGCATGTATAACAGCTAAAGACATTATAGCTAAGACTGAAACTAGAGCAATTAAGACCTCCCCCCTATAACACCCAACCTTATACCTATCTCCTACGCGTACCGTATAGGGCTGCCGCCTTGTTTCCGCCCCCCTAGGCTAACTAAGCCGTGCCAGCCCAGCCATAGCACTAGAGAACTAGATATGCCCCAACCTGGACAATATTAAATGTACTTATGCCGTTAATTTCACCCAGTTCTGTAAATAAAAAGATGTAAAGGTAATAAGGATCTATATAGTGGAGCTAATAGAACTAGTTAAATAAGAAGAACACTAATAGCTGCTTAAAGAGCTGCCTATAGGCCTAATAAAAGTACCAAACCTATTAGAAAGATCTTTTTGCCGGCTAATAGAAGGCGACTATATAATAGAGGAAGCCTATAAAGTGTTACCCCCTTATTTTTATAACTTCCTTAAGATAAACCTAAAAACCAAGCCTAAGTTTCTATACCGAAAGATAGTTAATACTAATGTCAAGAAATTCCTAAAAGGCAAACTAGGATTAACCTATAAAGATATTCTATAACGCTTACTAAAAGAGTTTCGCGAATATATTAAATACTTCCTCCCTAAGAATGTAGACAAGCTGCCCCCTTACTAACCATAAGACTATAAAATTGAGATTATACCTAAAAAGTAGGCCCCGTATTATAAGAACAGACCACTCTTACCCACTAAACTTAGTTATGTAAAGAAATAGATTAACGAGATACTGGATAAGGGTTTTATCTATAAATTAACCTTACTAGCCGCCGTACTATTCCTCCTTGCTATAAAACCTGGTGGTAGTGTGCGAATCTGCCATAACTACTAAGGCCTAAATATAGTTACTATTAAGAATTGGTACCTATTGCCACTAATCCGCAAGACACTTAATGCACTCTATAGTGCTAAGTACTTTACTAAGCTTAACGTAATTGCTGCGTTTAACCGGATCTAGATTGCGGAAGGTTATAAGTAGCTTATAGTATTTATCACCCGGTTTGGACTCTATAAGATATTAGTTACACTATTTAGTCTCTATAATGCGCCTACTATGTTCTAGAACTACATTAACCATGTTTTATATAACGCCCTTAATAACTACTGCACTGCCTACCTTAATAATATCCTTGTCTTCTCTAAAATACGTACTAAGCATACTAAATATATAAATAAAGTTATCCAGAGACTTGGCAACGCCGGACTATAGATTAATATTAATAAGTCTAAGTTTTATGCTACTAAAATAAAATATCTTAGCTTGATTATCTCGACTAATAGCATAACTATGGACCCTAAGAAGGTGTAGGCCTTATAGGAATAAAAGGACCCGACATTAATTAAAGAACTATAGCAATTTCTTAGCTTCGCGAACTTTTACCAACAATTTATCTAAAGCTACTCTGTAGTTGTTAAACCTATAATTAGGCTACTAAAGAAGAGTACTAATTGGTTATGGGGCCCTAATTAAGCATAAGCCTTTTAGACACTAAAGATAGTGTTTACCACAGCACTGGTCCTAGCATACTACAACTATATAAAGAAAACCATAGTAGAGATAGACGCCTTGAACTAGGCTTTAGGAGGAGTGCTTTACTAAGCTAGCGAAGATGGCAAACTTAAGCCAGTTGCATTCTTCTTTACTAAGCACTCCGCCCCGGAATATAACTATAAGATATATAATAAGGAGCTCCTAGTAATTATAAAAGCACTAAAAGAATGGCGCCCTAAACTACAAGGAACTAAGCAACTATTTAAGATTATTACGGACTATAAGAACCTCTAGACCTTTATAACAACGAAATAACTAAACCAGCGCCAAGTCTAATAGGCTAAGTTCCTCTCTTAGTTTAACTTTGTTATTACCTATAGGCCTAGCACTAAAGCTATAATCCTAGACGCTCTTAGCCGTCTCCTAGGCGTAGCACCTGCTAATACTGGTAATAAATGTCTACGACACCAAGACCGCGTTATCTTACTACAAAAAAAAGTCGACCCTACTATCCTAGAAGAGCTGCTAAGCAAATCCCAAGACTAAAGCGTTAAAGACTTTATTGCAGTAATGGACCTAGAGCCTAAGAAAAAACCCCTTAAGGAGCTTATTAAGAATGCCTATAAGAAGAATAAACTTGCTAGGGATATATTGGCTGCGCTACGCGAACAGAAAGGCCGTAAAGCATATTGCTGGCCTAAGCAGATTAGGAAGTTACTCCGCTATAATAAATCTAAATGTTTAATTATTAACGGCCTAATCTACTATAGGAATCAAGTATTTGTCCCTAATTTACCTAAACTCTAACTAGAAGTTATACACTGCACGCATAGTTTGGGTCCTATAGGCCACCTAAGCCGCGTTAAGACGCTAAACCTCCTTAATTAAACCTATTAGTGGCTAGGTATTTTATAGTTCATAGCTACCTTTATAAAAGACTACGCTCTTTACTTCCGTATAAAGACCCTACGCTTAGCACCGCCTGGTTTCCTAAAACTACTAGAACTACTAGTCCGCCTATAGACCAATATCTCTATTAACCATATTATTGACCTGCCTAAGTGCCTTTATAACGGCAAAATATATAGATATATCTTTGTTGTTGTTGACCGCCTAATAAAGATAAGACACTTTATTCCTATTACTGGCCTAGATACTAAAAAGCTTGTTAAAGCATTTATTTATACTATTTATAAATTACACAGCGCTTTAAATACTATCATTTCTAATAAAGGCTCTTTATTTGTTTCTAACTTCTAGCATTGCCTAAACTAGCGCCTAAAGGTAACCCTAAGCCCTAGTTCTATATGGCACCCTAAAATAGATAGCTAAACTGAGATTATTAATGCAGCAATAAATAAGTACCTATGCGCCTTTGTGAGCTTTACCTAAGATAACTAGGTAGATTGGCTCCTTCTTACTAAGTTTGCCATAAATAACTAGATTAATAAGACCATAGAAATCTTACTATTCTTTACTAACTATAGCTATAACCCACATCTAGGCGTTAAACCAGCGGGCCCCTAGCTATTAGCCCTGTCTATATATATAAAGAAGGAGTACCTATAAGCTAATATTATTGCTAACCGCTTTAAGCGTATCTTAACCTAGCTTAAAGCCCTAGCTTATATCTCCTAGCGACGCTATAAAGATAACGCTAATATAAAACGAGACGAAGGTATAATATTTAAAAAGGATAACATAGTTATAGTTAGCCTTAAAAATATAAAGACTAACCGGCCTAAGAGGAAGTAGGATAATAACTAGGACAGACCCTAGCCCGTCCTAGCTGCCTATAGAGGAGTAGTTATAGTTAACCTCCTAGACTATATCCGCGTTAATAAGTCTTTTTATACTTTAAAAGTCCGCCTTTAGTTCCCTAAAGAGATCTCTGGTTAAGCACGCATTAATAAAGAGGAATGTTATAATGTTATAGAAAGGATAGCCAAAAGAGATAATAATGGCAATATTATAGATAAGTAGGAATTTAAAAAGATCCTTAATATATATAATAAACAAATAGACGAGCATGGCCTAACATATTATATTAAGTGGAAGTATTATAATAAAGAAACTTAGGAACCTAAGAAGTCCCTAAAAGGGTACAAGCGTGCACTATATAAGTTCTATAAATAATACCCTAAGAAGCCTGGACCCCTAGACTGGGTATAAGATAAGAAAAAGTTACGCTAAGGTTATAGCCAACCACAATGTTAATTTGTGGTGGTTAAGATGTTATAGAACTTTAACCACCAGTTAAAGTTATCTAATTAGCCAGATTCTTGCTAAAGAACGCCGTAAAATGCCATGTAGATTAATTCTAGTGGCGGTATAGAGTTCTGCTAACTTTATTCACTAAACTAACTAATTAGGATTTTCTATCCCTAGGATAGAAAATTGCCATTGGCTTGGCTAAGGGTGGTAAGTAGAACTAATATCTTCGTGACAAAAACCAGCCCCCGCACATTACCTGTTTTTAGAGTTATTTATTTAGTTTAGGGACCAAACCTTCTAGGGAAGGAGAGTACTGTTACGGCACTAACCTGTTATACATTGTCTCGTACTATTTCCTACTGTTAGCTGGCCCACTATTAGCGCCTTGGCAGGCTGGCCCTACTATTTATGTATAATACCCCCTTTCTATCTTCTTCTCCTCTTTATACCACAATGTAGTTATTTAGCCTACTTGCATTACAGTACTGTGACACTATAGTATGCTACTAGATGCTATGTGTCCTAATACTTTTATAGTAAATATACTCCTAGTGTGAAGTCTAATACATCTATCTTAATAACCGTATCTAACTTTAGTTAATAGATCTTGAGGACTAGTTCCTAGGTAAACATCTCCTTAAGTTCTTAGAATAGCTTCTTTTACTTATTACCCTAAACCTACAGTTCCTCTTTCTTTATTAACCTTATAAATAGCCTAATGCTTTTTAACTATTATACTATAAACCTCCTATAGTAGTTGCAAAACCCTAGAAACGACCTTAACTATATAACGTTCTCTAGTTCTTGCCAACTTACTATAGCTTTGACTTTCTTTAGGTCTATACTAATTTTTCCTAATTTAATAATAAATCCTACAAAATTGGTCTTTCTTATAAAGAACTCGCATTTCTTAATTGCTACTAGTATTTATTCTTTCTATAGTCTCTTTAAGACCTATTTAATGTGTTCTCTATGTTCTTCCTCATTCTCTAAGTAGATAATAATGTTGTTAAGGTATACCATAACAAACTTATCTAGGTGTTCTCCTAATATACTATTAATTTACTTCTGGAACATTACTAGTATATTTATAAGCCTAAATTGCATAACTAATAGTTTATATAGTCCTTTCTTTAACCTAAAAGCTGCTTTCTATTTATTGCCTTCCTTAATCCTAATCTAATGGTATGCCCACCTTAGATCTATCTTTATAAAGATTTACACATTGCCTATCCTGTTTTGGATTTCGCTAATTAAGGGTAAAGGATACCTATCCTTCCTAGTAATACTATTTAACTATCTGTAGTTTATACATATTCTAAGTTTTCCACTTTTCTTTAGGATAAATAATACTAGATATCCTACTAATAACTACAATGGTCTAATGTATCCCTTTTATAAGTTCTCTTAGATAAACTCTTTAAATACTACTAACTCAGTTTTAGTAAGCTTATAGATTAGAAAGAACTTTAGACTTATTCCTTCTTCTAACTCTATCTTGTGGTCCCATGCTATATGCTTTAACAGCTTTTTACTTTCTAGTAACTATAACTTTTTACTATACTTATAGTATCTCTTTGGTATATAACTTAAGCCTCGCTTAGTCTCTTTATATATTACTCCTACTTAGTACCATACCAACTTGGTTTGCTGTTGTATCTTATATTATTAAGTATCTCTAATATTAACCTAACTTGTAACCTAATTAATCTTTAGATTATATTTCTGTAACCAAGGCATTTCTAGTATTGCTTTATCCTGTCCTAATAGTAGGATATTAAAAGACATTTTAACTAGTCTCCCTTTAATAGTTAACTAAATAGGTCCTGTTTTGAGATTAATAATGCCTCCTCTATAGGCTATTTAATCTCCTAAAATCGTTATAAGTGGATACGGGTGTTCCTTTTATCTATATAGTAACCCTATCCTTTCCACTATTACTGGTAATATGTGGTTTCTTATTGCTCTACTATCTATTAACGCTTTGAACTGCTAATCTTGCTACTTAGCTTATAAATTTAGGTATTATTCTTAAATTCCTTTAAGGGTTTAAGGCTCTAACACTAGTTCCCTCTGGTCCTATACGCCTCCCCTTTTCCTAACTGTTGGCTACTTAATCCTACTTATACTTGGTCTAACTTTAGCCAATACTTAGTTTGTTTTTTATCCTCTATATACTATAGATAAGTATTTTCTAGGCACTTCCACTACTATTGTCCGTCTAGGCATTCTTCCGTAAAGAATCTTCCTGGTTAAAGTGTTAGGTCCCCTTAACTCTATACTTCTACTAGGTGCCATCTATATATATACTTAATATTTTTAAACCGCTTTTCTTCTAGTGCCTAATATATCCTTAATAGGTACTTCCGGTTCTTATCTTTTGGTGTTCTATATATGTTACATATGTTATCCACACAAGCTATCTATAATAGTGTATAATACGCTAAGTAACTTAGGTCTACTCTTGGCTTATTTTTACTTTTAAGTTTAAACCTCTATCTAGCCAATCTAACTGTTGGTCTTTCTTCTACGGGTACTAAGATTTATTGTTTACTTCTCTAGTCCCTAGATCCTTCTTTTAGGTTCCTTAATATTATAATTAACGCTCCTTTAATGTAATTCATGCGCTTTTCCGTAATAGGTTAGTCTTGGACAACTTTCTTGTCTAGCTATATATAGAAATCTGCCTATTTGTCATTGCTTCTTTACCTATACCACTTTCCGTACAACTGGTTTAGTGTGTATGGTTTGTCTATTAGAAAGTACCTTATTATCGCTATATTATAACATCCCTTAATATGTCTTTCTTTAAACCTAGTTGGAATCCCTAGATCCTCTTCTTATTCCAGTTTATTTAACTACTTTACTCTAGGCGTCCCTGCCTTAGGCCTATTAGTGATTCTTTATATAGGTACTCTGTCCCTTATATAACCTAGCATAGCTAACCTCTTGTCTAGCTTTTGCTCTTGCTATATAATAATTCTGTGTCTAAACTTATTTATAGTTTCTTATTTTCTGCGTCTTGCAGCTAGATCTTTAAAGTCGTCTTGCTTCCTAATCTTAGTATTAACTTTTTGATCTTTAGGTTAAACACTATATTCTCCTAGAACTGTTATAGTCCTTATTTATTTTTTAAAATCTTGGCTACCTAATAACATCCTTACTTATTCTCTAAACTCTTAGTTCTTAAACTTGCGTCCTATACTCATTTGTTTACCACTAAACTAAGTTACTGCTCTTTCCCATTAGTTTTTATCCGTTATAGGCTCTTAAGCTGTCCTTGTTACGTCTTATAAGTCTAGAGCCTTTCTTATCTCGTCTTAAGAGTCTTGGACCTATAGCCTTTTACCTTTATTAAGTAATAAGCTAGTACTAGCAGTTATTTACTTGCTTAGTTTCTTCTAAATGTTACTCCTTTTATCTTATAAAGTAATGGAAATCGTATCTAATAGTGTTATAATACCCGTTACTAAACCTTACTCTATAGTAGTTTCAGTCTCTGCTTCTATTTCAACTTCTCTAAGGTCTGCATGCTCCTAGTAAGCTGCCTTCGTTGCCTTATTATTGGTAAATGCTTCGCCTATATTAAACTTATTATCTTTAATGTCCGATCTATAAGCTGGTTTATTAGTTCCTCTAAACTTAGATAACAATGGCTCCTATAGCCAATAGCTTGCGCTATACTTAGCGTCTTTATAAATTTGGTATATATTATTATAACAAAACGCAAAACTGTTAATTAAACACTCTTTTGTTCCTTATAGTGCACCATCGTCCTTCTATACGTACGTGCTGTCTGCTGGTCTTATTCCCTTTACTATATAATTACTCTAACCACCTCTGTAGTCTCTGGCAAAATAACCCTATTTTCTATAATTTATGCAAGCTCCATCTTTAAACCACTGGCTTTGCTATAGAGTCCGCCTAAATGTCTTCTACTGCTAAAATCCCTAGTTTGGCCTCTACTTTAGGGTCCTATAATTACTAGATCCTTAACCTCTAGGTTTCTATAGTTTCTTTATCCCCCTCTTAGACTCTTTAGTACCGCTTAGGTCCATTAGCTCTACGCTATTCTATAGTTTTTAACTCTATGTTGGTCATTGCGTACTCTATGCCTTATATAACTATAGAACTCTATCTTGCCCTTTTTTAGCTTGTTCCCTTTAATAGATCCTATTATTAATTTTTATTAACTGGTCTATTAACTCCCTTAGAGTATCCATATCTTCCATTAGGATAATTACGTCCTGGACTTTAGCCTTAAGTCCCTATTTATACTGTACTATAAGCGCCTTATTATTCCACTCAACCTATATAGCTAGTGTTTAAAACTACGTTATATACTTAATTACTAAAGTGCGCTATACTAAGTTCTGAAGTTTTCATTCTGCTGTTATAGTTACTTTAGGGTCTCTAAATATTTACATTAACCGTTCTATAAATCCGTTCCAACTTGCAAACACATACCGTACATCCGGGTTAGTAGTTGTCGCACCATTTACTTATATCTCTATAAGGTAAGGCTTAAACCACTCTAGAGCTCTTCCTATTAAGAATAGTCCCGCGTATGCTACCTAATCCGTAGGTGTTGCTAACTTTACTCCTTCTTGCATAACCTTAAAGTGTATCCGCGTAAGAAACCCTTTGAGCTTTAACTTCTCTCCTAAGAACCGTTTAATTAAAGGTAACTTAACCTTTACTGCTCTAATTCCACTAATGCGTTCTTTAAGTATCCTAGTATTATCTTATAAGCGGTTAACCATTTCTTGTAACTAACCTCGCGTAACTACTTGTGAGTTGGTATCTGCTATACTAGTATCTCCTAACCCTAAGGTCGTGGCTGCTGTTAATGTTGTTATAACTAGTGCTTTAGGTGGTATATTATTCGACCTTGTTTAATACTATAACCTTAGTAGTAAATGTGTAACAGAACCTTGTAGCAGGAACTACGGTAGGTCCTATTATTAGGCTAGGTATATAGGTAAGAACAGTTTAATAACGTAATAATAACTAGTGGAGTAGTTGCCTAATAGATTAACTCCAATTATGTTCTAAGATTTACTACAAAGAGAGAACTATCTAGGTAGGGACTATAGTCCTTTAAATATACAACCATACGCCTAAGAAATCCCTTTGCTCTGTTAATCCGTTAATCCGTTAATTCGTTAACCTACTTATAGATCCCATATTCTCCTAATCCTATAGATTATAGATCTAACTACGTGACCTCGGTTACCATTCCTTGTTATATAGTTCCACCGGCTCCATCCTAAACTGTGCCTATATTAACCAACTAGCTTCTTCCGACTCTTCTCTAAGTAGTTATAACATTGTACTTAAGCTGTCTATAACAAGCAGCTACTATACCCCCCTAAAGATTAAAACGGATATAATAACCACTAATAAAGTCCTAGCAAAACATTGTAGACATATTAATATTTATTAACGACAGCCTAACAAAACCTAATACTATAACCTTTAAGTGCACCTTATCGTCATTTACAGAGTCTTAACGCAAGGAGATAAACGGTTTACTTAAGAAAGGCGTCTTTAAGTTTATTAACATAGTAGACGTCCTAAAAGAAGTTAGAATCTTTAACTCCTAGTTTACTAATAAAATTAAGAACGCCGGAATAGATAAGGCCTTTAAGAAGTCTAGACTAGTTATATAAGCCTATAATAACTATAGCAAAGATCTGGTCTTAATATAGTTACTAACTATTTAATATATTAGCTAGAGAATTATTTTAGCACTTATGGCAACCCTATAGGGAAATAAAAGAAGACTAGCTTCTTTATACCTACGTAATATCTTATAAGCTTATATATAGTCTAGTACCTACCTAAATAGAGACTTCTTTATACGCCTACTACCAGAACTTAAACTAAAGGGCGGATTAATCTTAAAAGTTATTAAACTATTATACAGTGTCCCGGAAGCTGGTACTATTAGTTTAATATATACTACTATTACTACCTTAATAAGCTATAGATAAACCAGTTAATATACAACCCCTACTTATTATATATAAATAGCAATAGCTTTAGAATTGTAGGACTATAGACTAATAATATACTATTCCTTACTAATAAAACCTTTATAGAGGCTAAAGAAGGTAGACTTTAGGAGGCAAAGTTCCTAGTAAAAGAGAAAAAGAAGCTTACGCCAAATACCCTAATTAAATTTAATAGAGGCTATATTAAGCAAGAAAAAGACTTAATAGCCCTTACTTAGGAACGTTAATGCTAGAACTTAAAGCTAGTTACTATAAAGACTACAGACCTAACTAGCTCTAGAGGGGAAGTCTATAAGGTAGTTATACTAAAGGACTAGTACGTTGCTTAAAGAGTAAGAGGAGCCTATATTACCATAGTCTGTTAACTAGAAGCTATCTTTAACCTCTCCTTTATAGCATAAGTTATTAACTTAAAGAAAGAATATGCAAAGCAATTTAATAAGCGGCTATAATAGCAAATTAACAATCCCTCCTGAGGACTTTACTGTAACGGGACTAGCCTAGTTACAGTAGGAATGTCTCGGTAAAACACTCGACAAGATAAACTTGACGCTTTAACCGAATTCTGCCGAATTCTGCCAGCTTGATCGACTTCTGCCAAGTTCTACCAGATTAATCGAATTCTACCAAAGTCCGTCCGCGTGCGCACGTGCGCACGCATCAACCAAGACCCCTAACTATTTAATTACAAGATTCTCTGGTTATTCCCTTCTCTTCTTTACGCAACGTCTTGTTCTCTTAAAAAG
>Ga0307507_10003885_pt1 | contig 27768 bp, 8 predicted proteins | sample 7_EM_MG_FD_207223 | JGI IMG/M metagenome (GOLD analysis project Ga0307507, IMG submission 207223) | Populus trichocarpa ectomycorrhiza microbial communities from riparian zone in the Pacific Northwest, United States - 7_EM | ecosystem: Host-associated > Plants > Roots > Unclassified | place...
CTGGCTGCCGTTCTAGTGCCTCCCTAGGTAGGGAGGATGTAAGGAAGGAAAGAAGGGTAAAAAATAAGGCGGCTACATAGGCAGAGACACGTGTAGACGCTATTGGGAATATAGCGGGGACCCAATACAGAGCTTCGTGTAGAGCTTTGTGTAGAGCTTTATGTAGAGCCTCGCGCAGAGCCTTGTGTAGAGCCTTGTGCAGAGCCTCCAAGTAATAAAACTATATAAGATTGTATAAGATTATATTAGATAATATATAATAGTTAAATATATAGCATATAACTTTACCTTAATTACATGTTAAGAAATATATAGTTACCTTTTAAAGTTGCTAAGTAGGTTAATTGCGTGTTAAGAAATATATAGTTAGCTTTTAAAGTTGTTAAGTTAGTTAATTGCATATTAAGTTAGTTAAATTACGTCTTAAGTTGGTTAATTGCATATTAAGTTAGTTAAATTACGTGTTAAGTTAGTTAATTGCATATTAAGTTAGTTAAATTATGTGTTAAGTTAGTTAATTGCGTGTTAAGTTAGTTAAATTGCGTGTTAAGTTGGTTAATTGTATGTCAAGTTGGTTAAATTGCGTGTTAAGTTGGTTAATTGCGTGTTAAGTTGGTTAATTGCGTGTCGAGTTAGTTAAATTATATGTCAATTACGCGAAACGCGAAAATTAAAGTCTACTTAAATCTTATCCTGCGAATATTTTCCCGATGTAGGGGTAGTATATTAATTATATATAGGTATTATAATACAGCTCTTATATAGTAAGGATATAGTATTTTTCTAGGTCTAAACTATTTAGTAGGGGTCTTATAAAACGGTAGTTTGTATTACCGTAGTTATACTATATAATGGATAGGTGGCAAACCCCTAGTAAGGGTCCTTTGTCTCTTCTTTATTTTTTACTTCTTCTATTTCTACTTTCTTTAAGATTTTTAGAACTTCTATCTCTTATATTTATACCCTAGTTACTACTTATTTTATATAGGGCTTTTTATTCCTATGTCTTATATTCCTACTAGCGCTTCTATATCTAAATCTATTATTATTCCCAGTTCTTCCCCTAATTTTGCTAGTTGGCTATATGCCCTTTATAGGTTAGCTGCAAATGTTAAATTTGCCATATTAAGTCTAATTCTTAATTATCCTAGTCTTAAGCTTGCTATAGCTATCTATAGGGGTCTTCCTATAGGGCGTCCTCTCCCTTGTGTCCCCTGTAACTCTTATATCCCTATTTAGTCTGGTAATACCGCGTGGCGTCACTTCTGGCCTATTAAGGCTTGGGATGGCTAGCCTAGCCCCCTAGTATTAAAGGTAGGGAACGCTAGGAAGGTGCCTATATCCCCTTAGCTTACCACCTATTGTTTCCATTTATATAACTTAGCGTGTAGTTATTCCTATAGCTGTTAAGCCCTTGCCTTCCGTCTCCTATATTTAATGCAGTCTTCTCTCTCCTACGCCTTATATATGCTTTAGTGGCAGTTTACATATTTTATTTAGTCTTAATTTAAGTAGTATCTTATATTATAAGGGCCTGTATAGTGGCCGCAGCACACCTATACTACGCATGTGGATTAGGTATGTCCCTATTATATACAGCAGTAGCATTATTCTAGGCGGAGTCTATAGTTATAGAGCCTTATATTGTATATAAGGCCATTTATAATAATACCTTTTTAGATAAGGAGTTTTTGCATTCCTGGTATATGTGTGCTAATAATAAGGGAGCTATGCGTTTAACCAGTATCTCCCTAGCAAGTCTCTGGCGACCCTTATGTCCTCTTATTATTCTTATTATATATTTAGTTTGCATTTTCCTATTAAAGCTATTAGATTTAGGTAATTTCAAGTCCTGGTATAAGGCGTTTCGTTTATTTTACTATCTTATATATAGTTGCTGTATTATCCGCCTAGCGTCCCTTTTCTACCCTAAGGCTTAAGGGGACCGCTGGGACTTTAACTAGGTAATCTTCGCGGAGTACTTTTATGCTAATACGTTCTCCTAGCCTGTCCCCTGCCCTTATGGCTCGTTCCTTTACCTATTGGTCCCTTAGGGTGACTCTAATGTCTCCGCTCCTAAGGTGTCGGACTGCGACAGCGTTGTAGACCTCTTTGCGAATCTCTATAAGGACTTCTGTTTCTAATTGTCCCCTAAGCCCCTCTACTTTTTCTATATTTAGTCGTATTGTAATTGTCAGGTAGTTATAGAGTAGAGTTTAACATGCCTGCTTATCTAGGCCTCTACCCCAGTTTTCTAGTATTTAGTCCTAGTTACCTAGGCCTAAAGGCCTAGGGGGCTTTCCACAAGCAGTTGGCTGCCACTACCTATTAACGGGGGGTTTCACCATTCTTTTGGGTATATTATAATGGGATTAACCCAAGTACTAGACTGCCCCCTAGCGGTCTATATAAGAATCTCCTCCTAGAGTTGGTATGCTTTCGCACGGCTTGGGAGCCTTCCATAGCCTCTAGTTTTACGCCTTTCTTCATTGTTTCCGCCGGCATAGGCATAAGCTGCCGCTTCCAGGGGTCGCAACTCCCTTCTTACATGCCTACTGGCGTAATCCTACAAGGGCGTCGTGGCTGCATCCTGCAATATGGAAGCCTTGGGTACCTTCTACAGTTAAGGCCCAGACCAAAAGCCTTCCCTGCCTGAGTAACTCCTGTTTGCTCCTTAAGTATACCTCACCGACGTACCGCCCTAGAGGCGAACGGCTCCGTCTGTTGGTATACTAACACGCGCATCCGTTCTTATTATATTAATATATTAGGCTTTTAATTAAGTTTACCTAATTAGTATATAATCTTAAAGTTAAATTATAAAAGGTATTTAGCTTAACAAATTTAGCGCTATATTAATTGCTTTATAGTTATAAAGTACTATAGATTCTTATAGTTCGTTAATATATATATATTAGGAATAACAATCCTTTAAGCTTAGGACGCTATTATTTAAAACATTTAACAATTATAAGCAGTTCCTTATTGTATATTTCATAGTTTAATTTAGTAGGGGTGAGTTTCTGGGAGAGAAAGGCTACTAGATATAGCTTACCGTCCTTATTATATTATAACAACACTCCTTTTAGCGTGTAATTGGATAAGTTTATTTTAATAATATATTTAAGGTTAGGGTTAAAGTAGGTAAGAATTAGAGTCGTTATAAAATAATACTTTAGGTTATTAAAAGCTTATTTATATTTAGTGGTTTATTTAAATTTTATATTCTTTCTTATTAGGTTTACTAATAGCTAAATAGTTTCTAAGAAGTGGTTAATAAATTATTAATAAAAATTTGCAAATCCTAGAAATTTTTAAATATTTTATATATTGCTAGGGCTTTCTTAGTTTATAATTATAGCAACTTTTTTAGGGTCTATTTTAATTCTATTACGGAATATTATTAACCCTAAGTATATAACCTTAGACGCGTGGAACTTGTATTTTTTAATATCGCATTATAGGCCTATATTTTATAGGCGTTTAAAGACTATTCTAATATATTTCTAATATTTAAAAAGTAAGGATAACTAGATTAAGATATTATTAATATACGCAGTAATAAATATATTATGGAATTTATAAAGCGTATTATCAATATATTACTAAAACGTACTAGGACTATTTTTTACACTAAATAGTATTATTAGGTATTTAAAGAGTCCCTATTATATATAAAAAGCTATATACTTCTTATCTCCTTATATACGGATTTTATTAAAGGCTATAACTATATTAAGCTTTGTAAAGTACCATACTTTCGCTAAATAGTTAAGCCTCTCTTAAATTAGGGGAATTGGATATTAGTTTTAAATTATAATTGCGTTTAGAGCTTAATAATTAATATAGAATCTTAAGCCTCCTTTTGGCTTTTTAATAAATAGTATAGGTAAGGCGAATAGAGATTAACTAGGGTAAATAAATCCTTTTTCTAGATGCTTGTTAAGGTATTATTATATTATAAGTAATTCTTCCTATAATATACTATATAGCGGACCAAACTTTAGTGTTATACTAGGCTTAAGTTCTATCTTAAAATTGTGCTTATCCTAGTATAGGGCTAGTTAGTTTATAAATTATTTTTTAAACTTATTAATTAGGTTATAGTACTTTTTAGGTATAAGAGGTTAAGAATTAATATACTATTTTAGTTCTAGTGCTTTTTTAATATCTTCTATAGTTATAGTAAAAAATTTATAATTTTATTTTTTTACTAACAAAATAAAGGGTGCAGCTTATATTATTTAAATTTTAAGAGGTTTTAACAAAATATCTTTATATTTTTTGCTATAATTAGTAGTTATAGCTTTATTATCTTATTTTAAGGTTTATAGCAAGGGTAATTTATATTATATTAAATTTAAATAGTTATATATATATTTGTAGGGCATTGTCGGTATATATGCTTTAATTAACGGGCACGAATATCACTGTATAATACGTATGCGTTGTTAATTATTAGATAATTAATTATTTAGAAGTAAGGGGTTGCTCTAAGGTTAGGTTAACTAGCCTCGCTTCGCGGTTTTGTAACCACGTTATATGACTAACATTCCGATACTGGAGTAACTCTAAAAAGAAGGCTAATCTATATTCCAAAGCTAAGTTTACTTCTAGACTTATTTGCAGCGTATACGCAATAGCTAGAGATCTAATTAATACGCAATAGCTTCCACGCTCCTTTTATAGGTCCGTAATTACAAGAAGAATTATTAGGGGTAGTAGGTTAATATATTACAAGGGCCGCTAAGGCGCTAGTGGTAAGTAAGCCAATAGCGATTTTCTATCCCGGGGATAGAAAATCCTAATTAGCTGGTTGAATTTAGGGTCCATATTGTTATAATTAGTTACCTAACGCTAAGCTAAATCTAAGTTTATTTGTTTAACCCATCCTATAACTTATAGGTTAATTTGGTTTGTATTAATAAGCTATTAAAGAGCCGCGTAGGGCTTTCCCTTTGTTATGGCGTTAGTAGGGTTGGCCTCTCCGTTAATTTATTTCACCTCCGTAATCTGTCTCCGTTTGTAGGCTTGCCGGAGGCATATTATGTTAATTATTAGGCGCTTTTCTTAGGTGGTTCCGAGTCGTACTAAATAGTTATATAAGGACTTGGAATTAGTGCAAAGCATAAGTAGGAGGTTAATTTGTAGGATCTTATCTACTATAGATTTAATCGCAACGCCGATATTAAAGCCGTGGGCCGTACCGTAGAGTTTAGAAGCTAGTACGCTTTAAGTAACTCTTTTACACTTAACTAAGCTCTAATGGATGATGTTGGCCTTCTTTATAGCATTAGCTAGTACAATAACGTAGCCAATCTATAAAGAGAGGTCCTTGTTGTTAGTAAATAACGCGTCCGTAAACACTAGGAGCTATAGGGTTTTAATATCTAACTTAACAAACTTAAGGCCTCTATTAGCGTTTTTGATTTGCCAGTTTAGACGCTTGTTTAACTATTTTACGTTTTTCTTGTTGGGGTTAATTACCTGGGCGGTAAAGAATAAATTAAATAAGGCTTCTGGCTGGTAAACTAAAGCGATATATGCACCTCTAGCGTGTTAAGCGATGTACTAGTTCTTTAGAGTTAAGGTTCTTGTGGCTCCTCTTAATCCTATACTTGTGGCAAGCTTGGTGCTAATTATACTAAGGTTTGTGCATTGTCGTTCCTAAGTAAGCGTAATGCTCCCGTTAGTTAGTAGCTGAATAACTCTACTATTGAACTTAATAGGCGTATCAACGGTAAGTTATTCCTGTTCTTTAGCTATAAACTTGGCCTTATGCAGCTTGTTTTACTCTGCGTTTATAAAGGTCTTATCTACTAGGAATAGAGTATTGTTAGTTTATAGGCCTATAATGCTAAAGGGTTCGTTGCTCTGTAGGAGATAGGGGTTATATATAGACTGGTCTATATGCAACTGTTAAATATAATATAAGTGATATATCTTAAACCAGTGGTTACTGGCTTCCGGTACTCCGTAGAGTGGTTTTACAACCTTTAAAACGGAGGCCTTGTTAATCCCAAGTTGCTTAATTAGCTTATACGGAGGTCGTACGTAGAATTCTTAATTTAGTGTAGTGGTTGATTGTACATAGGCCTGTAAAATGTCTTGGAGGTAAAGTCGTGCCTATGGAAGCTTTATGGCGGCGATATAGAGAATTAGTTGTTGGCTAACTTGTTAAATAGTTAGTAATTAGGTAAGAACCAGTTCCTTTTTTAAGTTATTATAAGCTTACATGACTAGTTGGGATTTCTTAAAAGCCTTGTTAGTTCCCTTGTTCTTAATCTCGTTAATAAATCGCGAATTAAAGAGTTATACGCCTTATAGTATGTCCGTAAGTCTTATAATCTCAAAAACTCCCTTCTTAAGTAGACCAGTAAGCTCCTTCTATTAGGAGGCGCTGAATTAAGTACTAAATTAACTGTCATCCTATAGGTAGATGGTGATGTTAGCCATAGCCGTAAGTAGAGGGTATTTGCGAGGGCGTCCTCTGCCTTGTTTTGGGGGTTGTTGCTAAGCTTTAGTAGGTCTCTCTAAGATAGTCTTAGGAAGGGCTAACCTAAATAGAGGTTTAGGTGGCGATTTTGGTCTAATAATTTGCTCCTGCGATTTAGTTGCTTAAAGGTAGGGTTTTACAACCATAGATTGGAAGGCTGTAGGTCCGCTAGATAGTTTAATAGTGCATATTTTACCCTTAATAGTAAGTAAGGTAAATGGCCTGTTCTAATGGCCGCTTTGGCCAGTGTTTCCTTCTCTCCAGACTAAAATGGGTGAATTTAGTGGGAGATTATAAATTGTATTAGCATTAGGTCCGTTTTACATATTCAGCGCGTCAGCAATCTGTTATTTAGCTCATAGCTTCTATATCTCTGCTATAGCCTTTTTAATTACAGCAGCGCGTTATATAACCATAGGGGATGGTGCATTGGATTTAACCATTTAGGGGTAGGCTTTAAAGACTAGAAGTATAGGAACTAGTCCTCTAGGGCTAGCTGAATTGTTAATTGCTTTAAACGCTATTTAAAGTCCCATCTCCTTATTAATTTTGGGGATTTTAGTTATAATAATCTAATAGGCTTGGTGTAATAGACTATAGTAGCGCTCTACTATTCTAATAGAGTTATGTGCTTTAACCAGTACTCCCTTTATACTGATTCCCATAATAGTGGTGTATTGCTTGAATTTCTTACTAACGAAGTTCTTTTTGGCATTATAGGTAATTAGGTCTGGTGGCCCTAGGTAGATATTAATCTAGTATATCTATAAAACGTTCTATATATATTTGGCGCTGATGTCTTGTAGCTATCTGCCGGCTTAGAATCGCGTTCCTTTATTAATAATATGTAGGAGGGGTGATCCGCTAATGTACATAATGTTAACGATAATATTATAGTTAAAATTAATATTGTCTTGTAGGGTGAAGCGGAATCTGCCTAGTAATTTACTAAACTTCTAACAGTGGTGGCAGAACTTGGTTAGTTGCTTAATGGCCATTCTGTCTGTTTTATGGCCAGCATAATAGAGTAGTTTTTGTAATTTCTTAACTAAGGGATGTCTAAATTGACAATATAGGCGCTGTAGCTCTATATCTGTTAAGTAGCAGGGGTTCGCGTTAAAGGATTTAGACAGATATAACTGTAGTAATAAGCTCTATAGGAGAAACGGGTAGCCAAACTGTCGCACTACTGGTACTTTTTTAGTATAAGTGATGACAACGTTTCTAAGGTTATTGTAGTAGATTTAGAGTCTGTCCATATCCGCTAAGTAGAGCAAGAAGGGGGTATCCGTATAGACAATATAAAACTGTATCTTGCCTATAGGGGTGACGATATCTGTAGTTCTAATAGAGGTAGCGATTCCAATGCCGAACTGCACATTGACTTGTCCTTTGGTTAAGGTATTAAGTCTTATAGATTAGTCCGCGTTCTATAGTGCCTGGAATTGTCTATAACCGGCCGTAGACTTCTTTAACACACTGGTATTAATTATAATTCCCATAAATACCATGGAAGTATAGCGTAAAGCGGCAGTTGTTGTGTTATAGTTAAACGGGTTGGTTTCCGTAGTAGGTTCTATAGAGATTATAGTAAGTAAGTGAGCGTAAGCCTTGTTGGCTAGTTCTACGCTTATAGAGGTTGCTTTATCTATAGTAAGAGTCCTAAATAATGTAAGGTAGTAGCTGTTAGGGTCTTCTAATTCTTCCTTGCTGTTGTCATTATTAGTGTTTTTGTTAGTGTCTGTGTTTAACATAAGAGCTTTAAAAGTCTTATTATACTTATTGTTGTCGTCTCCTTTATAGTAGATAGTGTATTGTTTGAAGCGTTCTTTAAAGTTACCGTTGCGGCCCTTATTATTATTAAAACGTCTTTTATACTTATCTCTAGAACGGTTCTGCTCCTCCTCTATATGTTTCTATAAGCGGTAGCTCTCCTTTTAGTAAACGTAGCACTTAGCCTTTAGGGATCTAACGGTGTTTTGTCTATAGGAGTGGGTTCGGTCACGGTTGTTACGGATGTTATGGCGGTATATGCGATCCGTAAAGTAGGTTCCTTAAGACGGTCTTATTAAGGCCTAGGAAGGGTGTTCCTTCTCCTATATAACTATAGAAGATTACAACTTGCTAATTAACTGGGAGAGGTCTTTAGAAGGGTTGGAAATGGTAATACGGCATACTGGTACTCCTTAGTAAGCGGTGACTAGCTTATTCATAAAAAAGAGGTCTATATAAAACTCTGGGTGTAATCTATGGTAATGTTTTAAGAGCTTATTAAGAAGTAGTTGGAAACTCTAATAGATTTGCTTATTAGGGTTCTTGTTAATAATTCCTTGGAAGTTAGTGGCGTTCCATTCTATAAGGTTTCTCCGATAGTACTCTAGTCCTTTAAAGAAGTAACGTATATGGTTATATGCCTTAGTAAATAATCTAGTTAAAAGGCTGCTATTGTAGTAGTGATCCTAAGCAAGTCCCTTTAGTATAATTAGGAGTGCGGTTATATAGCCTTTAGGAGGTAAACCAGCTCTCTTGCAGATATTATAGAAGATAGTTAACTTAAAGTTAAAGCTATTACTTACTCCATTATACTTCTGGTCGTCTGTGTAGATCTTAGCAATAGTGGCTGCCTCTTTACTATACATAGGCAGGTGCATAGTAGGGTTGGTATTGGCAGTACTAGGGTAAAGATACTAAGCAGGAGGGGGACTAGGTGGGGTAGGAGCAGTTACTAGAGGGAGGGTAGAGGCAGTTACCGTAGGTAATGATTGCTAATTCTGCGTCTGTAGAAGTTAAGTAAGGAGAGTAAGTAGTTAATCTTAGGTAGAGGTAGGTGCGGCTTGCTATTAGGTAGTAGTTGGTGCGGTTTGCTAGGGTATAGATACAACAGCTAGTTAGGGTATTATAGGGGTAGGTATTTGCGTTCTAGGTGTTGTGGCTATAGCTATAGGCTAGATTGCAGGCGTTAGAGGTAGTAGAGGTAGTTAATAGCTTACAGGCGTCGGCACTATATGGGAAGGTAGTAGGCTATGGGGGGGGGGTTGTAGGAGCTAAAGAGGCTATAACTAATAGGGGTATAGCTTGATTTAATATTAGAGCTATTTATATTAAGTTAAGCCGTTCTTGTAGCGCCACTATAATTATAGGGCTGACTACCTTAAGAGCTTCTATGATTTCCTTATCTGTCTATTTATAAGGTTCTTCCTCTTAGAGGAGGTTAAATAGTGCTTCTAAGATTAAATATCTGCTATTGTGCTTTCCCATATATACTCCTCTCTTAAGTAGATAAGTGCGTAACTTTGCTCTTATATTAATTCGCATATGTCTAAAATCTTTAGTAGTAAAGCCTTTAAATTCCTCCTTAAATACTGTCTATAATGTATAGTCTGTGAAGTTCTCCTATATATGTACATAGACCTTTATTACTACATAGTCTCCTAGCTCATCTTTAGAAGCTGTAGCAGCAGTAATTCTATTACTATACTTTAATATCTTCTTATACCACTCTATTGTAGTTATGGGTTGAGTATCTATAAGGTTTAAGTGGAGGTTTAAAGGTAAGGAGGTTTAAGGTTTAAGATTTAAGGTTTAGGGTGTTCTCTACAGCCTTAGGGCCTATAGAGTGTTCTTAGTCTGGGAGTTTAAGGGTTAAGGCTTAAATAGAGGTTGAGGTTGAGGTTAAGGTTAAGGGTTAAGGTTAAGGTCGAGGGTGAGGTTAAGGGTAAGGGTGTAGTTAAGGTTAAGGTTTGTGTGTGTATTCTCTACAGCTGTTAGACCTGTAAAGTGTTCTTAGCAAGGCTGCTATTCTCTTAGCGATCTGCTATATTAGCTATAAGGCCAATACACGCTTTTAAGCTTAAGTAGAAGTTGTAGTCTTCTCCTTTGGTAAAACAGACAAGAACTAGGCGATTGGTAAACTGTTTCTAGTACTACTTTTTAAGCGCTAGCTATTGCGTATTTCCTAATCTATACGTCTACTAATTAGTGTTAGTATACATGCTTTAATCAACGGGCACAAATATCACTGTATAATACGTATACGTTATTAATTGTTGGATAATTAATTGTTTAGAAGTAAGGGGTTGCTCCAAGGTTAGGTTAACTAGCCTCGCTTCGCGGTCTTGTGACCACGTCACATAACTAACATTCCAACAGGCATATAGTATTCTAAGTAATGGCTTTAGCAGTAAGTTATATAGAACTTTAGTATTTATTTAACTCAGCTAATTAAAGGATTATATTATTTTAGCTATTTATATTTAAGTATAACTTTATATTACTTTAAGGGTGTTATAAATAGGGAGATATATTTAAGGTGTTTGCCTATTTATATTTTTACTAGGGCGTAGTGCGTTATTTTGCTATATATTAAGGGTTTACTATTAAAGCCTTATAGGCTTTAGGGCTTATTAAGTTTCTTTAAATTTAGGCGTTAAGTTTTTGTATAGTTTATATTAATAAAGCCTATACTAGTAGCTCCACTATTTATTAGGATTTATACCTTCTTCTATTTTCTAAGTGTTTAAATTTCGCCAAGTATATTAAGAAAGTTATGCTGTGTATTAGTGCTAGAAGAGCCTAAATACTTATACTCTTCCACTTTTTATCCTAAGGTGCGACTTGGCTTTAGGATGATTTATTTTCCAAGTTAACTAAAGGTAAGATACTTTATGGCGTCTAAGTATAATTTATAGTATAGGTATAATTTAAGAAATGAGTATAACTTAAGGAATAGGTATAATTTAAGGAATAGGAGGAACTATAGTGGACCTTTTTAAAGGGATAAGTTTAGTAATGCTTTTAAATATATCCTTTTTTACTATATTTAAAGCATTCTCTATTTATAGCTTAAGTTCTTTATTTATTAGTTCCTAAAGGTATATAGAATTAGGTGGCATTAAGGTCTATAGGGTTATATATAGGGCTTTTAGGTCTTAAAGAAGGATTATACCTTAAAGTATATACTGGTTTTATAGAGTTTTAAATATAAGGTATAGTTAACTTTAGAGAATAAGTCTATTTATTATATTAAAGGTCTTTATTAATTTGTTAATATATTATAGCAAATTTAGATAGGTTTTTTGGCAGTTTTCTACCTACTAAATAGGCTCTAATCTTATCCAAAATAGCTTATTAAAGGGCAGTAATTTTAGTAGCTTTATTCTAATCTAGCTTACTAATAAGGCCTAAAAATTCTAAAAAGAAGCTAGTAAAGTCTTAGTTCCATTATTATAGGTTTTTAAGTTTAGTAACAGCTGTATATTTACGGCTGGCGTTATTATATATTTGTTTTAGTAAAGAGATAAAGGTTTTAAAATTAATAAAAGTGCCATTATAGAAGAATAGATTTATAGTTTATATAGCGTCCTTACTTAAATAAGACATTCTATTGCTAACCTTACTAGCCTTAGTAGGGTATTAATTATAGTTTGTTAAGAGTTTAAGACGGAGCTTAGTTATAAAGGGACGTAGGTTATTTTAGTTTTTATTAAATATTAGAGGATTAGGGAGCTTTTTAGATTTTATAGTAGGTACTAGGTTCGCTATAGGTATAGGTTAAGCTACTATTACTAGTTTAGTATTTATATTTAACGGGTTAGGTTTAGGTACTATTATTTTAATCTTATTTATAGGTATTACTATTAGGGTCTATAATATAAATGCCTTAATATTGCGGAGTTCTTTATAGAGTGCTTTTATTAATTACTAGTACTAGGCTTTTAGTGCAACCCGCTACTAAGCTAAGGCATCCATAAAGAACTGTTATATTATAGTTAACTATTCCCTAACTAGGGTTATAATACTTATAGTTATTAAAAGGGATTTAGGGTCGTTTGCTATTTTAATAGTAGTTATTTTAATATAATATAATATAAGGGCATAAAGAGGCTTTAGGGAAGATTTAAAGGAATAATATAAATTCTATCTAAATCTAAGGGTATATAGCTCTTATAGAGTATAAGACGTTATATAAAGAAGAGAAAGGAACATAGAAAACTTGTAACTAAATATTTAGGGTCTTAGCAGTAAACGCGTAGGCATAAGCCTATACAGATTTTAATAGGTTTCAACCAAATTCTATTACATTAGTGGAATTTAGTAGAATTTGATTAAGTTAGCGGAATTTGGCGGAATTTAATTAACTTTAATAGAATTTGGCAGAATTTGATTAAAGCATTGGAATTTATCTGTTAAGTGTTTTACTAAGACATTCCTACTGTAACTGGGCTAGTCCCGTTACACTAGTAAATGTTTAAAAGTAATATCTTAGTAACTACCTTCTTTAAGCTTCCCCGGATCCATTCATTCCCAGTTAATTTCCATAGGCATTACTTTATTAAAGATATTAGGGCTATAGTCTAAAGTAGCAGTTCTAGTATTTTAAGGTATAGTAGCTCTACCACTATCTTTAGAGCAACCTTTAGAACTATAATTAGTTAATAGGGGAGCGCTAGAGGCTCTATTAACCAGGCCGTCTTTATATTTTAGCTTTAAAATCAAGCCTTTAGGGTATTCTAGGTTATCTATAGGACGTCTATAACCTTATTTTTTTTTTACTAAAAAGTAAAACTTAATCCTAAATACTTCTTGCTTAAATTCTTCTAGCTCTTTAAAGCTATTATAAATAACCTTAGCAATATATACCCTATGTCTTTCCTAAAATACTTTATATTTATTATTTAAGGTAGGTTTAGAATTATCTGCTATTCTGCCCTTACTTAGGGGTTATCCTATAAAATTCTTCTAACTAAAGCATTTAAAAGGGCACTTTTTGCCTATAGCTGTATATAGGCCGGAAATTTATATAAAGGAATATTAGTAACTTATTTACCAGTAGGAGTTAATACCAGGGGGAAGGTATCTAGATTTATCTATATAACCTCCTATTAACTCTTAAGCCTAGGGATTTCTAACCTCTTAGTGTTTAGTAGGATTGCAATTAAGTCTAAAGTAATAATTAAGCGGCTTAATATTACTTAAGAGGCTCCTTATGCAATAGTGTGAGGGCGTAAAGAGGCTTTGGGGAAGATTCGAAGGAACAATATAAATTCTATCTAAATCTATGGGTATATAGCTCTTGCAGAGTATAAGACGTTGCGTAAAAAAGAGAAAGGAATAACAAGAGAATTATATAATTAAATATTTAGGGGCTTGGTGGTTGATGCGTGCGCACATATATACGCGGTCTTTAACGGTTTTTGGTAGAATTCAATTGATCTAGCAGAACTTAGTAGAAGTCAATTAAGCTAGCAGAATTCGGCAGAATTTGGTCAAAGCTTTGGAATTTATCTGTTAAGTGTTTTACTAAGACATTCCTATTATAACTGGGCTAGTCCTATTATAGTACCCCCCCTTTGGCCGAGGGTTTAAAATAATTTAATTTAGTTAAGAATTCATAATTTTATCGCGGGTTATATTTTAGCGTTAGGTGGCGTTCTTAGCAAGGCAAATCTAACTAATTAGATAACTTTAACCGGCGGTCGAAGTTTCTTAATATCTTGCATGTTACGTAACTGTCTTATAAATATTATAATACTTTTCGAGTTCTTTTTAAATTTAAGTTTCCTGCTATCGTGTTTTGTGTCTTTATATTAGGTAGCAGTCGTTTACCTTTATATTATATCTATCTAGCCAGAGCAGGCCGCAAAGGATGGTCTTTATAGAATTCTTTTACTAGGGAAGGCGCGTTAGCCTTAATTTAGTCATAGGTTTCCCAGGTTTATATTTTATATCCTTCCCACTTAACAAGAAGTTTGAATTGTTTAGATTATATTTTCCATTGCATATCATTAATTAAGTTAACAAAGTAAAAACTATTACCGTTATTAACAATTACGGGAGGTAGCAGTGGAATTTTGCGAGTTATAGGGTTATCTTTTAAAGGTTATAATAAGCTTACGTAAAACGTTGGGTGTATTTTCATCTTAGTTGGCAGTTTAAGCTTATAGGCGTATAGGCTTAGTTTCTTCTCAATTTAGTACAGGCCTACAAACTTCCAATTAAGTTTCTTTAAGGGCCGTTAAGTGCGCAGGTTTTATATATTTAGGTAAACCATATTATCTTCCTTAAAGTCCTATATGGGAGCTCGTCCTTTATTTACATGCTATTCTTATACCATTTAAGCATATGTTAATTCACTTCGTAATAGTTCCGTTAACTGCTTTATTTAATTAGCAAAATTATGCGCGTTAATTAACTAAATCTATTTAATCGTGGGTCCTATTATATTGATTTTGGGTTGTGGTTTAAATCCAAGTTAAGGGTCTTATCCGTAGGTTACGTAAAATAGTGTTACGCCTATTAATACATTTATCGTATTATTTGCAGTAAACTTAGCTAAAGACAGCCATTTTTCCCAGTCGTCTTGCAGGTAGGAGTAGTATATTTATAGGTATTATTCTATAATCGTGTTTATAATTTCAGTTTAACCATCTATCTCTAAATGAAATATAGTTAAGAGTCGTGTTTAAATGCTTAATTATTTATATAAAGCTTGCCAGAAATCTAAGACAAACTAGCTTCTATGGTTAGATATTATCAAGTTAGGAAGTCCGTATAGCTTAAAGTCGTGCTTAATAAAACATTCGGCTACTAATATTACATTAATTAAGTCCATGGGAATTATATGTCGCATTTTTATAAGGCGGTTAATAACTACTATAATATTCGTAAACCTATTACTGCTAGGCAAGTCAACTATAAAGTTAATTAAGATGTCGCGCTATCTTTATATTAGAACTAGTAGTGGTCAAAGTACTCCTTATTTCTTTACATAAGAGGTCTTTCTATGCACACACATCCTACATACTTAAACGTATTTTTGTATATAGTCGTGCATCGTAGGCTAGTAGTATACTTGTTAAATAATCTTATAAGTCTTCGCACGGCTAGGATGCCCTACTATAGGGGAGTTGTGTACGAATTTAAGTATCTTAGATTATAAAGGTTTGGAATTCGGAACTACTATCTTTTATTAATAGTACAATCAGTTGTTTTAAATCTCGCGTTTAGTAAGTATAATATCCTTATACTGTTGTTTTTGTAACAGTGCAAGTGTGGGTATTAAAAGAACGACTTTATTCTAAATCTATGGAAATCAAGTGAACTAAATACATGAAAGTAGACCCGGAACTCCATAGTCTATGACTCAATATTTAACCGTATCCGAGACATACAAGGGTGGCGTCGATTGTGTCTCGGAGCCTCTTAGGCGACGGTCTCGTGTCTCAGCGTAGTGCTGGTGAACTGTTACACACCCCCCCAGATTTGACGGTGTAGTTAAAGCTATAGAAAATAAAACGAAGATAGAAGCTATACCAAAATAGGAAATTTAGATACAACTTTAGGAGTAGTATAGGGTGATACTTAAGAGTCTTTGTCAGTTGTAGCAGTAATCTAATGTCGAATATCCACCAGATTTAATTGCTTTATCCATGCCTCGTGCCTTTAACGGGGTAGGATCTTGGTAAGACCGTCGGCAGGAATCTTGTCTGTAGGGACCCATTATACGTCGATCTTTTTGTCTTGGACTTCCTGTCTAAGCCAGTGCTAATGGACGTCGATATGTCGTAGCTTGGTGTCAAGCTTTGGTGTATCCTGTCTTAGGAGTCGTATAGTCTGCATATTGTTGCATAGTAGGGTAAAATCGCGTTCTAAATTAAGACCGATTGCCTTAAAGAAACACTACCACCAGATAATTTTAACAGCAGCCGTAGACAGGGAGAGAAGCTCCGCTTCGGTAGTCAAGCAAGTCACTAATCGTTATAGGGTTGCCTTCTAATCGATTAGTCCTCCAAATAGCATAAAAAGGTATTCTTGAGAGCTCCGTCTAGTCTCTTTATGGTCCGCAAATGCTGCGTCGGATACTCCGTAAAAGGTGACGTCTTCTCCTTCGGGGTTTCTGAAGTAGACGTGTGCTCCAAATACTTCGCCAGAGTATTCAATAGCTGTAGATTTTGTTCCAAGGCAATAGGCGATGGCTTGGTTTAATACATCAAGCTGCTTTTAATTTGGATTGGTGAGAAATTCGGCCAGCTTAGAATGCGTCTTCGCAATATCAGGTCTTCTAAATACGGCGAGGTGCGCAAGAGAACCAACCCGTTACTAATAGGCTAGTGTTCTTTAAGGGTTCGTCTGCTAGTCGGACGGAATCAGTTCGTTAGGTAGTGGTGTTTTAGGGAACCTTCCTAGTTAAATATTAAATCGACTGGCTATCTTTTCGATATAGGAATCTTGGCAAAGCCAGAGCTTTCTACTTGCCCAATCTCGCTCGATTCGAATTCCTAGGAACCACTGTAGGTCTCCTAGTGCACGGATCTCGTATTGATGTAGAAGTTTAGCTTCGAATTCTTCTAGTCTTTGAATGTCCTTTTTGGCAAATAGGACGGCAATATCGTCTACATAAAAGAAGACAATAAGTCGTCCATTGGTGTAAAGGCAGTTCGTACCTAGGACAGGCTTCAATCCGAATTTGGCTAGTATATTGGTGAGCTCTTTGTACCAAAGTAGTGGTGAGACTTTTAATCCGTATAGCGCTATGAGTAGCTTTAAGATATGTCCGTTTTAATTAAAGCCTTCTGGGCAGTAACAGTAGACTGGCTTGTCTAGTCTTGCGTTTATAAATGCGTTTACAGCGTTATACTGTCGAATCTCCAAATCGAATGCAGCTGCTATAGCCATGAGGGCACGGAATATTCGAGCAGCTAGGGTTGCTGCATAGGTCTCTTCCTTAGTAATCTATAGGTCTCCGCGGACGCACAGTCAAGCTTTTAGCTTTTGTAGGTAGCCGTCGCTGTCAAACTTGTATTTAAAGACCCATTTCAGCGGAAGGATCTGGTCGTTAGTTACTTCTTCCTTTAGGACAGTCTCGAATGTCCCTCGGCGTTTTAGGTCGTTGTATTCTTTTTCCATAGCCTTTTAAAAGCTGGTAGTCAAAGGGTGCTTTTTTAGCTCTTTGAGGTTCCTTGGTTCAGGTAGAAGATTGTCTCGATACAGGGAGGATCTAGTTCGGTTAATGTCCTTTACTAGTCCTATGGTAAAGCCAGCGTAGTAACCAAATAGGGTAGGTATATTGGCTAGTACTGCTACGTACGCTTGACGTCGAATTCGTTTGGAACCTTCTGGTAGGACGAGGTCGGCAGAAGGATCGGCCAAGACCTCGTTAGCTCGTGGAGCTGTATTCAACAGTTCTGGTAAACTACTTGGCTGGGTAGAACCTGTTCCAATTATATCCAAGATATCGTCTTAAAGTCCTCCCGGTGTGGTGTTTGTTTCTAGCAGATCCGGAGATACCGTTCTGCTAGGTGTCGGTAGCTGTTCGATATCCTTTGTAGGAAGCTCTACCAAGTCGTTTAATATAGTTATTTGATCTACATTTAAGGTAGGTCTATATAGGATAGATTTATCCTTAGATTCATCCTTGTGGAGAGGTTCTGGTAGACTAATTGCCTAGATAGTGTCTTTTAATGCTTCCCTAAGTAGGTAATCGATGTTTTGACCCTTGGGGTTATAGAACGAGGTCTCGTCAAATATAATATCTCTAGTTCAAATAACTTTGTGAAGGCTTAGAATCCAGATTTAATAGATATTTATTGAATTATAGCCAACTAGGTGTCCTATTAATACATAAGGAGCTAGCTTGTCTCCCTTTCTAACTTGTTTATTTAGCGTATAGGTCTTGCAACCGTATTCGTATATATGGGTAAGTAATGGCAGCTTACCGTAGGCAACCTCGTACGGAGTTTTCCACCCTAGCTGCTTATTTGGTGTTCAATTAAGTGCATAGCTAGCAGCAAGGAAAGCTTCTAGTCCTAGAGATAGGGGTAAGGATGCTTCCAGCTACATAGACCTTAATCGTTCCATAAGGGTTCTTCTAGATCTTTTAGCTCCGCCATTTTATTCCTCAGTATACGGTGCTTGGCATTCAAAGGTAATGCCTTCGTCTGCACACCATGTATCTAGGGTGTCTTCCGTTTGTCTAAATGCTTATTCATTATCGCTCCAGAAGAAGACAACGTCTTAGTAGAATTATGTCTTAATTAAGCAGTAAGTCTTGCGAATAGTAGATAGGATAGTAGCTTTGTCCTTATTCTTAGAGGTGAATATAAAGTTAAATTTGGAATACGTGCAATAGAAGTGCATAGTATATCTATCGCCGTTATACCCTGGTACTCCAAGGTAGATAATATTAAATGCTAGCCGTTCGAATGGTCAAGTGGCTAGAAATTCGTGTTCTCGTCTTCGAGAGATCTGCTGCGTGTACTTTACTAATAAGCAAACTTTATATTTAATTTTAAGCGGTGCTCGTTTATTAGTTTTAAATTCGGTCAGCTCTGCGCCAATAACGTGCTTAGGAAGCTGTGTAATAGTATTAGGTCCTACATGGCTGAGTATCTTGTGCCATCTTATAGCTGTGGCTCCGATTGGTTTACGGGCTATTTAGCTTAGTTAAAATCTTCCTATTAAGAAGGTTGATTAAGTTGTCAAGTCTAGGGTATTTTTAGGCTCTCTATGCATTAGTGCCCAGTAGCCCCCTAGTCGTTTTTCATAGTAGACTGTTTTACTAGTTGCTAGACGGTATAGCACATTTCGTCCTAAGTTAAAATGGATATCGTTATTAGTAGCTCTTAAGAGTGCTACAATATTTATAAAAAAGGTAGGTGCTAGTGCTATATAGGATAGCTTCATTTTTGACTTCCCAGTAGGTGTATCAACAGTAATGGTTACTATTCCGTAGGCTTAAATTTTCACGAAATTTCCGCTAGCAATTAGGTAGTCGTCTTCTGCTGCTAGGTATAAGAAGGTAAAGTCTTCTTCATTATTATAGACGTGGGTATCTGCACCAGGGTTAAGTATCTAGGTGTTTTGGAGTTTGAAAGGAATTTAACCAGTACTAAACACGGCAGCATAGCTAGTTGGTTTGGTAAAAGGTAGGGTTTTAGAATTAAAATTAATTATAGATTCTATATTCTAATTGTTCTCCTTTGCTTCCTATTCTCTTTTTTAAATTTAATTGACGATGCGTTTAATCCAAGGTGTAGATAAGATAGCTTTATCTACTTTCTTCTAGACATCTACCCTTAGTCTCTATCCTTAAGGGCGCTTGTGCTTAGCAATGTAATAGCAGTCGTTAAACCGATATATGATGCCGCATATGCATTCCTTGTTCTATCTCAAATTTAAATTGCTGTTAGAATTGGAATTGCCGTTAGAGTCTAAATTGGAATTGTTTTAAAGGGTTGCAAATGCAGAGTTATTAGCAGTTGAGGTAGACAATGCTTGCTGCATGCAATAGTGCTCCTTGAATTCCTTAATAAGGTCGATAATAGATAGGGCTTTTTCATCTTTTCGTTCTTTCCTGATTAGGTCTACTTCCAGTGCTCCTATAAAACTAGAAGAGATGGCTTTGATGGCTTATACAAAATTATAGTGGGGCCTAAATCCCTATATGTCTGGAAGCTCCAATTCCTCTGCTAGCTTGTAGACGCTCCTCTAGTTGTTTAACCATTTTTCGATGCTCTGCTTTTTGTTATAGGCTTTGAGAGCCGTGTATTAATTTAGGACGTCGCGCTTTTGACCTAAGGTGGTAGGGGCGAGTACAGTCTTTAACTCTTAAAGGCGTTCGTATACTATTCCAAGGTCTTTAATAAGAGGGAGGTAGGCTACTAACGTCGTGCGGACAATATAATTGCTGATATTATTTATGGCTTGCTCTTGCTTCTAGTGCACGCGGAGGTCGTCCTTGTATTCCGCGTATAGTTGATTATAGGTAATAAGTTAGTTTGGATCTAGCTTGGCTATTAATATAGCAGTAGAAAGCACGTCTCTTAGTATAGGCCGATTCGGAGGTTCCAGCTTCGGAAGCTTGTCTTTCTTCTTTAATAGGTCGATATACTGCCATACATTGTTTGTTTTAGCAGTATCTTAAATAATAAAGAACCATTGCATCTAATTAAATAGCTTTTCAAGGATAAGGTTAAATTTTGAATAAAGTCCGTCTGTATTGGTTGTCATTTTTAGAATTTGACAGGTCAAGCAGGGTCCTAGGTTAGCGTCTTGGCGAAACCTTATTTTGACGTTTTTTAATTCGTCAGTTCGTTCGTCAGTTGGGTACGTTCGTCAGCCAGGTGCGACCGTCCGTTCGTTTAGTAGGTAAAGAAGCTCAAGACACTTGCAAAGGTGGTAGAAGTAGTGACTTCATAAATAAGGTAGTAGATTAATTGGTTTAGTAGGTAGTGCAATCCGGACTTATAACTATAACAGTGCAAGTGTGGGTATTAAAAGAACAACTTTATTCTAAATCTATGGAAATCAAGTGAACTAAATACATGAAAGTAGACCCGGAACTCCGTAGTCTATGACTCAATATTTGACCGTATCCGAGACATACGAGGGTGGCGTCGATTGTATCTCGGAGCCTCTTAGGCGACGGTCTCATGTCTTAGCGTAGTGCTGGTGAACTGTTACAGTTTTCCTATTTAAATTGCTTTTATTACATCTATTATCCATACGTCGTTCTTATATTTGTATTCCATTAGCTTATTAATTTCCATTTCCCATTTATTAACTTCTAATTCATTTCTATTAAGTTCCGTATTTAGGAATATAGGATATAGTTTTTTAAAACGTTTATGGGGCAGTAAGATCCATAATTAATTTATAATTTATTTATCTAAAGCGTTTGCAGGTAGGTCCTATAATCGTTATATTAATATATTAGGCTTCTAATTAAGTTTACCTAGTTAGTATATAATCTTAAAGTTAAATTATAAGAGGTATTCGGCCCAACGGATTTAGCACTGCGTTAATTATTTTATAGTTATAAAGTACTGCAGGTTCTTATAGTCCGTTAACACACATATTAGGAATAACAATCCTTTAAGTTTGGGACGCCATTATTTAAAGCATCTAACAATTATAAGCAGTTCCTTATTGTATATCTTATAGTTTAATTTGGCAGGGGCGAGTTTCTAGGAGAGAAAGGCTACTAGACGTAGCTCGCCGTTCTTATTATATTGCAACAACACTCCCCTAAGCGCATAATTGGACAAGTCTGTTTTAACAATATATTTAAGGTTAGGGTTAAAGTAAGCGAGAATTAGAGTAGTTATAAAGCAACATTTTAAGTCTTTAAAAAATTATTCGCATCTAGCAGTTTATTTAAATTTTATATTCTTCCTTATTAGGTTTACTAATAGCTAGGCAATTTCTAAAAAGTAGTTAATAAATTGTTAATAAAAATTTACAAATCCTAGAAATCCTTAAATGTCTTATATATTGCTAGGGCTTTCCCAGTTTATAATTATAGCGACTTTCTTAAGGTTTATTTTAATTCCGTTATAGGATATAATTAAGCCCAAGTATATAACCTTGGACGTATAGAACTTGCATTTCTTAATGTCACATTATAAGCCCGCATCTTGTAGTTGTTTAAGGACCATTCTAACGTATTTTTAATATTTGGAAAGCGAGGATAAGTAGATTAAGATATTATTAATATACACGGTAATAAATACATTAAGGAATTCACGAAGCGTATTATTAATATATTACTAAAATATACCAGGACCGTTCTTTACGCTAAACGGCATTACTAGGTATTTAAAAAGTCCCTATTAAGTACAAAAAGCTATATACTTCTTATCTCCTTTACGTATACGGATTTTATTAAAGGCGGCGACTATATCAAGCTTTATAAAGTACTATACCTTTACTAAATAGTTAAGCGTCTATTAAATTAGGGGAATTGGATATTGGTTTTAAATCATAATTGCGTTTAAAGCTTAATAATTAATATAGAATCTTAGGCCTCCTCCTAGCTTTTTAATAAATAGTATAGGTAAGGTAAATAGAGATTAACTAGGGCGAATAAATCCTTTTTCTAAATGCTTATTAAGGTATTATTGCATTATAAGCAGTTCTTCTTATAATATACCATATAGCGGACCAAACTTTGGTATTATATTAGGCTTAAGTTCTATTTTAAAATCGTACTTATCTTAGTACGGGGCTAGTTGGTCTATAAATTATTTTTTAAACTTATTAATTAAATTATGGTACTCTTTAGGTACAAGAGGTTAAGGATTAATATACTGTTTTAGTTTTAGTACTTTCTTAATATCTTCTATAGTTATAGCAAAGATTTTATAATCTTGTCTTTTTGCTAATAAGATAAAGGGCGCGGCCTATATTATATAAATTTTAAGAGGTTTTAACGTAAGATCTTTGCAGCCTTTACCATAATTAGCAGTTATAGCTTTATTATTTTGGTTTAAGGCTTATAGTAAGGGCAATTTATATTATATTAAATTTAAATAGTTATATGCATGTTTATAGGGCAAATGATTTTTTAAGTAATAACTTTGGCAGTAGGTTATACGGAACTTTAGTATTTCTTTAACCCAGCTAATTAAAGGGTCGTGTCGTTTTAGCTATCTATATCTAAGTATAACTTTATATTGCTTTAAGGGTATAACAAACAGGAAGACGTGTTTAAGGCATTTATCTATTTACATTTTTACTAGGGCGTAGTATGTTATTTTGCTATATATTAAGGGTTTACCATTAAAGACTTATAGGCCTTAGGGCTTATTAAGTTTCTTTAAATTTAGGCGTTAAGTTTTTGTATAGTTTATATTAACAAAGCCTATGCTAGCAGCTCCGCTGTCTATTAGGATTTATACCTCCTTCTATTTTCTAAGTATTTAAATTTCGCTAAGTACATTAAGGGAGTTATGCCGTGTATTAGCGCTAGAAGAGCCTAGACACTTATACTCTTCCACTTTTTATCCTAAGGCGCGACTTGGCCCTAGGATAATTCATTTTCCAAGTTAACTAAAGGCAAAGTACTTTATAACGTCCGAGTATAATTTAAGGAGTAAGTACAACTTAAAGAACGGGTATAATTTAAGGATTAGGTACAACTTAGGAATTAAAAGAAACTACGGCGGACTTTTTTAAAAGGGTAAGTTCGGCAATGCTTTTAAATATATCCTTTTTTACTACATCCAAAGCATTCTCCATTTATGGCTTAAGTTCTTTATTCGTTGGTTCCTAAGGGTGCATAGGATTAGGTAGCATTAAGGTCCATAGGGTTATATATAGGGCTTTTAGGTCTTAGAGAAGGATCGCGCCTTAGAGCATATACCGGTTTTATAGAGTTTTAAATATAAGGTGTAGTTAACTTTAGGGAATAAGTCTATTTGTTATATTAAAGATCCTTATTAATTCGTTAACATATTATAGCAAATTCGGATAGGTTTTTCGGTAGTTCCCTACCTACTAGCTAGGCTCTAATCTTATCCAAAATAGCTTATTAAAGAGTAGCGACTCTAGCAGCTTTATTCCAATCTAGCTCTCTAATAAGGCCTAAAAATTCTAACAAGAAGCTAGTAAAATCTCGGTTCCATTATTATAGGTTTTTAAGTTTAGTAACAGCTATATATTTACGGCTGGCGTCATTATATATTTATTCCAGTAGAGAGATAAAGGTTTTAAAATTAATAAAAGTGCCATTGCGGAAGAATGGATCTATGGTTTATACAGCGTCTTTACTTAATTGGGACATGCTATAGCTAACCTTACTAGCTTTAGTAGGGTATTAATTATAGTTTGTTAAGAGTTTAAGATGGAGCTTGGTTATAAAAGGACGTAGGTTATTTCAGTTTCTGTTAAATATTAAAGAATTAGGGAGCCTTTTAGATTTTATAATAGGTATTTGGTTCGTTACATATATAGGTTAAGCTACTATTACTGGTTTTATATTCTTATTTAACGGGCCAGGTTTAGATACCGTTATATTAATCTTATTTATAGGTGTTATTATCGGGGTCTATAACATAGGTGCCTTAACATTATAGAGTTCTTCGCGGAGTACTTCTATTAATTATTAGTGTTGGGCTTTTGGTGCAGCCCACTACTAAGCTAAGGCTTCCATAAAGGACTATTGCATTATAGTTAACTGTTCCCTAACTAGGGTTATAATACTTATAGTTATTAAAAGGGATTCAGGTTCGTTTGCCATTTTAATGGTGGTTATTTAATGTAATATAATATAAGGGCGCGAAGAGGCTTTAGGGAAGATTCAAAGGAATAATATAAATTCTATCTAAATCTATGGATATATAGCTCTTATAGAGTACAAGACGTTGCATAAAAAAGAGAAAGGAATAATAAGAGAATTATATAATTAAATATTTAGGGGCTTAGTGATTAATATATGCGCACGTACACACGCGGTCTTCGACAGTTTTTGGTAGAATTTGATTAATCTGGCAGAACTTGGCAGAAGTCGATCAAGCTGGTAGAATTTGGCAGAATTTGGTCAAAGCTTTGGAATTTATCTGTCGAGTGTTTCACTAAGACATTCCTATTGTAACTGGGCTAGCCCCATTACAAATAGTAGCTTTTATAAACCGTACTTGTCTAGTTCTTAACGCAATGGGTATCTAGTTAAGGTTAAACTTCTTAGTATTAGCTTTAGTCTAGGCCGCTTCTATATTCTTAATATATCCCCTACTATTAAGTTCCCTATGCCTTTAAAGCAAGTCTACCTATTCTGGTATATTATTATTATTCATTGCTTAACGTCCGATTCGGATCCCTGTTGGGCCCACGCGGACTACTCCTTATATACATGTGGGGAGAAAACTCTATTTGAGAAAACCCCGTGATCCGTCTCCCCGCCTTTTGGGGCTCGCTTGCAAGTTGCCTGCGAGTCACTAGTGGTGCTCTACTACCTTACTTTTTGACCTCCTTGGGAACCACTGCTGCCGTAACAAACCTACGGACGCGCTAGTATTATATACTATACTCTACTCCTGTAGAGTTATTAGGGGGCGCCTATTACTCGCCCCTTTGCCTTCTATTGCTATTTCCTTTATAACCTAGAACTGGTCTAGCATATTTTGGCTAATAAGCCACCGGGTAGCCGCCTTAAGGCCTTTCTGTGTTGAGAGTAGTGTATTATAGTTTTCTATGCTAGCTGCTAAGAGCATTGCTTCTTAGCTAGTGCGTAAGGGGCATAACAGTATTACGTGTTTTGGTGTCTGTCTTGGCCAGCCATATTCGCACCTTAGGCTACCTACTAGGACACCCACCCAGTAAAGCTAATCTTTTAGTCCTATTATTCCTGTCCTTAAGAGTGTTGCTATTATATTTTCTGCCTTTGTTAGGCCCTCTTAGAGCCCTTAGGTATTTACCTCCTATAGCGTTACCTATGCTACGGCTTGGGTTCCCCTTGCCTAAGCCTACCTCTGTACCTTTAACTCCCATTTATCTCTCCAGCGTCGGTCCAACCAGTATTATGTTGCGGTAGATGGTTTTCTAGTACTCTTTTATGCTCTACTTTGGCTCCTTTCTCTCCCTTGCTATTGTCTTTGCTAGCCTCTTACGCGTCTCCCTTCCTCCTCTATATAGGCCTGGGCCCTAGCGCTACACTATTCTTCTTCTGCTTTCTCCACCTATTTTCCTAATATATCTTCCCTACTTTAGGGTTGTTGGTTCCTTCTCCTATAGGGCACCCTAGGGTCCCTCTATAGTTTGTTTAGGCGTGTCTTGATATACTTTATAACGTTAAAGTTGCGTTCCTTTTGCACCCTTTGCATTGCATTGGCTTCAATATATAGTTATAGGGGGGGAATATTGGCTTCCTTCTCAAGTAGTGCTGTGGCCGTTCGCTTATACCCGCCTGTTATACTCCTAAGGCAGGCTGTTTGGACCTTTTGGAGTGGTTTAAGGAGTGATTTAGGGGGGCCTTTCTCAGTTTCTCCAGTGGCCTAAATACTAGATCCATACGTTATGGTTAGCCAGACAACTGCTGTATATAGTAGGCGTAACCTCTGGAAGCATAGACCCTATATAGAATTAACAATCCTGGATATGGCGATATACTGTGCTTGGCCCTTATAGGCCGCTTACGCCGTATATGTGCTCCACTGGAGCTTGCTATCTACCCACACTCCTAATACCCTTAGGCCTTAAACCGGTTAACCCCTAAAGCCTTAAATATGGATTATATGCTAAAGATCTGCAGATTGGTTACGTTTTCTTATAAAATGGATTAGCTAGTATTTCTCTGGTAAGAATTGGACTCTATATCATCTTGCCCATTCTATATAGGTGTTATAGGCTTTCTCTAGTGTCCTGTAGTTCTCTACAGCTATTGGCCCATATATAATTAGGTTTGTGTTATTAACAAAGCCTATCCCCTAGGTCGCCCCTTCCTTAAAAGTGTCAAGCAGGTTGCTTATAAAGAAGAGAAAGAGTATAGGCGATAGAGGTAATCCTTATAGTATTCCTGTTGCGACTATAATAGGGGGGCTCTGGTATCCGCTAAAGACCAGTAATATTTCTTTCTGGCCTATAAATCCTTAAATAAATTAAATAATCCATTCTAGGAAGCCCTTTGCCCTAAGGATGTATAGGAGACGCTTATAGGGTACATTGTCGTAGGCGCCGCTAATATCTAGGCTAAGTATTAATACTATAAAGTCCTTTTGCATAGCCCATGCAGTTTTAATGGTAGCAGCAAGTAGTATAAGTGCTAATAGCGTTAAGCGATTCTTTCTTGCCCCTATTTGGCTTTGTAGTAGTAGGGCGTGTTCCTCTACCGTATCTACTATGTGGTCCACTATAACCTTTTCTAAGATCTTGCTTAGGGTGTTTTCTAAGGCAATAGGGCGGTAGCTTCCTAGGATTAAGTAGTCTACTTTACCTTCTTTTTATAAGATAACCGTCGTTATAGATCTTCTAAGTCGTGGGTAGTAGCCTATTATAAAGCATGCTCTGGCTACGTCTGCAAGCCAAGGTGCTATAAGTGGTCCACAGGTCTTTAGGGCTTTGTTTAGGATCCTATCTGGTCCTAGTACTATATTGTTTAAAAGGCGGCTGATGGTTCTGGCCATTTCTTTAGTTGTTATGTCGCTGTTAACCCTTAGGCGAGTCACCGGTGTTTCACCAGTAATGTTGCTAAGGTCTACTAGAGCTGGTTAAGGGAAAAATCTTTCTATAAGGATCTTTGCCTTCTTATCATTGTTGCTTGTGGCCTATGGTTCGCCTGCTCTTTATAGGGGTGGTAGATGTGGATCTTCTACTAGGCGTCCCGCCTTTTTCTTTACCCATTTCGCTATGGTCCAAAGGCCCTTATTATAGGGGAGACTCGGGTTAGTAGTATATTCGTTTATAAACCGTCTCCAGTTATTCCTTGCTTCTTTTCTTAGGGTATTCTTTAGCTGGTTTCTTGTGTCTTTATATTATCTCTCGTCCTCAGAATCGTGGCT
>Ga0307507_10003886_pt1 | contig 27766 bp, 22 predicted proteins | sample 7_EM_MG_FD_207223 | JGI IMG/M metagenome (GOLD analysis project Ga0307507, IMG submission 207223) | Populus trichocarpa ectomycorrhiza microbial communities from riparian zone in the Pacific Northwest, United States - 7_EM | ecosystem: Host-associated > Plants > Roots > Unclassified | place...
GAAGTTTGCAAGATAGGTTTTCCAGAATTCGGAGATGTAAAGTAGTGTGGAGATGAATTGCTTACCGCACTCTGAGACTGTTAGACGGAAGTGAAGCTGCGACCTGAAAGAAAGACGATCCGAAGGGAGCGTCATGACATGACCCCTCTCTGTTAATTGTTGTTGTCAGCACAAAAATATGTACGTCCCGGTCTCATGTCGCCGTTACATTTTTTTCAAGCACGCGCTTCTGCCGGACTTTTTGGCATGACATGCCATGTTCAAAACTGATTTGGAAAACAGTTTCTGTTCTGCATTTCGAACAAAAGGAGAAGATCTTGACGTTCCAATCTTGCAGATATCGGCGTCAATCTCAAACTATGAAGAGAGATCCCCATTTTTCAGTTCTTCCTTCGAACAAGTCCAATCTGCACATAGCTCAAGTTACCCCCTTGCGTCGAACGATATCTCCTCGTAGTATCCATCCACCCACCGCCGTATACTTATATGCCGTCGGCCAGATAGCGGAACGGCAAGTCTGCACGCTTATGACATGTTGAACTTGAAATTTTTGAATCGGCGGTAGTTCATACTTCTTTCCAACCCTACTCTGCGATATCGCGATAAAGTCCCAAGACGGTTTTTGACGATTTTTGGACCCTCCCTGAGCTCCTATAGCTACTAAGTACTTACCCCACATCGTGAGGTAACGTAGTCTATTGCCACAGTTCTCAGACGCCACCGGACATCATACATCGGGGTGCTCTCTATTTTGCGTTTCTATGACGCGTAGTTCTGGAGTCACCGGTCCGTTAACGCTCAACGGGTCAAAAGAAGAAGAAAAAATCAACAGCATCCGGCAGCCAAGTTGGTCACGCATTCCAAGGTGTGCATCATTCTTCTAATTAGTCCAACTGGGCATAAACACTGATAGTTCCTCAAAGTTCTCTGATAACGGGCCCGATCCCAGAAGCGATAATTCATATTGGTGGGCTGACCGGAAGGAATTTCTTGAGAACCACGTTTGTACGGCTTTCCTTGTCTCTTCCTCTTCTAAATTTATGGACTGACGTCAAGGCTCAGGATTGCATAGGACTCTGATCGCGATTCCCTCACGGACGGATCACCTAGCGGAAGAAGGTAAATGAAAGTCAACCCCTGCCCTGGACTTATCTTTGGGGTTGAAGTAAATCGCTATTTTCGGAAATGACACGTTTACGTCGATGAGCCTCTCGAAATTTTGAAGGGAAGAAGAAAAGTCTTCCAGGGATTATCGTCATCAAGCTTAGAACATGACACCACCGATGGAAGCATTCATCTCCATTTTCGGTCTTCAAGATAAATAAATATCATCGCTGGTCGATTTCGATTTCTGCAGCTCTTGCGCTCTCGCCACTCAGAGTCATGATGCAGTCTTCTAATTCGTCTTTAATCGCGCTGATTCTGCCACTGTGAGTGAGATCTTAACTTTTATCCACACATTTGTTGACCTCTTAATCAAGGCTGAGTTCACTTGTACGTCATCGACTTTCCTGCGCAAACGCTATCACTAACGTTCGTTCAGCTTATGGGATATCTTTTTACTTGGGGTCTTCAAGGGATTCTTGTGGTTCAAGTCTGTGAGTCTCAGAATTCCATGACTTACCCGCGCGATCAATTATCGTCTCCTCAGATAATTATTATATGAGCTTTCCTAACGACCGATGGCACTGGAAGTTCCTTATATATTTCCTCTTCGTCGTGGAGCTCGCGCAAACCATATTAGCCACCAGAGACGCGTACACTATGTATGCAGAAGGCTTCGGTCAATTTGAAGCCCTGGACAATCTGCACCTTCTTTGGCTAACGCTCCCTGTAATGAGCGGTCTTGGTCAGTGACCCACGGTCGCTTAAATTCACCTAGTCTAACCCTCACCTGGTCTAGTTGGCTTTTTCTGTCATTCCATTTTTGCATACCGAATATACATTCTTTCCGAGTTGTGGCAAGTGGGCATGTTTATTTTTGTGGTGAGCAATACATGGTCTCTAGCGTTCAAAAAAAATAACTCTTTCTCTTCCAAGCTTGCTGCCTTTGCCGTTGCTTCGGCTCTCACATTCTCTGCCAAATTATTTAAAGCTGGGACGTTATCGAAGCTGGTGCATGTGGATCATATCCATCTTTTTTGTGCGGTAAGTTACCCGAATTTTACGATGGTATCATCGCAGCTTACATCACAACAGCTCTGGAATGGCTCAGCGGCCTTGTGTGATGTTGCTATTGCTGGGTCTATGACGTTTTTTGTAAGGAACCTTATCTCGCAAAGTGAAGCTCATCGACTGACACGGTATTGAAGTTACTACGCAGTCCTCGCTTCAAAAATACACACTTCCTGATCACCAAAATCATCCGTTTGACGATAGAGACAGGTATCTTCACAGGTGCTTCCATGTCTTTTTTTTTTTTTTGCCAAGTCGTGTTCTCAATGTCTTGCCCAAAAACAAAAATATACAGCCACCGCATCCATCTCCAGCGCCGTCTTGTTTGTTGGATTTCGCCACCACTCTTCAGTCAGCATCTACTTTGTCATCCCCGCTATCTTGCTTGCAAAACTATACTCAATAACAATCGTTGCCACATTCAATAACCGAACACATTCCGTCGGAGCAAGAAATGCTCCTACAGATTCGCCTGTCGAGACTACCACATATGAAATCAGCAGCCCGACACGAAACAAGTTTCCCAGACTGGATCCCTCAACCTCTGGGCAAATAAAGATAGGACGTTCTGTTGTACAACAAGTGTGGACAGATGATGTTCCCATGTGCGATATCGAGGTCAGCAACAAATTTACATTTGCCTTCTTCGTTACACTGCTGATCCTTCGCCCCAATGTGCAGACTGGCAGAGAATCGAAATCATCGAGCGACTTAATAAAACCCCCCATGGTGTTCTGAGAGTCGTTGGTATGGATTATGAAACGGGATGGACTGAACATTATTGTAATATACATACCTCTAGCATATTTGGAGCTTAGATATTTTACAAGTGATGGTATCACGGCAGAGACATAGCAAATGGACTCGGAGGTGGGCATAGAAGGGTGTAAGATCAGCTTAAAAAAATTACTTATCAATTTGTAACGTCTGTAAAACGCTGATCAATCTCTCCCTTCGCAGGGGTATCCACAAAACTTCTCCGCTGCCGGACCCAGCTTGGGCGGAAACGATTAAGCCATGATCCCTGAATTCCCCTAGCAGAGACCGAAGGGCAGTATCGTTGGTGGCGATAAAATTGTCTCTCGCGTTGTTGAACAGAGTATCGTAAGCCATAGCGAACTGCTGAAGGTCGCTAGCTCTGTCGTCACCCGCTTCCTCTATACTTTCAAGCTGCTTGTTCCCTAACAGTAGGAATAACTTCTGCGCTTTCTGCGTTACTGACGCTAAAATATGCCGAGCCGCCGTTTCGCTCATCGCGGTGGCATTCTGCGGTGCAAGCGCGTCGTTTTTCCGACGCACTCCTCCTCCATGGGCCCCAGATATCGACGACCGGTCTGCGAATGCCAACTCAAAATCATAAGAGGCAAGTGTTGTAAGGTCGTGCCACAACCATGCGAATCCACGAGATGTCGTAGAATCGGCTGTCGGTCCGTGAGGTTTACGAGAGGATGACTCCGAGGAGGACCAGAGAAGGGGAGAGTTGATGTGGTCAATGGATGCGACGATGTGAATGCGTGGATTGTGCGCAAGGAGTGAAAGATGAGCCTCCGCCTTCGGGTTACGTAGAGGAGCAGCGTCAATGTTGTGTATGATGAGATAGAGATGTTCTTGCGATGGCCCTGCGAAGAAGTCATATATTCTCCGCGCTTGTTTCTCGATAGCCGTGGAAGTCAATTCTTGGTCTAACACGCCGGGTACGTTTTCGATCGAAGTAAAAAGATCTTTGATCACAAAATTGGGTTGAAACGCGTTGACTACAACGACGTGGCCCGCTTTCGCGCAACGTTCAGTTGCGAATTTATTGAGAATGTCCCGTTTGGATCCAAATCCGTAACAGAGAATGTTGAAGCCCTCGTTGAGTTCGGACATGTAACGAGAAAAGACCTTGGCACGATATTCATCTGCAAGTATGGCAGGCTCCACCGACTTTATACTGCTGGCCGCTGAGCCTATGGCTTCTGAGTATTCTTCAGGAGTAAGGGGCAAAACCACTGTCGAGAAAACATTGGTAGAGGTTTGCGCGCGGGATGAATTGTAAGTGAAGTACGCGTCAAACGAGGTTTCCACTATGGTATTAGACGAGGGCCGACTATCATGGGTGCTTTTCGCCCGTTTTTTGTGTCGGATTGGAGTGGCATCGATGTCTTGATCGTCCGAATCACCGTCGTCGCTAGCAGAAATGTCCCCCTCTTCAATCTCCTCATTTGACGACAGGGAGTCTTCGTTGGAAGCCATAAGTCCGCTTTGTCGCATGTCCGAAATTTCTGAGATTGCTGAGATTGGCACTTGGACAAGGGATGGCTGAGAGCACGTTTGAGCCGGAAAATGCCGTGCCTGTTAGAACGTTTGTTTGTTGACGCTTGTCTCGGAAGTCTACCCACAAGATGCTGGTGCTGGACGATGCGACGTCTCCTCTTGGTCTCCTCCCACTATAATTCATTTATCCGTCAAGAATCAGCCTTACCGATTTACCATTTTTCGGAATACGTCAAGACGGACCGCCGTGGCCAATACTCTCTCTGAAGGGTTGTTCCCTGAAGCAACTTTCTCTGATCTCAAGCAGGATCCGTCTCGGCACTTTACTGGACAGCTCAAACACACGGGGGCCGGTCAGCAGTCAAACTATCTAATTTTTATTTCTTCCTGCCGCTCTGCGGGGAGATCCCGATTTACGCGTTGACCGCCAACTTAGTACGAGGGAAAGGGGTTGGTAAATCTTCCACAAGAATGCGTCCGCCTTCTCCAGCTACGACAGGTCATCTGTGGGAAGCGCTCGAGATTACAAACCTTGGTTTACGAAGAGCCTAGGTTGCCCCAGTTTTCTCGTGCAGAATGGTGGAATTCAACTTAACTAAGAGTGGAACGGACCGAGCGAACCTCAACGACTGTATATTTTTGCGTTGTTTCCAACTTTTGAATCCCATAGATGCTTTATCCATGCCAACGTTCCCAACCATGTTCTTGGTGGCTTTGCTTCCATGGTGAGAATGATAATGTCCGCCACCCCCTCTCTTTGACTCCACGACGGACGAAGTTCGAACCATCATCCACGGTTCAAAAAAGCCGGTCATACCAGTCTATACGCATCAAGGCGCGCGGGTACCAGACCTCCTAGTCAATTACACTCCTTGTCAAACATTGCCTCACTTTCTTCCCGGCCTACATAGTCACCCGAGATGGATTGTGACGCCTTCGAAATTTAAACCTTTCAAACAATTTTCAAATTGGCACTTTACCGGATAGCTCACTGAAAACGCGGGGACCGGTTAACAGTCGATTTACTTATATTTACATCTTGTAGGCTCTTCTTGAGGAGCCTCCCTCCAACGCGATCCCAACTTATGCGCACGTTTACCAGGGAAGCTGCAAAGGGGTCGGCAAATTTCTCCCAAGGACGCGTTCGGCTTCCCCGATATCTCTGACGGAGTGTATGACTTCAGCTATGCATCATCAGTGAGTAACACTGAAGTTACAAACCTTGGTCCACGAGGAGCCCAGAATGTCCCCGTTTTCTCGTGTGCAATGGTAGAAATAAACTCAAGAGTGGAGTGGGCTGCCTCGCTAGGCTCGACGGCTTGGATATCTCGGCGTCAACTTGAACTCTTAGAAACAAACACTTGACTCACCTCCACCAGAGTCATAGTATTGGTCATAGCCGACGCCCTTTGTCATGTCCGTCCTCATAAAGCCAGGCTGTAATTTTTACTCTTTCAGATTTTGCCGACTCTTGAACAACCAGGCCGCTTACGTGGATCATGACTACAGTGACGCCTTTGTCGTAAAAATCGTTGGAGAGCAACTTTCCAACCATGTTCTCGGCGGCTTTGCTTCCGTGGTGAGCATAATTTCCACCGCCCTCTTCCTTTGTTCTCAACTGGATGGATCCCCCTTCGGTACTGATGAGAATAAATTTAGAGCCTGAAGGCAGGAGGTCCGCCTTCCACCTGTTGCAAAACTTCAGCTTGAAGTGAGATATCAAGCCAATAATTTCAAACTCACAGATGATGAGCAATGAAAACAGGCGCGATCGCTACAACCTTGTACATTTCTACTTCATCGTCGAAGTTTGGGCTATCAAGCGTCTGCACTCAGATCTCATTAAAGGGTACGATATGATCGAGCATGATCGGCGCACGTACCTCTTTCTTAAACACCCCAGCATTGACTATAACGAGATCCAATTTCTGTCCCTTCAAACCCCGGACTATAGCAGGACCGGCACTGTCCTCGCTCAAGTCAACCCCTTCGATGACATGGACACTGGACGGTAGCGATGATGCTGATTTTGCGGAACGAATGGTTGCGAAGACGTTGTGTCCCTGAGACGCCAGTGCTTTTGCAAGCTCAAGACCTAATCCTCGTGAAGCACCCACGATGAGCGTTGTTGCTACGCTTGTCATTTTCCAGTTTTAAGTGGAAGTTTCAATAGGCGCCAGCGACCTCAGCGATGACATCACATGACGCAATCTGTCACGAAGGCGCTGCTAATAATAGCCATGGAAAGTGTTACGCGCTTCAAGTACTTCGCTTCAAACGTAGTATTATCCGGAGGTACTACTTACACTTAAGCTTGGAGATTGGCGAATGGTTGTGAAATAAAAGATAGAAACATTACAAAAATTCAACGCTGCTATGTGTTTGATGGTCATGTGAGGAAGCTGGTATACGGCGGAGGACTGGTTTGTGTTGCGTAGAAGAAAGACGAGCCCGACAAGAGCCTGAGAAGGTATTACTACAAACTCGCAGGTCTTCTTTCAAAGTCGGAGTGCACTAAAATGGCGGCTTGATAACGGCCACCGCGAAGCCCAAGATGGCAGGTGTCACTTTAACAGAACAGATGTCGATGAACCGTTGGCCAGGGCACTGTGACGAATCACGAAAGTATTGGTAGAAAACAACTCGTGGCAACAACTTTGAACGTGGTTGAAACAAGCAGTTGAATCATGCCTTCACTCCGAGTCCGGAACTCCAGCATCCAGCGTTCGTTCATGAGAAATCCAAAGGTTCCGATGACGCGAAGGATGTTGCTAGCTTTGAAAAAAAAGAGGGGCAAGGCAGCGGCGTGGGCCTTCTTCAAAGTCGGTGGAACAACGATTACAAGTACGCACACAGAAGAAAACAATGATAAGAAACACAGGTATCACCGCAACAGACTGTCGACGTCGGTCGGAGTCCCATGGTATTGCGACAAAGGTTTTGTGATTCTGGAGGAGGGTTCAAGTGGGGATTTATGGAACAAAGATCGATCGAAAACGTCTTTCTTGAACCCGCCTGATGTTTCCTTGCGCACAACTGTAATGCAATATATATAAACGTCGATTTCAGGAGGACAATAAAAATAATGATACGATTTCCAAGTATACAAGCTAGTTATTCCCAACGGATGACGATAATTCAGTGAAAATGGTATGCAAAGGCGACAGAGAGAGTGAAGTGGCGAATCGTAGATATAAAATACAGGCTCAAGGCTGATAACATCAGAAAGGCAGGGTGAAAGCGTAAGGGGGCCAGACGTACATTACGTGAAGTAGCCAGGCATGCATTGGGGCATCGGCTGCCAGTACCGCGAGCTTTCCACTTGCATCGCAGCAATCCCTCCGCACACCTGGGTGACGCCCTTCAAAATTGGAGGCATGTCTCCGTCAGTCGAAGCCCACATCCTAGGCTTCCGTTCGAAAGTGATGTGGGCGAGTTCGCAAAACTTCTTCAACTGTTCGTCGGCTTTGGCAGTTCGAGGGCCTTTCCATGAGTTGGGTAAAACCCAGGATAAAATGGCTAAGCCATCTCCGACCCAAACACAACCTACGTGTAGGCCAGGAATGCCAGATTCGTAGATAATTTGTTCTTGCATTGCTGAAAGGCTGTTCATGCCTTCCCTGGTGTATTTGTAGGTTTCGGGATCGTATTTGACTAGACCACGCTCGATACCCTCTTCCAGCATCCAGCGTTCGTTCATGAGAAATCCGAAGGTTCCTTTGAGGTGGGCGACGCGGGGCATATTGCGGAACTGAGGATGTTGGGAAATGACGTTTGAATGATTTTATGGTGACGATTTAAAGCTCCGACAAAAACTTGAACAATGCTCGTTCCGCCAAGGCAGCAACAATGTTCAGATGTAGCCAAGATGTGGCCATGGCTTGGGTGGCCAGGGTGGCTACATTGGCCATTCGCCACACTCATCATCCTATAAAAGGGCTAGGTTTTTTGGCTCACCATCCCAGCTTCAAGGTTCAGTACTCAGTACTCAGTATTGACATGTCCACCGTTGCTTCTACTGGCTCGCTGCTACTTGGGCCACGACCCTTGCCTGTCTTTTTTGTCAACAAATTACTTCTGGCCTGCGCCTACGCTCTTGATCCATTATGCAATCGTCAGCTGATGGAGTACCCTTGGTACTCTTTTTGGACTATTGTACTACTTGACTTGATTGCTGGCCTTCCGGAGTACATCCTCTTTCCCCAGTATCCTGTCTGGATCATTCCACCTGAAGAAAGCGATCCTGACTACGAATCCGATGTTGAGCCTGCCTCCGAACCAATCCCCTGCCTAAACTTCGACCCAAACACCCACCAGCCCGACCCAGTCGAGAGTTATGATGCGGATACCTCCTCATCCCAATCATCCCAATCGCCGCAGCCCACGCCCCCACCGCCAGGTAGAGCAAATAAATTCAAATTGCCAGACTTCGCTGTATTAGGCCTATTCGGCGACACAATCGGCGAAGCTGACTTTCACTCGCTATCCGAAGCATTGCAGTGTCTCAGGTCACGCCGGATAATAAACAATGTCCTTACCCCACTAATTGTGGAGATCAAAAGGGATTCTCTAATGTTAACTCACCGATATGTTACGCATGCCCGGGCTGACGCCTTGAGGCAAGCCAACTTCATCTTCGCAAGTTCACACCAGCGGTTTGTCGTGGCTATAGCAGCCGCAGGAGTGCAGTGGAGCTGGGGCGTCATTCGAAGGCCAGCTCACTTGCCAGTCGTTAGTCTGGAAGAGCAGGGTGATTCCACTTATGTTCCACAGGAACTCAGCCGGACAAACACTGCCTGGTCAGATGTTCTCGATTTCGGTTCTGCTGACTCAGATACAGCTTTACGTAAAGTTTCTGAATGGATGATGGGCCTTCGTCGCGGTCGGCGCCTTAACGATCGGTCCAAAGATGGCGCGACGAACAACGAAGACGAAGCCGAATCCGATAGCGACGATATTCAGGACGGTGGGGCTAGCCGTAGCAATCTTGAAGACGACGCTGGAGATGAAACGGAAACTGAACGTGATCGCCGTCGGTTGGCACCTAGTGGGCACATTCGGCAGAGCTATGCTGGCCCTCGTGCACCTCGCCTTTGGGCGCCACCAACGGACTCGCCTGATCCACTTGACGGCTATTCCGTTGGACAGAGCCACGCTGGCCCTCGCGCACCTGGCGATCGCACACTTGTCGCCTGGGCTCCCCCAACGGACTCGCCTGATCCGCTTAACGACTACACCGTGGTTTTACCAACTACACCCTCCGGCAAAGACACGGCGAAACGAAACCGAGCCACAGATTCTCCGAAAGAGGCAGTTGCCACTCTTTCCATGCCTCCCACCTGCCAGGTTTCGCCTTCGAGCAAACCGCTGAGGAAACGGGGAAAGATGCATGCCACAACTTCGTCTCAGCCTATGTAAATGTAACCATACTGGTTCAAGTGCTTGATGTCAATGTATGTTTCTGATAAGATATTCCTGTAACATTTGCATTTCCTAGCTAATTTTGGGACTGAGTCGGTTAATTTGTTCAATCCTTGCATACTTCAAACTTCATCACAAGCTCGAATGAGCATCAAAAACGTTGAATGCCTCGCTTCTCCATCCGTTTCCTTGCGCCCCTACTTTCTTTCTCTCGTCCCAATGGGCCCCAGCCTCCCCAACGACCTCTCGCCCCCGTCTTACCGCATCAACAGCATCATCAGCTAGCCTTTTCAATCCCTCAATCAGACCCTGCCTCTCTTCATCATTCCCCCCACTAGACCGTAAGGTCCTCCTTTTCCGGGGAACAACTGTGATCCACCACCAACAGCGACCACCGTCTCGTAAGCATCCGCCTCAGAGTCTCCCTCCAGTCCACCTCGAGGTGCTGGTGCATTAACCTCATTGTTAGACCTGTCGTGAGCCATCAGAGGCGTCGCAGTTGGCTGCTGCTGGGCCGTTGTGGAGGTGTAAACGACGCCCTTCAGTGTCGCATCCACACGTGTCGTTGCCTTCAAACCGTCGATGCATTCTGCATCTTCACGGTGCATGTGCTTAATCAAGGCCTTGACCAGTGCGCGGACCCAATCACCAATCACTGCAGCGCATCCTGGCGTGCCCTCTGCCCCTTCACGAGCAGTTGCATTCTGTTGAACGTCCACAATAGCATCTCCCAGGCCCTGAGACAGCTCCTCAAGCCCAGTCCTCACTTTATCCTCTAGAGCCTTCTTCACCATACGCGATACAGGAGGTCCCATAAGAGGCTGCAGCACCAACTTATTCAATATCCTCTGGTCGATCTTGAAATTCGGCTCACGAAGTGCAACTTCTACGTCCACGACACGAAAGAGGGGTTTCGCGATGACGGATGCGGGATTTGCAACGTCATGGCGGGAGATGTTGATCTCAGGAGCAGCAGCGGGAGAAGCAACTGCTGCGTACCTGCAAACGGCTTGGGCCACAGCTTTTTGAATGTCGATATTCGGCGGCCCGTCATCGTCCTCATCGCTATTCAGTTTATGCAATAATGTTTTGGGCAAGACTTAAAACATACCTGTTGCAAACGCAAAACAATGTCATGTTTAATCTTATCAGCAGCTTCTCGACCAAGGTTCTTCCACTCGTCTTTGATGCCACGCATCTTGTTGGCACTCTCTTCGCTCCGATCCCTTGCTTCATCGACGAGGCTAATCACAGTGGCAGGTGAGTCATCCAGCCCAACCGTGGAAGGCATTGACTGGGCTTTCAACCTGTCTTCGACGTCTCCAGCCATATCGTGCACTTGAATTGGAGTGTCTGCAACATCCCCAGCGGCATGCGCGAGCAGGTCGCGTAAAATAGAGAAAAAGTCTGCGATGACCAGACGAAATGCAGCCGAGGTGAAGAACGACTGGACGAGTGTGTGGAAGGCGTTCGTGAGAGTCGCGGCATCAAACGCGACGTCTTCAGCAGTTGGTACTGGGAGGGGGCCGTTAGTTACAGCGAGATTGTAGCGTTATACGCGTACTTTGATCCTTGAGTTCAGAAACGCCCGCGCTGAATGAGTTGAGTGTTGTAGTAGCCGCTGAGCCATCCATATTGGAGGTCCTTCGATTTGAGTAATTTCGTACAGCAAGTCTTGAATCTTTTCATCATCTAATACGTGAATTAGCCACAGACTTTACATGGGAGAGCGGGCGGCCCATACCATTCTTTTCCATGCCAAACTGCAAGGTCGCCTGTATAACATTCCTCAACTCGCTCAGGACCTTCCTCCCCTGTTTACTCATGGGTCCATTCCCGGGTAACACGTCCGTTCTGATATCTTCTCTCAATCAAGATGAATCTTAAGAAGACCGAAAGCTGGTCTTGCGAAGGTAACTTTCCAGCGTTGAGAGCAGTAAGGATGGCGACGGGTTTGTTGACCCCGTTCTGTTCTTGTTATTGCTGCTGTAGTGCACGTTGAGGAGGAGGATCTGGCCTGCCGAAGCACGGTAAGCAATAGTCCATTATTTTGGTAAGAGGAGAAGATGAAACGGCCTCCTTCAGGAGACTGGTGTTTCCTCAATAGTACTGCCAGTGGTCAGCTCAAGGCAAGGAATGATAGTTGAGACACACTAACATTTTGAAGAGTTGGAATCTAGCTTGCAAATAGAATTCGCTGACCACGCAGTTTTGTTCAGGACTCAGGAGATGTTGAAATCTGATGTTCTCACAGTTAGAGATGATTTCGGAGAACCAGGTTGATGAGAAATTTGCCACGAACTGTGGCACTCCAGAAAATCCAGCGCTCAGCTTGATGACTCGGAAAACACACATCGATACCCCAGATCTTCCAGACGAATTATGGTGGAAAATCATCGAATTCTTACCCACCGAAGAGGTACAAAGATTGTACAGTGTCAATCGCCCATTTTTTGAAGCAGCCTTCCAAGAACGCTACCGTTTCGTTGATATGAACGGGCCTCTTGGTAGACGAAGGTTTCCTGATCTTGAACGTCGCCTAAAGTATTCTCCTATCCTCGATTTTCCATCGTTATATTTTAACGGAACCTTCGACAGGGATGAAAGACTCGCCAAATATGTTCGAGTGATCCACTTACGTCCCACCATTGTTGGAGCTTTTCTTTACTATGACATCCGTGGCCGAAGAAAATGGAAAAGGTTCTTCTCAGATGTGCTTCAAAAGATAAACCCTATGCAACCGAGACCAGGAAATCTGCTTTCAAACATGCTTAAGAAGATGGGGCCGTCCTTTACAGGAATTCTTGTTCGACTTGGCGCACAAACTCAATTTGACCGCAAGATTTTCTATAATCTTGCCTCCCTCACACAACTGGAGGTTGAGTGCGACTATTTCGAGTTCCGCTATTCAACTGGATACACCCCGCTCCTCGGATTCCTTTCAGTGGGTTGGGGTTCTTTCGGTCCAAATTTACAGATTCTCCGACTGAAGATGCCTTTGGTGGTTATCAATGACATTCTTAGTATTAACCCCACCACTCTCAGACTTCCAGATCTACAAGAACTCTTATTGGGAGTTTGTATAACTTGTCCGCCCTACGTAAACGACCTCCCTGAAGGAGATGTAACACAACTCACCACTTTCCTTTCTCTCATCAACAACCATTCTGATACCCTTCGGGCTCTCACCCTCCACTCCTTGCATTTAAATGACTACTTGCATCCAATTGACTACTCGGATGTCCCCTTGAGACATCTCAGTCATATGCCATCTCTCGACAGTTTCTCGATTTCTATTGGTGGGAAAACGGATTGTTCAGCACTCCATGATTTCCTGTTGTCGCATTCACGGCAACTCAAGAACTTGGAAATACGGCTGGGGCAGGGCTTTTCCGACCTCAAAACCCCAGCCGGACACTGGTTTCAACACCCTTGTTTCCATGTGGAATTACCGGGACTACGCAAGCTGTCCCTGGACGGCCATCTTTCCGTTTATCCTCTCTATCTCGCCGCAGCGGTGGACTACGTTCTGCGGTACAATGCCGAATTGACTACCTTAAGGTTAACGGCGGGATGTTTTTCATTTGCCAAGGTCAAGGATTTAATCAACGGATTTGCGGTGGGATCAAAACTCCGAAATTTGCATATCTCTACAGTCAATCTCAGCCCCGACCTCCTTCGGTTTCTATCAACCGCATTACCAGATCTTCAAGTTCTTACCATTATATTCAGCTCCATCCTTCCACGAAAAGGTTCAGAGATTTCCCTGGATGCTGAAGCGGAAGTAGAAGAGGTGAGTTTGAATCCATTTCGAGTTGTGCCTGCAATCTTATACTATTTTTTCTTTGGTAGTTTTGTGAAAAGATGAAAAATCTTTATGTTCCAGAGTGGGCCCTTCACAGTCTCTTCACCAATCTTTTATGCTATGCTAATAATATGAAATGCAGGACAGCCCTGGCGACAGCATTCCCCAACATCTTGACATTTGGTGGGTTGGGGAGAGAACATTATCTGATGCCCAGCAGCATTCCAGATTATCTTTAATACAATGCAAGGGGGTAGGAAAATAAAAAAATTGGACCTGGGGTTCTATTTTTTTTTTAGTAGACTTTTGTTGAACCAACCAGCCAATGTAATCAGGCACATGTCTAAATTAGGAAATATTATGTCATCACCATGTTATTTTCTCTCCACACCCTCCTTGATGTCCCACAAGCATTGCAAACCCAGTTTCTCTGTGCCAGCTCAAGTGAAACACATGTCAGATATACTACAACATTAAACTTAGAGTGTGACTACCATCTAATCATTATCATAATCTTATCTACAAGTTGTATAACAACAATTACATATGCTCAAGTCTCAATCATTGCAGCACGAAACTTGTTGTACACTTCTAATACAATGGCTTAGTGGCTTGTGGGGTGTTTCTAAACTGTTTTTAGGCCAAAAAATGGGTGTGCCCTCCTTGCTGTTGGTTGATGGTGGTGGTGCCATTCGTGGGTGGTTGCTCATGGCTGCTTGTGGTGGATGTTGGTGGATGGTGGTGGCACTTGTTGCCATTCATTGGTGGTGGTGGTGTGCCCTCCTCACTGTTCATGGTGGGTGCTGGTGCAAAAGACCAGTTAAACTGGTTTTTGCTCGGTCTTGAAATTTTGGAATCTGTAGAGGACTGTAGACTGGACCGCTGTTACAGTCTTTGTCAGTCCTGATAATTTGTGGTCTTGATCAGTCACGGTCCAGTCTGGTCACAGTCTTTTTCCAGTCCTGTGACTGGACTTCCAAACACTAGTGGGAATAATACCTCAGGGCAGACACACACACTGGATACCCAACAGAAAAATAAAAAATCTACACAGGATGTTGGTCTAAAATGTACAGCAAGGAAATGTTGGAACTGTGAAAAAGAAAAATGTGGAGGGAGAATTAGGAAGGATCAGTGCACAGATGCCTGTGGTTTATGTGGTTGTAAGGAAAGGATAGCAGACACCCCTTTTATCCTTGTGAATTTCTTTTGAGGGCTCCCAATGTTGACAAATCTACATAGTTTTATTTTTCACCATCAGAAGTATCATGTCAAAGTGATATAACAATTAATATATTTTGTGGTAATTTTCTAAAAAATTTACCAATAGAAAGTATCATGGTACTGATAAGTCAGAAAATCCCTCCTTTTTCTCTTTTTCTCTTTTCTTTTTGGGAATTTTTTTCTATTTCCTTTTATACTCCTACAACCATGGTAACCAGGCCATCTGCTCTGCTCCTTTGTAGATTGGAGGAACTGTGGGCTTGCAAAAATTGTAGATAGTACACATTTTAGGCTCTGTTTGGCAACAAGAATACATCTATATTCTGATTATGATGGCTGATGGTATTATTCCCACTTACCCAAATCAGGTAGCTGCAGCATGTGCAAGCTTTCTCTCACTAATTTCATTGATTGTAAATCCCACCCTCTTATATCAGCACCTGTCTATGCCAGACTCACCCAAATGATTCATAGTACATGCATCCTACTAGCTAGCCAAATCTGGGGCACAGTCTGTATGAGGAGGCAAGCTGGTAACCAGCAATGTGTGTGGCACTGATTGATTATGCAAGCAAGCTTGACTTGTCAAGCTCAATTATATAATACATAGTGATAGTAAATAGTGATCACATCACAATAATAACAACAGGTTTCACTGCAATGTCCATCTACTCTGTAGCCTATCTGACAATTCAACCATCATGAACACCAAGCCAAAACTCACACACTTTCCACCCTTACTCTCCCAAGTCATTATGATCTTGCAAGAATCTTCCCCATCAACACACTTTATCCATTTTCCCTAACCTTCTCATAGTTCATCCATTCCCAAAAATTTTCTCAGTAGCTAGCAGGGCAATTTTTGCCTGAGTTACTTATGTAACTTAGCTAGCTAAAATATATTCTATATTCTATAAGTATTGTAAGATACTAGAGATAGCCTTGATCACAGATGATATTAATAGGCATGAGGTAGCTTGCACATGCTGAGGTTACCTGATTTGGACATGTGGGAATAATACCATCAGCCATCATAATGAGAATATAGATGTATTCTTGTTGCCAAACAGAGCCTTATATGTAGACACTCTTTAAATAAGAATGGGTGAATTTGTAAGTCATAGAGCAGCAAGCATGAGTAGGAATGAAGAAAAACAGGTACACTAGCAATGGATGGTGCAGAAATAACAAAGTAAAATATGAGGAGAAAGAGAGAAAACCACATGATCTTTTAAATAGCTCTAGGTTTGAATGAATTATTCTGGCATCCCTCACACCAGTTACAGATAGATGGTTACAAGTCCTGCAGGCTACAAAATTGATAGAGTGACATTTAAGCCCTCAAGATGGCTAAGGAAAATTATTTTGAATGGTTTGAGGCACTGCAGGCAAAGAAAAAATTGATAATGCTTCAATCTTGGAATTTAGGGCCCTTTTGCCACAGTAAGACACTTAAAAATAAAATACATCTCTAGAAAATGGGTGTGTCAGGCAAAGAAATCTGTATTTGATGTGTAGAAATTTTCTTTGACATTTCACACTGCTCAACGACTACTTGACAAAAAAGTGCATTACCACTCCATCAATATTTAGCATTTATGCACAGTTACCATATATGTAATTTTTGAAGAACAGGGTCCTTGTCCCAGGCATGACACCAGAGCCAGCTTTTTTATTGTTCTGTTTTATCTATTATTTTATTCATTAAAATATTCATCATTGAGTGGTGTTGCCATGGTAACAAAGAATATTTATTGCAGAGAAATGAAAATAATAAAGAAGGACAATGAAGAAGCTGTGCAAATTCTTAAGTCTTTTTTCAAAGTTGAAGTAAATGTTTTTTATATATAAGTTTATGTAATAATTTGATAGAATGTGGTTGTACATGTTTATGCCTGTAAATTCACCCTTGTCTCATGTGTGACTGTTCTCTGAATCTTAGCCTGGAGCTGTGTGAATCTAGCTGGGAACATGTTCCAATTATGGCAAGCAAGGTGGAGGGATAGTTTGCAAACCTGTAATTCAAGAGGGCACCAGCAATAGAATGCTGGACCTATACCCAGTTAGTTAATCCAGGTCTGGGTCCTAAAAAAAAAAATGGAGGGCTTTTCCAATAGCCTTCAGAATGACTGTAGAATGTTGTATTAATTCATACAAGGTGTTATATAGGTTATTAAGCCTAAATAATACAAGTGGGAATGGTTGAACATGCTTTCTGACTGTCATTGCATTCATTCAGACTAGCAATTTGATCTTTGAATATGTCACACCCTGTACTTGCACAGTGAATGCCATTCAAGATCTTGATCTCCACCTTTTGCATCTGTATACTGTTTAGGCATCTTTGTGGACTGGCCATGACAAATCTTTGTCAAGCTTTCATGCAGGTGTGTTGAAAAGAAAGCCTGTTCAGGTTTTTATGACATCATGTTTCATTTTATTCACCTTAAAATCCAGTGCCACTCTCAGATATCTCTTAAATAGATACCTCACTTTGCACTTGTACAGAACAATGAGGGATTGATGAGATTGTGAAGGAACATACAGAAATGCTCCTGTCGATGAGTAATATTACTATATTTGGACATGTGCCTGATTACATAGTTAGTCCATTCAAAGTCCAGAAGAAGAAAAAATCGACCCTGGGTCTTTCTTTTTTCAATCCCAGTGCCCCCATGCTGTGATTTGAAGCTCCCAAGATCTATCACTCATGATAACAGCACTGAAGAATTGACTGGCTTTCATGACACCACCTGGTTGAGGGCCACTACCAAGTACATGAACTTTGTCAATAACATACTGTGCACCTTGTCTTTTCAGAAGATCATCAAAAAGGTTGATGATTTGATGACTAGTACTTGTTGGCTTCAGACAGCTGACTCCATGGATGTTCATAACATCAATGAAGTCCAGCTCATTGATCTTTTTTTTTGATGATGGATGTAAGTTACTTACTGATCATCACTGCATGATTCATGCTGAAATGAAAATAGAGAGCTTTATTGTGGTTGTGGCACAGAGACATATAGCCACTGTGATATAGAGTGTAACAATACACTCCTAAAAATGCAAATTTTTAGCATTTCATTAATAAATCCCTGTGAAAGCACTTAAACCAAATTACAATGATTACAAGGATCAATGGACAAGCCCTGTCCAGTTGATTAAAGTATCAGCCAAGAAATGTGCAGTCTAAGGTAGTAGAAATTGCAGTCAGTTCACAGACTGGGCCACTTCAATATACTTGAAGCCTGTATAAAGATAAACACCACCATGAAATAGTACACTACAGGTGTTCTAGAGTAGAAACACCTCAGCACAGGGTGTTGGACTATACACTAAACATGGGCATATATTTACAAGGATTAAAATGATTTAATTTGAACTAAGATGCATAGGCATATACACACCATGTGAGCCAAATGCGAGAAGTCAGAAAGTCATGTGTGAGAAAAGGATTATGCAAGCAAGCTTGATTAGTTGAGCTCATCACATGCATCACTTGTCACACAATGAAAAGCATCTCTGATATTATATTACCATGAAAGCTAAGCTGTTGGACATTCCTTAGCTTTCATATAAAAAAGAAGAATGTCATAAATATGCTATCACTATCTGTGGCATAAGTATGAAGATTATCAGTATTAAGAAAGTCACAGGAAGTGCATTGTTTGCAAGCATGTAAGCCATGTACAGCAATTCCCACATGTGCATCAAAACTGATGTGTTGTCAGCCACAACCATGTGAAAGCATAAACTTGAGAAAGAAACCTGGTTCTGTGGCCTCACACACAACAGGACACCTTTGTTCCAAATGAAAACATATGATAGAATAATTAAATAGCTCTATCATGCTCCAAGAAAGAAAATCATAAGCTGATGATTGATGACAATGCAAATCAGTGCATCAGCAAGCCTATCAACACTATGATGTAGTGTGTCAAAGTGGCAACTGACACGTCAAACAAGGGACAATCAGGCAGTTGAGTGAAGCATTTAAAAGATCCTTTGACAAATAAATCATTTTTGTACCTTTTATGTGATTAGGATGAATCTGTGGGACAATTTTAATTTTGACAGGGTATTTGCCTATTGTTCAAAGGGGCTGACAGAATAAAAACAAGTGATGTACTCATTGTTTAAATTTGTCTGCAACTGTGTTCCCAAGGCAAAGCCTCACTCAAAATAATTTTTTTGCCTGTTGCTGAAGAGACAAATTGAATTGTTCCTGAAATCCATCCCATTTGTGAATTTTAATTCTTAACACCATTTTGTCCTGTGGACACATCTTAAGACACATTTTAAAAATAGTGAAATCAATTTCTTTATGTTTGTATGCCTCTTTGAACAATAGGCAAAACCACCATCAAAATTAAAATTGCTCCAAAGGTCTGTCCTAATCACATAACAGGTGCAAAAATAATTCATTCATCACAAGATCTGTCAATAGCTTTGCTCAACTGCCCAATCACCCCTTGTTTGAGGTGTGAGGCTATTGAGAAAGAAAACATGCAAGATCAAAGAAAGATAAAAATAGCCACACCAGCTATTTCCACATACACATCAAAACTGATGTGTTTCATGTATAACTACAAAATCTGTAGTGTCCCTTGAGAAAGACTATAAAATATTATGATACCCTAGTAGAATGGTTCAGCTATTTGGTTTTTATGTAGATACTGCAGAGAAACACATGTAAAAGCATAGATAAGAAATTTCAGTATTTAAGGAGTGTGCAGCTAGGTCAATATGCAAGGAATCATCCTGCATTGACCAGCTAGTTGCACTCTGAGTAGAGACTCAGGAGGTGGACAGTTGGAATCAAGTTTTCTTCATGATTAAGATAAAGTACTGTGTGAATGAAGCCAGTGTGCTTAGGTGTCAACATACTTTGTTTTCAGTAAGCTTAAGGTTTTGGAATAAGAATTCTTGACAAGGCAGCAAACTTGTCAGGATAGTGTTGTATTGTATTGATATTTGTAAACACTCAAGGGGGCTATACAGAGTCAGAAGTCAAAGTCTGTTGTTTTGTGCAAATTAAGAAAACTTGTTAAAGAGCCAGAAAGTAAGCTAAAGACAAGGTGAATGAAGCCACAAATTCATTCTAGCATGGCTAGTAAAAATCTATAAATCACACCTGATTTAACAAATCCAAATCAAAGCACTGACACTGTGATTTACAAATTTTATAAATAAAAACTTGCAAAGGCAATTAATAAAGTTGAAGTTCTACTAAGACAAAACACTTGGGTATTTTCTAATACCATTGAGAACCCTGAACTCTAAGCACCACACACATACAGTGGATGATAGTGTGTTAAGGTTTAAGTGTGTGTGTTGTTTAGGTGTGGTTCACACACCTGTTCAGTCCATGCATCACATGTGCCTCACTCCTGCATGTCACAGTCTTCTCAACTGTCTAATACCATTTCTTAGCCTGCAATCAATCATTACCAAAGTTTGTTAGTATCTCCTTTTTCTGGATTCAACTCCAGGTCATTCCTGGCATTCTACCTTCTACTTGCTATCCACTTGCATTATTGGTTTGATGCTTTTACCTATGCTTAGCACACTTTTCATCTTAGCCACCCTTATTTTTGGTTAGATTGCTGTTGCAGGCTAACAATCAAAAGGACTTCATTTTCCTGATGATGTTGGTTGTATGCACAGACAGGACAAGTTAGATAAACTGTTTATATTATCTTGTGATTGATGGTGTGCAAGTTTGTTAGCACAAAGGTGATAAATAATATTATAATCATATTATACACACTGGTTGTATGCACAGAGAGGACAAGTTAGATAAAAGATCTATATCTGTTTATATTATCTTACATTTGATAGTGCACAAGTTCATGGGCACAAAGGTGATAAATAATATTATAATCATATTATACATGCTAGTGCATGCACAGGGAGGACAAGTTAGATAAATGATGATCTATTGTAGTCATGCTGATGATTTTTTTCAGGTCAATTTAAGTCTATTAGGGTGTTGATACAGAGTGTAACAATACAGTCCCAAAAATGCAAATTTTTAGCATTTCATTCATCAATCCTGTAAGAACACTTAGTACAAATTGCAATGATTACAAGGATCAATGGACAAGCCCTGTCCAGTTAATTAAAGTATCAGCCAAGAAATGTGCAGTCTAAGGTAGTAGAAATTGCAGTCAGTTCGCAGACTGGGCCACTTCAATATGCTCAAAGCCTGTATAAAGACAAACACCACCATGAAATAGTACACTACAGGTGTTCTAGAGTAGAAACACCTCAGCACAGGGTGTTGGACTATACACTAAACATGGGCATATATTTACAAGGATTAAAATGATTTAATTTGAACTAAGATGCATAGGCATATACACACCATGTGAGCCAAATGCAAGAAGCCAGAAAGTCACATGTGAGAAAAGGATTATGCAGGCAAGCTTGATTTATTGAGCTCATCACATGCATCACTTGTCACACAAGAAAAGCAGCTCTGATATTATGTTACCATGTGAAGTTAAGCTGTTGGACATTCCTTAGCTTTCATATAAAAGAAGAATAACATAAATGTGCTATTGCTATCTGTGGCATAAGTACAAAGACTATCAGTACTAAGAAAGTTGTAGGAAGTGCATTGTTTGTGAACATGTAAGCCATGTATGGCAATTCCCATGCATGCATCATCAGCCACAACCATGTGAAAGTGTAAACTTTAGAAAGAAACCCAGTTCTGTTGGAGGTCTTATCAGTGCCCCCTAATTCCTGCTGGAATCTGGTGGAATAGAATTTAGCAGGGAGGCCTGCTAATTTTTTCATTCCAGTGTGTTCTCATTCTGGTGCAATTTGATTATTCTGGAATTTCCACTGGAATGGGCAGGAATCTGTTTATTTATCTGTTATTCATTATAGTTTATTTATTTGTGATGGATAACAAACAATGTTTGCTTGGCAATCATGCTCACCAAACATGGCCACTTTTATTTGTTTGACAAACATTTTTTGTTTGGCCACTCTTTTCTTCCCACCACCACCATCTCTTCTTCCCACCACCACTGACCATGCTTGTCACCGCCGCCAACCATGCTCATCACCACCACTGCCCTTTGTAACTGCCCACAAATGCCAACAACCACCAATGACCACACCACCACCACCACAACTGGACAAAAAACAAAGACGGCCACCCACAAATGACAAAACAAACCTTGGCCCACAACCACCACCCACCACAGCCCACAAACAACAGCTAGTGCCCATAAACAGACACAGGTGATGCAGATTGATGATGAGGGACCAGGGACAACAATGAGGGACAAGGGACAATGACGACAATGATTATCATCATCATTGTCATTTTATATTTGATACTGTGAGCACCCCTGACCTCTGTCATCACCCCTCAACTAATGCAATGCCATTCAGCTGCCCACCTCGTTACCCCTTGCCAATGGGGAGGCCCACCACCATGTCACCATGTGAAACAAAAAGACACTGGACGATGAGTAAACCAAATGATGGGCAATGAACAACTGACAATGATGAATAACACACAGCAACAGACAACAATGAACAGCAAACAACAATGATAGACAAATGACAACCAATGACAACACAGACAACCAACATCGAGCACCCAGCAGCACCACCCACAAATGACAAGGAGTGCCCAGCACCACCTACAGGCTGGCCTGATGGCTGAACCAACCACCCAACCCCCAGTCCAGCATTCAGATCCAATACACTGTGGGCACTCACCCTACTCACCTTTCATTCCTGGGCTTTGAATGGCTGTGGATTTTTCCTTGAAAAATGCTAACAATATGCCAATCCTTGATAGTTTCATGGCTAGTGTTCATGATGATACAGATTGTCTGGCACTCCATGCCCTTCTATCCTCACTTGATCCTTGCATTCACAGCAACTTCAAAGTTTAACAATAAGTCTCACTTTCAACTCACCCTGGATACATTAGGTTGTTTGTTTCAGCTACCTTGTTTCAGTGTGGAATTGCCTGAACTACATGATGAGGGCATTCCCCAGTGTTTCGATGTTTAATGGACTGGAAAGAGAGCATTACTTGACAAGAAACTGCAGGGAATAACTTCACACTGTCGGGAGAGAGACATACCAAAAGACAGGTCAATAATAGGTCAGATGTTCAGGCTGTCTTATATATGTGGAGGGAGTGGACATCCATGGTCATGGAGGTAATGGCACACAATGATGGGGCTGATAATTGGAAGTCCCAGAATAAACAACTCAAGAGCAGCATCAGTTGTGGTCATCAGGTATTTGTCAAACCCAAAATCATGTGGCTTGTCAACCTCTTTTGCATGGTCAAATTTAAGTGTTGCAGACCACTCTAGACTAGGTACATGTGCCTCTAAGGTCATAATTGTTTGGCATGTGTTGCAGACTGCTCTAGACTACTTAAATGCCTGCACTAATAGCCTAAGGTCATATTTGTTTGGCACATGCATTGCAGACTACTCTAGACCACTTAAATGCCCTCAATAGTAGCCTAAGGTCTTAATTGTTTGGTGTGTGTTGCAGACCACTTGTAATGGATTAGCAGACCATTTACATCCTCTCTGGAACACCAGGAGAACCAGGGGTAAAACCTTAGCTGCATCCGACCTGGTTAGTCCAAAACCAGCAAGAACTGGATAATCCATCATATGGTTCCCTTAGCTGCATCCAGCTGCAATGCCATAAATACTCTAAATCTATAAACCTAAGTGTGGACCAGTGGTGTAATGGTAACATTGCCACTTGTTAGCTGATGACTGGAAGATCCCAAGTTCAACTCCAGGCTTGTTCATTATCTATCTTGCTTAGGCATGCTGCAATTATTGGATAGGATAGCAACCTGTTACACCACTCTAGACCACTTAAATGCCTGCACTAGTAGCTTAAGGTCATATTTTTAGTGCACATTGCAGACTGCTCTAGACCACTTAAATGGCTGCATAGTAGCCTAAGGACATATTTGTTTGATGCACATTGCAGACCACTCTAGACCACTTAAGTGCCTGCTCTAGTAGCCTAAGGTCATAATTGTTTGGTGTGTGTTGCAGACAGCTCTGGCCCACCTAAACACCTGCACTAGTAGCCTAGGGTCTAAACTAGGGCTGCACACTGTACCTGTTGTGATGGGTACAATGGCTGGTTCTTACAGGTGATGCATGTTGTACAGGGATGAATGTGAAAGTGCACAAAACATGAAACAAGGATCAAGTGCCTTGGGAAAAACCCTAAAACACCTAACACTCACTCACTAATACACACACACACACTATCACAATCTCAGTACAAGAGTTTGGGGCCTTTGATATTGAAAAATATCACTTGTGTTTTCAAAAGTCTCAATAGTATTGTTTTAATATGAGTTTTTAAAATGTATTTAATCACAAATCATAGTCCTAAGACTTTGAAAATGATTTAACATGAAGGGTGTGGTATAGGATAATTCAGTAGAATGAAGTTATGACTTTTCTGGGGCTCTGGACTTTCAAATTTTAAGTCTTTTCAAAACTCTTAATTCAAATGTCTTCAAGCAAGTTGACTCCCAAGCACACTGGCTTTGTTCACACTGTACTATCTGACCACAAAGTAACCTCCTTATTGTATACAATTGCCCACCTTCTAAGTCTCTACTTGGAGTGCAGCTAACTGGTCAACACAGGATGATTCCTTGCATATTTGACCTTTATCTACATGTTTTACATGTGTTTCTTTGAGGTACAAATGTGAAAGCTGAATAACTGAATCATTTTACTAGGGTATCATATTATTTTGTAGCCTTTCTTGAGGGACACTACAGGTATTCATGGAACACATCAGTATTGATGCATACATGGTAATAGCTGGTGTAGCTATTTTTATCTTTCTTTGATCTCTCATGTTTGTCTTCTCTATAGTCTCGGTTACTATTTTGACATATTGCATCTGAGTTTTGATAGGTATGCTGATGCACTGATCCGTGTTGCCATCAACCTCTGGCTCATGATTCTCTTAGTAGATTTTCAATAGAAAATCCTTATCTCTTCATCAGAGTATGATAGATCTCTCTAAAAATACTGTATCATATGTTTTTCATATGGAACAAAGACATCCCATTGTGTGAGATGCAACCAGAATGGTTTTCTTTCTATATTTGTGTTTTCTCACAGTTGTGGCTGACAACACATCACTTTTGATGTGTGCATGGGAATTGCTGTACATGACTTTCTATGGCCATAAACCATACACTTAGTGATTTATTTTAGTGTAGTGCATCGTAGGACATGACACAAGGTGTCTATCATGTTTCTCCTTCATAGAACTAGTATTTTATCACAAGTTTTGATTTTAAAACTCTAGCTTTCATCATGTAAAATCCTGTATTCCTTCTGAAGCCCATAATAGTTAATGCAATTTTATATTCCCTGCATTGGGGTGTCTACTCTAGAGTACTTTTTACACTCTATTTCATGGTGGGTGAATCCTAGATAGGCTCCAAGTATAATGTCACAACACATGAGTTCTGCTGCCAGTTCCAAGGCCTTTGTCCTATTTTAGATTCTATGCATTTGCACTTTTAGCCTACTGAACAGGGTGTGTTCAAAGACTCTTAAAATCATTGCAATTTGTAAATAGTGTCTACAGAGATGTATGATATTAAAATCACAAAAATTGGATTTTATAGGGTTAAATTGATTTAACCCATATATCTCCCCCTCACTTTAATACTGACCATCCTCAGTCATTGCAAGATCCCCCTTTGAGGACAAATCTTTCTATTTTTCTGGATTTTCACAACTTCAAACTTGGTCTCTAAAAAAAAACTTTGCAACCAATTATCAAAGTTCACCAAAGGTTTACATGACTTTGACAAGTTTTCAAAGTGTCAATGTCTGCCACACTGATGTTTGCAGGTAAATTTTCCTGAGTTTCCATTTTTAGATGCAAGCACCCAACAACCTTTGAATTGTGTTATGTGATCCTCAAAAATTCTGCAACAGATCGACTCTGCTTTTTCTATGAAGAAGGGGCAATAACAACAGATCTCTCACATATAGGAAGCTCAGCAATCTCTGCTGCTTCTTCCTTCTCTTCCTTTCCTCACCATCATGTCTTTTCAGTTTCTCACTTTCAGTGGCTCTGAATTCACTTGTGCCACCTTCTATGTAGCACAACCTCTCTTCAACTTTGAGCCCAATTTTCATTGCAGCCCTGAAGAGGCAGCTGGCCTTCTCAATCTCACTCATCCATATATGGTGAGTCTTTTCTTTTCTCAATTTCATATTTATCATTTTAAAAATCATTTTATAGAGGGCCCACATGTGCACACTCAAGGACAGTGGCCAGGAAACTTATTGCAATGCTTCAGTCTGCAAGACTTTCTTTAATGCATGCATGGATCTTCCAGCAGAGTTTGTAAACCCCAACTGGGAGCAGTGGATGATAGAAGGACCCAACATTGGAGCCTGGTACCATCAAGTGCATTGCTGGCTCTCTTTTATTTTCTGTCTTTTCTAAATTTTCTTATGACAGGACAAGTACAATATGTTTGATTATAAGATCTTTCACCCCAATCCCATCAAGCTCATGACTCTTCTGCTTGTAGAGGGTGTGCCACTTTGCCTCTCATCAGCCCCTGGTCAAATAGTCCCATTTGACAGCTCTCCACACACATGCAGTACTTCTCTCTCCCCCACAGGTTCTGATCAGCGCTGAACAGTTCTGAACAGTTCTGATCAGAGTTTCAGAGTTCAACTTAATCTAAGTCATGTGACTTAACCTCTACTTATCAATGATAACTTAATCGTCAGTGACATTAAATCTGAACAAAGATAATTGAAGTGTATTTAATAACTACATAGAATTACATTTGATGTTAAATAGAAGGGGGATGCTAAATAAAGGGAAGGGGGATGCAAAAATGAAGGGGGATGCTAAAGGGATGGTGAAGGGAAGGGGGATGAAGGGAAGGGGAATGGTGAAGGGAAGGGGGACATTACAGGGTGGTGACCTTGTCACTGTTCGTGGGTGGTCCTGGGCCCACATTGTCATCGCCTAGCTGCATGTCGTCACCACATGTCCTGGTCGTGTCATCATGGGGCAGCCTCGTCATCATCTGTCATTGTGCCATGCCATCGTCATCATCCCTGTCCTGGCCATGTCGTTGTTGTCCCACATTGTCGGTCCTCGTTGTTCTGTGTGTGAGCAAGGTGGGTTGAGACGAACCAAGGGGGGTACTTACTGTGGTGCCCTAACAACAACAACAAACAACAATTCTTGGTTGTCATTCGTCATTTCATTGCCACGTCGCTGACGGCGATGTGGCACCTGCATTTCATGTTAGAGAAAAAAAAGGCGGGGGGGGGGGGGGTGAGCTGGCTGACCTCAGTGCGTCGTCGCCTGTGTCATCTGCAGCTGTTCTGGTGGTCGTTGGGGTGAGTGACATGGCGTTGCCACATTGCCATTGGTGGGTGTGGTCATTCTTGGGTGTTCTTCGTCGTCTGCGGCCATTCTGGTGGTCGTTACGGTGAGTGACGTGGCATTGCCAGGTGTTGCCATTGTCATTGGCGTGGGTGCGGAGTTGGTTGTGGGTGGTCGGTGATGGTGGTGGGCAGTGGTGGTGGTAGGCGAGGTGGTGAGGCCGTGGAATGGGTGGGGGCGTCATGGAGGATGGTGGTGGTGGAGGAACAAGAAGGGATTGAGGGTTGTTTGGCACCATATCATGTGTCGGTGTTTGCCGAGGCTCATTTGGGAAGGTGCATGCAAGAACGACATATATAAAATGATGGTTCTATGTCTTATAAATACTGTATGGCTTAGTGGTAATATTGTCAGTGTTGGTCATGTGATATATGTGAAGGCTATGGTTCAATCCTTGCTCCTGCACTTCTT
>Ga0307507_10003887_pt1 | contig 27765 bp, 12 predicted proteins | sample 7_EM_MG_FD_207223 | JGI IMG/M metagenome (GOLD analysis project Ga0307507, IMG submission 207223) | Populus trichocarpa ectomycorrhiza microbial communities from riparian zone in the Pacific Northwest, United States - 7_EM | ecosystem: Host-associated > Plants > Roots > Unclassified | place...
GCGCCACTAATATCTAGGCTAAGTATTAATACTATAAAGTCCTTGCGTATAGCCTATGCAGTTTTAATGGTAGTAGTAAGTAGTATAAGTGCTAATAGTATTAAGCAATTCTTTCTTACCCCTATTTAGCTTTGTGGTAGTAGGGCGTGTTCCTCTACTATATCTACTATATAGTCTACTATAACCTTTTCTAAGATCTTGCTTAGGGTGTTTTCTAAGGTAATAGGGCGGTAGCTTCCTAGGATTAAGTAGTCTACTTTACCTTCTTTTTATAAGACAACCGTCGTTATAGATCTTCCGAGTCGTGGGTAGTAGCCTATTATAAAGTATACTCTAGCTATATCTGCAAGCTAAGGTGCTATAAGTAGACCATAGGTCTTTAGGGCTTTGTTTAGGATCCTATCTAGTCCTAATACTATATTATTTAAGAGGCGACTAATAGTTCTGGCCATTTCTTTGGTTGTTATGTCGCTGTTAACCGTTAGGTGAGTTACCATTGTTTTACTAGTAATGTCACTAAGGTCTACTGGAGCTGGTTAGGGGGAAAATCTTTTTATAAGAATCTTCGCCTTCTTATTATTGTTGCTTGTAGCCTATAGTTCGCCTGCTCTTTATAGAGGTGGTAGGTATAGGTCTTCTGCTAGGCGTCCCGCCTTTTTCTTTACCTATTTTGCCATGGTCCAAAGGCCCTTGTTATAGGGGATGCTTAGGTTAGTAGTGTGTTCGTTTATAAACTGTCTCTAGTTATATTTAATAAATAAAGACCTATTTTATAGCCCTTAAATAGAGCTTTAAAATAAGCCTTTATATATATAAATTGGATTAATATTAATGGAATTATATAGGGTGGATTGTTTTAATAAGAGAGTAATATCCTACTGCGGCTTAGCGAATTTTACTAATATTTCTAAAATGGCAGTATACCCCTTATACCCCCACTAATATAGCTCCATATTTTATAAATAAAAGCTTATTTTATAGCTCTATTTAAGGGCTATAAAATAAGTCTTTATTTATTAAATATAGAGCTGTATTAGTGGGGCTATAGGGGGTAGCCGTAAGACTTAAATTAAGGCTCTGCGCTAACTAATCCGACCCCTCTATTCTTAGAAACAAGCACCCCCTATAACTCTACTAAAACAGCCCTAAATTATATAAATAGGGGCTAGTTTTATAGCTCTTGCAAAGGGCTATAAAATAAGACCCCATTTATAAAATATAAAGCTATATTAGTAGAGTTATAGGGGGTATATCGTTTTGATAGAGGTGGGAGATATGCGACGTTTAGCTCTAAGCGAGTTAACAATATTTCTTAAACGACTGTAAATAGTAAGAATAAGTACTTTATTAGAAGAGTTAATAATATTAAGTATAATAAAATAAAAACGTAAATATATATACCTTATAAAATAGAGAGGCTTTATTAAGCCTATATAGAAACCCGTTAACTTTATAGGGCTTATATAAGCCGTAAAAGACTTTTATAAACTCTACCTAGAACTACTATAGCCCTATCTTAAAAAAGCTTAAATTTAAAGAAGGGGTACTGTTATAGGACATCTCTATAACACCTTATATATATCTACCTCTTTCTACTAACGTAGTAAAAAGGGACTAACCATGAAACGGCAATCTAATAGTAATCTATAGCAATATAATAGCAATCTAACAATAATCTACCGCATTCTACTATATTCTGCCAAGTCGACTAAATCCTACTAATACTAAGGGCTCTCTATAAGTAGATCTGTTAACGCGTTTAGCAATTTTAGAGCTAGTTATAGAGTTAATTGGCTGACTACTACGACGCTCTATAATTGCAGGCTCTTAGATGCAAAGTAGAGGCGTTAATTTGGGTCCTACTGGGCGCATACGCGGGCGCGGGCGCGGGCGTGGGCGCGAAGTAGAGGTGGTAGCAATCTAAATTAGTTTGCGCGACGCCTCGCAAAGTACTGCGCAATCCAATTAATCGATTTAGGCGCGATCTAAATTTAGACTCTACTGCTTATTAACGATGGCTCTGGAAGAGTCCTCTATATAGGTTTCCTGCTTATATAAGTAGACTTACTTTGTTCCGCTTTTAGTCGATCTCTATAGTAGTTACTTTAGTTTCCGTATAATATAGGCCTATATTAAGGCCTATATTCGTTATAGTTAGATTCTATAGATTTATTTATTTATGCCAATATTATTTAGTTTATTAGGTTATAAGCACTAGGCTACTACTAAGCTATAATAGTTTAGCTATTTAACAAGTTTAGAATATTAACACCTTACCATAGGTTGCATTAAGGGTTACTATACCCATACTAGGTCATATCTTACTATTCTATATTTAACGCCTTACTATAGGCCGCATTAAAGGTTACCACACCTACGTATAAAGTCATTTCTTATTATTAAATTTACACGTTAAATTTGTGTTTTTGTTTACACGTCAAATTAATTTATTTATGCGTCGCTATAGGTAAAGACTATCTAGGCATTTAATGCCTTAAAAATAACGGTTTAAATTAGTATTAATATTAAATATAGCTCTACACATACCTATATGGTAAGGGCCTTCTATATATTATTTAAGAAGGACCACCCCTCTACCTAAAACTCTAGGAGGAAAAGCCTATAATATCTATTAATTAAGTACCAAAAGACGCCAATAAGGAGGAGCGAGATAAGGTCCTTAAGAGGTCCTAAATTATTATAAACACTAACAATTTAATTTATTTAACTAATAAGGTGCTCTATAATAAGTATAATAAGGAGTTTAAATAGTATAATAAGGACAATAGCAAAGTCTATTTAGTTATCCTTAGTACAATTAATAAAGAGATTATTACTGCCTTAGAGTATAAGTAGATGGCAAAGGACTACATTAAATACCTTAAGCAATTATTTAAGGCCTATGGCTTAATCCATAAGGCTAATATATAGGAGACTTTTATTAAGCTCCGCTTTTAACCAAACTAAGTAATTACTACTTTTTTAAGCTATTACTAAGAAGTGGTTTAAGGAGTTAAGTAGGTAAAGCTTACCCTAGATAATAAGATTATTAATTACCAATTTATTAACGCTGTTAATAAACACTTCCCTATATAGGCTTAGATCTAATAAAATAAAATTTATAATAGCCATATAATTTTACTACTTTAATTAATCGCTGACCTTACTAATAAGGCTTAGTAAAAGGACTTACCTAAGAGCTTTGCCTTAGTTAATAAGCCACTAGGTAACTTACGTAAATAATTCAGTTAAGGATATAGCAATAGCTGTGGTTGCGGTAATGGTTAAGGTAGAGATAGTAGAGCAGCTAGTTATAGTGCTTTATTAGGTAATTAAGGCCCTACTAAGGATGCTTTAAATAAGTATAGATAGTATAAGTAAGGTTATCTAAGTAGCGAGGAAGACTGCTAGATAAAGCACGCCTATTTAAGGCCTAAATAGTAGAGACCTAGAGAGAAACAGCCTCCGCGCTTAGGTAATAGAGCAGCCTTAAATACTAATAAGGCCTCTAAGAGGATATCTAATCACCCCTCTTAAGCTACTAATTAGGCAACTAGATTAATCTTTACTATTTAGGTTATTAGGCTAGCAGCTATAGCTTTAGAAATAAATATTAAGGACTCCTAGATAGCCAATAGTTACTTAAATATTTATATAAGTAATAATATTAAGAAGTTTGTGCGGTATAAGGAAATTAAGCCTCTTTAAATCTAGACAGGAGGAGGCTTAATAAAGGCTATTGGCGTAGAATTAGTTAAACTTATAGTTGTCTAAACTAACCACTTAGCCTATATAATTATGATTCTAACTTCTTTATAAATATTATCTTACTTAGTATTCCATAAGGTAAGGGCGCCTTCTTTAATAGTCTCTATAATATAATTAACTTTATTAAAGATTAGGCAGAAATAGCCTATATCCTATATATTAACAGACTTAATTTATTTATACTAGTAGATAACCCTATAGAGGTTCCCTTTGTAATAGCTCTAGCTACTATATAATTGCGCCTCTATAAGAAAGACATGCTTACTAAAGCTACTATAAAGACTTAGTATAAGAGACTATAATATCTTTCTTCTACCTAGATATATCTCCTTATTAAAAGTATAAAGGGGATTATAGTTATTAAAGATAAGCCATTTTACTATAAGGACTATTACCTTAGAAAGGCTAAGAAGTAAATATTAAAACGCCTTTAATAATGCAGCAGTTATATATTTAAAAAGGTGTATATTAATATAGTTAGGCTATTAAAATATAAAGGTCTCTATGGTAAGAAGTACTAGGCATTATTTACTAATAACTAAATACGCTTTAAATAGATCTACTATATATTAAATAGAGGCTCCATAGCCTCTACCTTAAAGTAGTTGATTTATATAATTAAGACTTAAACAGGGATGATAATTGGTTGCTTTCAATTGGATAGAGCTACTAAGTAGTTTAGTAAGGACTTGGTTAATTTCTTTAAGAACAAAGGTGTGCTTACTAGGGCCTTTACCCTATACACTATATACTAGAATAGAATTATAGAGAAGGCTAACTACCTAGTTAAAGAAAGGGTTAAAGTAATGTTAATTAAGACTTAATTACTACTAAAGCTCTAGTCTAAAGTTGCTAAGGTAGCCGTATACGGGCTTAATATATTGCCTATATTAGTTTATAAGGACTAAGCTTCGCCCGTTTAAGTAATAGCTCTTACCCTAGGTAATACTGATTCTATAATTATATACGCTAACTAGAAGATCTATGGCTATTCTACCTATGTCCTTATTAATAAAAAAGACCCTTAGCAGTAATGGGGTAATAAGTTTATTATAAGAGCTTATAAAGGACAATTAGTTGGCTATAAAGGCTTATATATATATTAAGTCTATCTACCTTATAAGAATAAAGTTATTTAATTAAGTAGTGTCACCTTTAACAAATTAGGAACCTTTCTTACTATACTAATTAGTAAAGAAGAAGGTGGCGATAATAATATCTGCTAAGTACTGCTTAAGGAACTTTCTACTAAAGACATTGTACTAGAGGTCTCTTAATTACTATAGGAAGGAAGTAAGACTTTTTAGTCACTGCAGAAAGGAAATAAGGCTTCTTGGTTACTATAGGAGGTAGATAAGGTCTCTTAGGCCTTATAGTTAGGGGGTAACTCTTAATTAGGAGGTGCCTTTAATAATTATAATATTGTAATATAGCCTAATCAACCTTCCCTTACTAACGACAAATAGGTAGGCCTTAACTAGTAAGAGCTATTTAATCTAGAAGGATACCTCTGCTAGGAAATAACTCCCTTAAGGGATGTCTACTAAGAAGATCTAGAGTAGATTTTAGATAAGTACTTAAATAAGAAGGCTAAACCTATAATAAACACTTATACGCGGTTAAAGCCACGGCTTAACTATAGTGTACTCTATATAACTAAAATAAAAGGAGCTGGCTATAAAAGCTACCTACCTTACCCTAGCCTTCGCCTATATGTTTATAAGCACTCTATTACAGCCTTAGTGGATAAGGATAACTAAAGGACTACCTCTAAAGCTACGTAACTAAAAGGAAGCTATAAATTTAATATTTAAGAAGGAGTGGAAGGCTGTGGCGGATAAGAAATAGAAGTCTTAAATAGTAAATATCTTATTAAAGATTATTAAACTTTTACCTAGAGCTAAAGCTCTACCTATTAAGTGGGTCTTTATATATAAATTTAATAAGAATAATATCCTATTTAGATGGAAAGCAAGACTAGTATTATACGGTAATGAGTAGCGCCTAGGAATTAACTACGGCGATATATTTATAGGTATTATTTGCCCTAGTATATTTAAGTTACTAATAGCTTTAGTTACTGTATATAATCTAAAGTATAAGTACCTAGATATAATTACGGCCTTTTTTAATAGGAAGCTTAACTATAAGAATATCTATATTTAGCTACTAGAAGGATATTATTAGTATCTAAAAAACGGCGTTATACTTATAGGTCTACTGCTTAAGGCTCTCTATAGTCTTAAGTAGGCGCTATACCTTTAGTATAAGGAGCTTAAGAGCTTCCTTATTAACCTTAAATATATACCAATTTTAGCTAACCAATATATCTTTATTAGCCAGCAAAGCGGCCAAATTATTATTATCTATATTAATAATCTTATCTTAATTAGATAAGATATATAAATAATTAAACTATTTAAAAAAGCATTTAGGAATAAGTATAAAGTAAGAGATTTAGGCCTAATTATATACTACTTAGGCATTTAAATTATTAGGAACCATTAAGCGCAATTAATTTAACTAGTATAGGACGCCTATATTAGGAAGATCCTGTATATATTCTATATAAAAGATTACGTACTAGCCTTTATACTAATTCACCTCTTTATTGTAGACTTTAAGCTATATAAGCTTAAGGATTAAGCTTTACTAAAGCTAGTAAAATAGTATTAATTACTAGTAGACTCCCTACTTTATTTATATAATTAGACTTAGCCTAATATAGCTTAGGCTATAGGAAAGCTCTATTGGTTTCTATATAACCTTACTAAACTATATATAGAAGCGGCGCTATAGATACTTGCTTACTATATAGGGATAATTAACTTAGGTATAGAGTTTAGCTTACCCTAAGGGTAGTAGCTACCTCTAAAGCCCTTTACTAAAGCGTTAGCTATAGATTATACTATACCTAATTATAATAGGGAGTATAGCGGAAGCGTACTAGGTAATATACCTAACCTATAACTATACGGCTATAGCATTGCAGCATTCGCCAATTTAGTTAATAAGAAGTTAACTTTTACGTCAGGAAAACGGGGGGGTGGTAGGGGCTAGCTAGGGCTAGCCCGGGGCTGGCCCTGTTGGAATTACAAGGTTATAAGGTCACAGCGGAGGTGTCTTGAGGGTCTATTTGATGATAGAGATGACGCAGACGATGAATATTAATTGATTCGTGATGCAGTAGTTGCGGTTAATGTCTATATAGATTGCATGCAGAGCTTGACCTCGCAATGTGTCCAGAGCTTAGTCAGCACCTTATCGCTAATTTCTGACACTCCCCTATGCTGACGACGCTCTCCTTGTCTGTCCCAAATAGGCAATTATGAAGCTATTCCCAAATACCTTATAAGTGCTATTTGGCCTACGTACAGAGGGAAAACCTATAGTAGGCGAAAAACCTCCGTAACTTGCCCTGTCTCCGTCCGTTACCGTCTCCGTCAGTTACCGATTCCTAGCGTTGCACAGTGCTTCGTAAATTGGTCGATTGGTAGCTGTTTTGTAAGCATATCTCCCGGCTAATCTTTGCCTAGTATATATACCACTTTAAGTCGACCTTGCTGAACTATGTTGTTTTGTACGAAGAGGTATTAAGTTTTAATATGCTTGGCTTTCTGGTGGTGTTTTGTGTCGTATAAAAGGTCGACCGTACCCTTATTGTTACAGTAGAGCGTAGGGATAAAAGGGTTGTTGTTGTCTCTCTCTTTTAGATCTCTTATTAGCTTTTTAAGCCATACTACTAACCTTGCTCCTTCTGATGCCGCTATGATCTCTGCTTCTATTAAGCTTAATACCGTTAACTTCTACCTTTAAGCCATCCAGATTACTGCTCCCCTATAGCGTATAACTGCTATGCCTTGGAATGATATCCGATCGTGTTCTGTTCCCCACGTAGCATTGGTAAAGATATTGTAACCAGTAGGTAATGTGAGCTTGCATAGAGGAAGGTAGACTGCTTGACTTAAGTAGGTAATTCCTGCTTCGAGAGTACCGTTTAGATATCGTAGTAGCTGCTTGCTTAAACGGTAATGCGATTCTCCTAGTACTGCCATAAACCTAGCTAACTGACTGACAGCGTAGCTGGTATTAGGATGTGTGTAGTTTAAGAGGTAGATCGTAGAGCTAATGATCTGCCAATACACTGTCGCATTGTTATACTTAAGGAGGCTTTTGATATCGGGCTTCAGGACAGTACCTACTAGTATTAGTAGCTTGGCCGGATTGCAGTTGTCTATTTTTAGCCGTTTAAGTAGCTTCTTAGTGTACATTGTCTGATATAGCTTAAGGGTTCGGTTTATACAATCTCGCTTGATTTGGAAGCCTATAAATACTTCTGTAGGACCTAGGTCTTTATATCTCTATTCTCTTAAGATTCTTATCTTTGTGATATTGAGGTATCAGCGCTTTTCTGCGATCAGCATATTGTCAACAAATAGCAAGATATATACTTCATTTCCTATAAAGAGATTGGGGTTAGCATTAGCTGCTTTTAAACCTATGCTCTTAAAGAACTTCTTGACCATCTGAAACCATTCTCTCGGTGCCTGCTTTAGGCCGTAAAGTGACTTATTTAGCTTTAAGTAGACGTCTTTTACGCCCTTGAGCTCAGGTTTGAAGTCTCTCAATAGGTTAGGAATCTGCATATAAATCTATTCTTGTAACGGCGGGTTCAAGAATGCAGTTTCGACGTCAATATAGTTGAGCTTAAGGTCCTTAGCTGCTACCTTTGCTATTAGGAACCTGAAGGTGTTATATTATACAACAGACGCAAATGTCTTAAAATAATCAATATCGGGGGTCTGCTTATCTCCCTAAATGTATAGTCTTGCCTTCTTGCGAATTACTTCTCCCTTGGCATTGTACTTGTGCTTTAGAACTAGCTTGCTTGGGAGTAATAACCTTCCTTCTAGTACTCTCCCCCTTATAATGGTATAGGTGTGCATCCTCTTAAGTGAGAGGAATTCTTTAAAGATAGCTTTTATTCAGCCAGGAGTGTCCTCCCTTAAGGCCTAATCTAACTCAATAGCGTTAAAAGGTGCTGTAGGTGCTCCTATAGAGGTAGTGTTCTCAGCTTCTAGGTGAACAGCTTTTATAGCTATTACTGACTGAACCACCGTATTGTTAAAAACCCTTATATTTGGTAACCTTCTAGACCTTATTCTCTACGCATGAGGAATGCATATCGATGTGCTTTGTACGGGCGTCCTACCCTTAGCATTACCTTAATTTAAGCGTCCTACTTGATCTTGACCTGGGCTTCCTACTTGATTAGAGCGGCCCACTTGGTCTTGACCTGGGCTTCCCACTCGTTTGGAGCGGCCCACTCGGTCACTATCTGGCCTACTTGTAGTTCTCGCAACTAGAGTCTCTGTCGGCGCGTTTAAGGTAGTAGGGGGAGGTGTAGGTTGGTTCGCGGCTTGGCTTGTAGCGTGATTCAAGTGTCCCGCTTGATCTTGACCTAGGCTTCCCACTTGATCTGAGCGGCCTACTTGGTCACTATGTCTTGTAGCTTGCACCCGAGGTGCTCTATAAGGGAACCTATACTCGTTCACTTTAGCATCTCCAAATAGCTCAATTGCTTGGGTATGTAGGTTTATTATCTTGAATTGACTACTCCCTTTTAACCCTATGAAAACGTAGTCAGGTTTCATTCTCGAATTGTACTTCCTAGGGTGTTTCTTGAGCGTATTAATTGGATTGGCGTGATACCTAAAAACGACTAGATTCTTCAAGTCAGGAACTCGTCGGGTGTATGCCTTGTAGGGTGTAATAGCACCACTGTGCTCGTCGTCAAATGGAAGTGCTGAGGTGGGTACTCGATTCTTGATCCAGACAGCATGCTTGACTGCGTAGCACCAGAGTTCAACTGGTATATTTCCTTGAAATAGAAGTGACCTTGTCTTGCAGTCGACTGTGTAGATCGCGCGCTCGATTGCGCCATTGTACGAGTGCTTGTATGGCGGACAAGGTTCAAAGTCAATACCCTGGGGTATCAGTTCGTCTTGAAATCTGCGGCCGAACTCCCCCTTTCCATTGTCCGCTTGAATCCATGCAGCTTTATTGCCAGTGAACCTCTCTGCCCTTGCGATGATCTCTTTGATATGCGGCAGTACCTCTTTAGTTTGGAGGGTTTTAAGAGGAATAACTTAAGTGTAGCGTGTGGCGTCGTCTAGGGCTAGGAGGTAGTAGTTGTAACCTCTGATTGATGTACCGATTCGTCCCGTAGTATCTAGGTGTAGCCCTCGACTAGGTATCTTCTTGCGCTTGGTTGTCTTCTTGCTCAGTATTTCTCGCATCTTCCCAGCTAGATAAGCTTCGCACGTGCTCTTGCTGACTGGTACTGCTCTCTTCTTGAGCTTTATGCCTAGTGAGGAGTGCTGTAGCTTGAACAGGTCACTGTAATTTGTATGTCCAGTTCGGCGGTGCCATAGCTCAGTATCTGTTTCACTGACGTTTGGTTGTAAATCGTGTGCTTCTGTTGTCGCATTGAATGCTTCCTGATGCTCTTGTAGCACGTAGAGGTTGTTCCTTGTAGTGGCCTTGAACGTCGTACCTGATTCATGCTTGCCAGTAGCTCGATTGTCTGGGTCAAATGTAATCGAGTAGCCTTCCTAAGTGAGAGTTCTTACTGAGATCAGCTTGATTGACTTAAACGAAGGTACAAGCCAGACGTCTTTTAGCTTTAGGGTACCGATTTGAACTTGACTGTAGCCTGTAGCAGGGACAACGGTCCCATTCGCAGTACGGACCTGTCGTGGCGTATTCCATCTCTTTAAGTGTGTCAGGTCTGATTGGTCACTAGTGAAGTGCTTGGTTGCTCCTGAGTCGAGAGCCCAAGCTAGAGACGTCGTTGTAAGCATAGCACGTTTAGGGTTAGGGTCAAGGTAGATTGAATCGCTGTCGAATTCTTCCTTAGCTATTGCTACATTCCCTGCTTCCTCTGCCTTAGGAGCACCTTGATCTGTCTTCCTGGCATTGTTGAATTGGAATTGCTTGAGTAGGGGACAGTCTTTCTGGTAGTGACCTTTCTGATAGTATACTCTGCACTCGTCTCTTTTTGGTCGTCTTGGCTCTTTGCTCACTTGAGATGACGAGCTATGGTGATGACGTGATGAGGAATGATTGAATCTACCAGTACGGCCTCTGCCCCTTGTTTGACCTTGACCTCGGTTTCCCCTTCTCCCCCTAGGTTCGTCTTTCCTCTCGTGTGCAAGTGCTGCATTTTGTACTTGTGTAGGGAGAGCAGTCTCTTGCTCCTGAAGAAGGGTAATGCAGCTCTTGAGGTCTTGTTTGTCTCGTAGACACTAGGTCTTCGCATTCTGCCACGTGATATCGCTTGGGAGGGCCAAGAGAAGCTGCTCTTTGATATCGTTGTTGGTAAGTGCTTGAGGCGTCGAGGCTAGATTGATCTTGAATCGATTGAGTATTTGGAGGAACTCGACGATTCGCATCTTCGTAGGGTCGAATGTAGTGCTGTAGAACTCTCTGCGGAGTCTAGAGATGTAGACCTCGTTATTGGCCTTGTTGAACTTCTTCATTCCTTCCCATATTCCTTGAATATCGTACGCCTTTATTATCGCATGCATCTCTTTCTGACGGTCGTCTCCTATTGAATTGTAGATGATCTTGTTTGCTTCCCCTCGTCTTCTTCTTCTGTTAGCTGAATTGACTTGATTTGGGTCCTCTGCACCAGTGATAAAATCCTAGCCCTTTGACATGATCAGGGCTGCCTCGCAGGTGCGCTCCTAGTCTGCAAAGTTGTCTCTATTGAAAATGACGATTTTACCGGCCTTGTGATCGTATGTAGGTGTCGTTGAGGTTGAGGTAGAGAAGGTCATTTTTGGGGTTGATTTTTGAGTTAGGAGAGGTGTTGCTACCCGGGCTCATAACCTGTTGGAATTACAAGGTTATAAGGTCACAGCGGAGGTGTCTTGAGGGTCTATTTGATGATAGAGATGACGTAGATGATGAATATTGATTGATTCGTGATGCAGTAGTTGTGGTTGATGTCTATATAGATTGCATGCAGAGCTTGACTTTGTAATGTGTCCAGAGCTTAGTCAGTACCTCATCGCTAATTTCTGACAGGCCCGGGGTCATTTCAGCTGGATCCGCTGATCTGCTTATGTACACTTCTTTATGCTAGCCCGGGGCTAGCCCGGGGCTATATTAGCAACATTAACATATTTTATACGTTTTGTACGTTTTATACATTTCGTACGTTTTATACATTTTATATAATATTTCCTATAGCTGCAATATTTATAATTATAAAATAAATAATAAAATTTAAAATTTAAAATTAATGGTAGCTATAAGGGATCTCTCGCAGAGGCTCTAAATCGTTAATTGGCGGCATTTCCGATGATCCGCCGGCCATGTACTGATTTCCTAACTAGGCCTACTGCCTGCCTGCCTGTCCTGCCTGTCCTGCCTGTCCTGCCTGTCCTGCCTGTCCTGCCTGTCCTGCCTGTCCTGCCTGTCCTACCTTTCTACTTGTTCGTGCCTACCTGTCTGTGCCTGCCTGTCGTGCCTACTTGTCTATGCCTACCTGTCTGTACCTACCGTCTGTGCCTATCGTCTGTATCTGTCTTTGGTATCTAATTCAATTTGGGGGAGAGGTTGGCCTGATTAAAGGCTCCAATTAATTCAATTAATCGATTGATTGTATTAATTCGAATTATTCTCTATAGGCATTAGCTGGCTGTACATTCGAACGGTGGTTGTCTAGGGTACCTCCCTAGGAAGCCTTGATTCCATTTGATTCGGTGGTAGGCTGATGTTGAGGCTCTGGTTCGATTCGATCGATCGATTGAATCGTTCGTAGTGTTCGCTGGCTGGTTGTTCAAACGGTCGTCGTCTGGTTCTGGTAACAGTCATCTGGTTCTGGTAACAGTCATCTGGTTCTGGTAACAGCCATCTGGTTCTGGTAACAGTCATCTGGTTCTGGTAACAGTCATCTGGTTCTGGTAACAGTCATCTGGTTCTGGTAACAGTCATCTGGTTCTGGTAACAGTCATCTGGTTCTGGTAACAGTCATCTGGTTCTCACGACGGTCGTCTGGTTCTGGCGACGGTCGTCTGGTTCTGGCCACAGTCCTCTGCTACCGTTCTGGTGCCTCCCTAAGTAGGGAGGGTGTAAGGAAGGAAGGGCAAAGGTGGCATTTAGGTGTATAAGGGGTATGCAAAGGCATGTGTAGAGGCTGTCGGGAATATAGCGGGGACCCGATGGTACTTAGGATAATTTAGATAATTAGGAAAATTAAAGTCCTGCTAGGAGCCTGCTAGGAGCCCTTTAGGATTTTAATACCCTAATAGTAATAAATACAATAATAGTAATAATACTTATTTTACAGCCATAAGCTAGCTTATCGCTATAATATGCACGGCATTGCGCTCTTTTAGCTAGCGTAGTGCTAGCGTATAGCTCTAGGGCTTAGCTAATATGGCGGAAGGCTAGCGTATAGCTTAGGGGTTTGGCTAATATGGCGGAAAGCTGGCCCCGGGCCCTAAAAACACATTAAGCGAAACCAAATTTCCTGCGCCACTTCCCGTTTTCCTGACGTAGCTATATCTATAAGCTAGTAGGTAGCCTAGTTTTATATAAGTTAGGTAAGCAGTTAATACTTATAACCTTAACTATAGAGGCTAAGTATATAGCAATAACATATGCCGCTAAGGAAGCCTTATAGCTCTATTAATTACTTACCAATTTAGGCTATATTAGAAAGGATCTACTACTAATATATTTATATAGCGACAATTAACCAGCTATTAGCCTGGCTAAAAGCGATAACTACTATATACGCACTAAGCACTTTAAGCTATACTAGTACTATATTTATAACAAGGTTTAAAGCGGCGTAATTTACCTATAGTACGTTCCTATGGGCGATATAATGGCTAACAGTCTTATAAAGCCACTGTTAACAATTTAGTTTAGGAACTTCGTTAAGCAGCTAGGCCTTATTTAATGTAATATAGATATTAAACCTAAATAGGAAATTGTATATAGGCCAGCGAATCCTTAGAGGGTATACTATTTAATAATTCTCACTAATGCTAATAACTTTTAAAGGGGGGATATAAATAACATAGAGAGCTTATAATAGACGGTTAATTATAGCTTAGGGAGAGGTTAAATAGGACCTATAGTATACTTGGAGGATTATAAGGTGTTTCTTTTATATATTAATAAGTTTAATACTAATTTAGGAAGGATCTGCTTCTGTTTTAGTAAAGCACTAAGGGGTATAATAATAGCTCTGGAAGAGTCCTCTATATGGGTTTCCTGCTTATATAAGCAGACTTCCTTTATTCTGCTTTTAGTCGGTCTCTATAGTAGTTACTTTGGTTTTTATACAATATAGGCATATATTAAGGCCTATATTCGTCATAGTTAGATTCCATAAATTCATTTATTTATTCCAATATTATTTAGTTTATTACTTATACTATAACTAAAATCAAGACTTAATCGTGATGTTGCAGTTATAAAACTTAGATGGCGCGCACTTTGATTTTCGCGATATAGGGGCAAACAAGTTAAACACACATAATATTCTAACTTAATAAGGAAGCGTCTAAACCAAATAAGGTAGGGGGTGTATGCGTATTAATTGGGGGGCGTACGCGTATTATTTAGGGGGTGTATAATTATCGTTAACCTAAAATAAAGAGGCTATATTAAGCCCTTATATAATATAAGAGGCCAGTTTAACCAGAATGTATAATTATCTAATTAATAGTATAGAATAAGAGCTATAGGTAAGTTAAAGATTAAATAAGCTTTATATTAAACCGTTTTTTCAAGAAAATTAGGATCGTCAAACCACCTACCGCATTGAGGTAGTGTGCAAGTTAGTAAAAGGACGCCGTCGATTGAGGTTATACAAGGCTCCCCTACCATCGTACTATACTTAATTCATCCAATATTAAGCCTCTCGTCGCGCCTTCTTAATTTGATGCGTTCGTGATCGTGCATCAAGGCCTTCGTTATCGTGTATATTGCCCAACTCCATGAGCCGCCTATACGACTTTAAGGACGACGGCTTTCTTCTTCTTTAGATAGCAAACCAACGCCAGAATACATTAATTGAGGAGTCGTGGCGCGGTGCCCGAAAATCGGGCCTCCTTTTGGGCGCCCCATTTCCAATGGGATCTTAATAATATAGATAATGAAGTTTGTCGACGGGAGACGCGGTAAGACCGCTTAATTGGCCTATATAGATGCAAGTTCTAAATACTGTATAGCTTCCGCCCGGATGCAATCCGAGCTTTAGCGCGCATAATATATCGTACGGAGGAGCCGATCAAGTTTAACACGTATAAGGCTTCGCCTAAGAAGGCTATGTACACGCTTTGTAATCGTCTCGCATACCTAACGCGGTACTACTATTACACAAAGAATATCGGGCGCAGTATATTATGGATCTCTAAGGTGTTTAACGGCTCAATAGAACGCATCTATGGCGACTAGAAGGACTTAATCCACTGGCGTCTATAGCTAAACAATTATAACGAACTCTGCTGGTTGTAACGGGACTAGCCCAGTTACAGTAGGAATGTCTCGGTGAAACACTCGATAGATAAATTCCGACGCTTTAATCAAATTCTGCCAAATTCCGCCAACTCGATCGAATTCCACCAAATTCCACTGACGTGATGGAATTTGGTCGAAACCTGTCGAATTCCGCGTGGGCTCGTGCCCACACGTCTGCTGCCAAGACCCCGAATATTTAGTTACAAGTTTCCTATGTTCCTTTCTCTTCTTCACGCAACGTCTTGTATTCAGCAATAGCTATATACCCTTAGATTAGATGGAATTTATATTGTTCCTTTGAATCTTCCCCGAAGCCTCTTTGCGCCCTCATACTGGTATACGTGACACCTAAGAGAGGCTGGATGGGGTAAGGGTTAGGTATAGGGTGTGATCAACGGCACCTTCTTTGGATTCTATTAGCCAGAAGATAGTGTTTATTAGCTATAAATATACTCTAGGTATTATAAAGGAAACGGCCTTAAGTATTAGTCAATTACTACACCAGATAGCCTTATCTCTTACACCTCTAAGCCCTTTTTAGCGCCCTTAAACGACTAGGATATATATAGCAAATCTAGTATAGCCGAGAAGCTTTATATAATATTTACTAATTATAAGCCGCTGTTTCTTTTTAGCGATAATGCTTATAGAGAATTGTATGGCTATATTCCTTTGTAGAACAATTAGCAAGGATTTTAATAGTTAACTAAAGAGCAGCTATAGTTAAATTATAAATTATTAGGAGCTAGAATTATAGTAAAGAATTCTTTTAGAAAGATAGAGAACTATTTTACTTATAATTACTTTGAGCAAAGCCTTTAATCAGCCAGCTAGCTAGTAGCTGCATACTTCCTAGTATTAGTTTTTCTGCATAATATATTAACTTATCTTTATAGCTAAGTAGATATAATTACAAGTCATTTTAACTACCAGTTATCCTTAGTAGAAGACTATTTAGGGTAAAATTAAGTTTTAAGTTATTATAGGTAATATAGGAAGGATTACAGATAGGTAGGAGGCTTAGTAGTAGGTGGTTATAGATATAGGGGAGGTAGGCAAAGTAGTAAGCAAGCAGAGAGCTAAGTAGATTTCTTTAAGTCCCTCGCGCAGAGCCCAAATTTTACATATATACAGCTTTTGTATATAAATTATATATAGAATCTGTAAGAAGCTATAATAGACACTCTAAAAGTAAAAGAATAAGCTTAATCCGTCACCAAAATATTAAAAGATTAAGCTCTTTAACCCGATCGCTTACCACCTTCTCTTTTAAATAGTTTTACTAAAAGATCCTCTAACCTATTAAACTAATATCTTATACTCTCCTTACTCTTATCTAGTCTCTTCTTAAGCTTAATAACCCCACCTATAGTAAAGTCCCCTCGCTTAAAGCGTCGCCTTTAGATTTCTAATTCTTCCTTCCTTAGTTAAAGCTCCTCCTATACAGCTCTCTCACGCAAAGCAGCAGTACTCTCTTATAACTTAAAATACCGCTTAAATGCAGCGTTTAAGTTATTTATAATTAATGCACTATTAATAAGAGCCTGCTTATAAGAGCGTCCTAAATAAGAGCCTCTATATACAGCTATATTGCGTAAGGATTTATTATTTAACTTAGTAGTAGTAGCATCGCCTATAGAGTTAATATTGCTAGCTTAACGCTTTAACGCTCGCTTTAATATAGAGGTGCGTAACTTATACTTATCCTTCCTCTCCTACTTAAGTTACTCTTCTATTTTAGCGTTATTCTCCTTCTTACACTTCTTCTCCTCTATTATACTAATAATATCGTTAATATAGCAATCAAACTTACTAAGTTGCTCCCTTCCTATTCCCTTATTACAGCTAGCTAAAAACCTCCTCTACTTACTAACCTAACTAAGAAGGATCTTCTGCTTACTATCTAAGCTAAGGCCATTCTTACCACTAAAGATTGTCCTATACAAGTTGCTTAGCTTAAAGTTTAGCTCCTACTTAAGGTCCTTCTTAATATTTTTATAGAAGGCGTTATCCAAAGAAGTACTTAAATACTCTTTCTTTTTTACAGCAACCATTCTTACAATATTAAGTTTAAAGCCTTCACTCCACTTAACAAGAACCTTCTTTAATACCCATTTACCCATCTTTTTAAATATCTTAAATATTATTTTCTTACCTACGGGCTCTATAGAATTAAGATTAAGTACCCCCCTAGAGGCTGTTACTAATTACTTAGCCAGAGGGAAATAACTTTAAGCACCTTAGTAGCTGCTCCTCTTAGGTCCCCCTTAGGTAACTTATTCTATAGTAATCCTTCTTTATTAATGCCGCCTAACCCTTTTCCCTCTAATACTTCTATACCTTTTTTATAGCATTATTTAAGGTATCTAGTAGTTCCTAAGTAGTCTTATTATAGCCTATCTACTTAACTTTATACTATATTTTATTATTAACTCTTAAAATTTTTATATAGTAGCTATACTTTATCTCCCTTTTTAAAATCTGGTCCCTTAAATCTCTTAGCATTATAGTACATTTTTACCCTTGTCTACACTAGTTTTACTATTTCCTTAAGGTAATTATAAAGATTTATTAGGTTCTCTATTCTTTCCCTAGCTATACTACTTATTTTCTTTACTTATTATAGTAATAATAATGTTCTTAGTTTATACCTATTCCTTTCTATAATATTGCGTTATATATAAACTATATAACTAGTAATAACAATACCCAATTATTCTGCATATAATTAATATAATATCTTAAGTACTATTCTAATATCTGGTTTAGTCTTTCTGTTTAACTGCCTATTTATAGGTAATATACTATTAACGTTGCTTCTCAAACCCCTTATTTGGCTAAGAATACCTCCTAGAATACTACTATAAATCTTAGATCTCTATCTAATATAATCTTTATTAGTGCTCTATATCTTGCAAACACTTCTTTAATATAGATTTTAGCCATATTTTCTACTAATATTTCTTCCATATATACTATAAAGTAGCCCCACTTAGTTAGCTTATCCACCATTACTAAGATTATATTATAATCTTATCTAGTAATAGAATCTTTTAACTTTGGCAACTTTATAATAAAGTCCTATAATATAACCTCCTATAGTCTCTCTAGTATCTTAATAGGTTATAGCCCTCTATACGGCTTATACTTTATTAATTTATTTCTTTAGCAATCTAAACACTCTTTTATAACTTATCTTACTAGTCCCTAGATTCCTTAAATAATATATTTCTCTTAAAATCTTAACACTAAGCCTATAGCTCCATTATGTCCTTAAGTCATTCCCTTATAAAAGTCTTTTATAAACTCCTTTATAGTTACTTTTAGTACATATATAGCCTCTTAGTACTTATACTGCTCTAAGTCTAGATCCTTACCTTATGCTTTTTAGATCTTCTATAACCATACACTCTCTAATGCCTTATAGGTCCCTTCTTCTCTTATTACTATAATTTTAGGATATTTATACCTAATCAATCCATCTTTGTCTTTGCGTAGCATTACCCCTAATAGCTTTTCTTTATTTTACAACTCTGCTCTTTTACTAAGTACATCTACTCTTACATTTTTAGTTCCCTTAGTATGCTAAATTTCAAAATAATATTTTATAAGTATCTCGACCCATTTAACCTGCCTTTAGTTTAGTTCTTTAGTTATTAAAAATCTAGTTAGATTCTTATAGTCTATTTTAACTATAAATAGTCTCTCTATACCTTATAAGAATGCTCTCTATTCCTTAAGTACTATAACTATACCTAATAACTCCTTATTATAGATGTTATAGTTTAGTTCTACTAATATTATCTTCCAACTATAGTACGCTACTAGGTGCCACCCGTCTTAGTATCTCTATAGCAAATATACTCCTAGTGCAAAGTCTAATACATCCGTTTCTATAACCATATCTAGCTATAGCTAATAGATCTTAAGGATTGGATCTTGGGTAAACAACTTCTTAAGTTCCTAGAACAGTTTTCTTTATTTATTTTTCCATATTTATAGTTCCTCTTTTTTTATAAGTCTTATAAACAGCTTAATATTCTTTAAATACTATATAATAAACCTTTTATAGTAATTACAAAACCCTAAAAATAACCTTAACTATATAACATTCTCTAGTTCCTGCCAACTTACTATAGCTTTTACTTTCTTTACGTCTATACTAATCTTGCCTAGTTTAATAATAAATCTAATAAAATTGGTCTTTTTTATAAAGAACTTGCATTTCTTAATTGCTACTAGCATCTTTTCTTTTTACAGTCTTTTTAAGACCCATTTAATATATTCCTTATATTCCTACTCCCTTATTAAGCAAATAATAATAATATTAAGGTATGCCATAATAAATTTATTTAGGTATTCTCCTAACATACTATTAATTCGCTTCTAAAATATTACTAGTGCATTTATAAGTCCAAATTATATAACTAATAGCTTATATAGTCCTTCCTTTAACCTAAAGGCTGCTTTCCATTTATTGCCTTCCTTAATCCTAATTTAATAGTACGCCTACCTTAGGTCTATCTTTATGAAGATTTGCGCATTGCCTATCCTATCTTAGATTTTGCTAATTAAGGGTAAAGGATACCTATCCTTTCTTGTAATGCTGTTTAACTATCTATAGTTAATATATATTCTAAGTTTTCCGTTCTTCTTTAGTATAAACAATACTAGATATCCCATTAATAACTATAATAGTTAGATATATCCCTTTTACAAGTTCTCCTAAATAAACTCCTTAAGCGCTACTAACTTAGTTTTAGTAAGCTTATAGATTAGAAAGAACTTTAGACTTATTCCTAGCTCTAACTCTATTTTATAGTCCTATACTATATACTTTAATAGCTTTTTACTTTCTAGGCTCTACAACTTTTTACTATATTTATAGTATCTCTTTAGTACGTAACTTAAGCTTCGCTTAGTCTCTTTATATATTACTCCAACTTAGTATTATACTATTTTAGTCTGTTATTACATCTTGCGTTATTATATATCCCTAATATTAACCTAACCTATAACCTAATTAATCTTTAGATTGTATTCCTGTAACTAAGGTATTTATAATATTACTTTATTCTTTCTTAATAGTAGGATATTAAAAGATATTTTAACCTGCCTTCCTTTAATAGTTAACTAAATAGGTCCTATTTTAAGATTAATAATGCCTTCCCTATAGGCTATTGGATCTTCTAAAATCGTTATTAATAGGAATAGATGTTCTTTCTATCTGTGTAGTAACCCTATCCTTTTAACTACTATTAGTAATATATAGTTTCTTATTACTCCACTATCCACTAATGCTTTAAACTTTTAATCTTACTAATTAATTCTTAAATTTAGGTGTTAACCTATAATTCCTTTAAGGGTCTAAGGCTCTACTACTAGCTCCCTCTAGTCCTATAGGCCTCTACTTTTCCTAACTATTAGCTATTATTTCCTAACTATACTTGGTCCCTTTATGGCCAATACTTAGTTTACTTCTTTTCCTCTATATGCTATAGATAAGTATTCTCTAGGCACTCACACTACTATTATCCTTCTAGGTATTCTTCCGTAAGAAATTTTCCTAGTTAAAGTATTATGTCCCCTAGCTCTTAAACTTCTACTAGGTACTAACTATATATATACTTAGCGTTCCTATACCACCTCTTATCTATTATCCAATATATATTATATATATTATATATATATATAATCTAAGCCAATATATGATACGCTGGGTATTTTAGGTTAACTCTTAGTTTATCTTTATTCTTAAGTTTAAACCTCTCCCGTATTAATCTAAATGTTACTATATTATTTACTATTCCCCAACCGGCTCCAGCAGACCTTAGTGACATCACCGGCGAAACACCGGTAACTCGCCTAAGGGTCGACAGCGACATAACAACCGAAGAAATGGCTAGAACCATCAGTCGCCTCTCAAATAATACAGCACCAGGACTAGATGGGATCCCAAATAAAGCCCTAAAGACCTGTGGTCCACTTATAGCACCTTAGCTTGCAGATGTAGCCAGAGTATACTTTGTAATAGGCTACTACCCACAACTCGGAAGATCTATAACAACGGTTGTCTTATAAAAAGAAGGCAAAGCAGACTACTTAATCCTAGGAAGCTACCGCCCTATTGCCTTAGAAAACACCCTAAGCAAGATCTTAGAAAAGGTTATAGCGGACCATATAGCAGACACAGTAGAGGAATACGCCCTACTACCACAAAGCCAAATAGGGGCAAGAAAGAATCGCTTAACACTATTAGCACTTACACTACTCGCTACTACCATTAAAACTGCATAGGCTATGCGCAAGGACTTTATAGTATTAATGCTTAGCCTAGATATTAGTGGCGCCTATAATAATATACCCTATAAGCGCCTCCTATATATCCTTAGGGCAAAGGGCTTCCCAAAATAGATTATATAATTTATTTAAGGGTTTACAGGCTAGAAAGAGACATTATTGGTCTTTAGCGGATACCAGAGCCCCCCTATCGCAGTTATAATAGGTATACTATAAGGATTACCTCTTTCGCCTATACTCTTCCTTTTCTTTGTAAGCAACTTACTTAATACCTTTAAGGAAGGGGCGACCTAGGGGATAGGCTTTATTAACAATATAAACCTAATTATATATGGGCCAACAGCCGCAGAGAACTGTAGAACACTAAAGAAAGCCTATAACACCTATATAGAATAGGCAAAACGATATAGAGTTTAATTCTTACCAGAGAAATACCAGCTAATCTATTTTATAAGAAAACACAACTAATCTGTAGATCTTTAGTATATAATCTATATCTAAGGCTTTAGGGGCTAACCAGTTTAGGGCCTAAGGGTATTAGGAGTATAGCTAAATAGTAAGCTTCAGTAGAGCGTATATGCGGTGCAAGCGGCCTATAAGGGCTAAGTATAGTATATTACATTATCCAGGATTATTAATTTTATATAGGGTCTATACTTTTAGAGGTCAGGCCTACTATATATAGTAGTTATCCGGCTAACTATGACATATAGATCTAGTGTTTAGGCCATTAGAGAAACCAAAAAGGGCCCCCCTAAATTACTCCTTAAACTACTCTAAAAGGTCCAAATAGCCTGCCTCTAGAGTATAACAGGCGGGTATAAGCGAACGGCCACAGCACTGCTTAAAAAGGAAGCCAATATTCCCCCCCTATAACTATATATTAAAGCTGCTGTAATGTAAAGGGCGTAAAGTAAACGCAACTTTAATGTTATAAAGTATATTAAGACACGCCTAAATAAACTATGGAGGGACCCTAGGGCGCCTTATAGGAGAATAAACCAACAACCCTAAAGCAGGGAAGAGATATTGGAGAAACAGGTAAAAAAAAGCAGAAGAAAAATAGTACTGCGTTAGGGCCCAGGCCTATATAGAGGAGGAAGGGAGACGCGTAAGAGGCTAGTAAAAATAATAGTAAAAAAGAGAAAGGAGCTAAAGTAGAGTATAAAAGAACGCTAGGAAACCATCTTCCGCAATATAATACTAGTTAGACTAACGCTAGAGAGGCGTATAGGAGTTAAAGATATAAAGGCTAACTTAGGCAAGAGAAACCCAAGCTATAGCATAGTTAACGCTATAGGGGGTAAATATTTAAGAGCTCCAAGAAGGCCTAATAAAGGTAGAAAATATAATGGCAACACTCTTAAGAACAGGGATAATAGGGCTAAAAGATTAGCTCTACTAGGTAGGTATCCCAGTAGGCAGCCTAAGATATAAATATAGCTGGCTAAAACAGACACTAAAACACGTAATACTGTTATGCCCCCTATATACTAACTAAGAAGCTATACTTTTAGTAGCTGGCATAGAGAACTATAACATACTACTCTTAATATAAAAAGGTCTTAAGGCGGTTACCTAGTGGCTTATTAGCCAAAATATGCTAGACCAGTTTCGGGTTATAAAGAAAATAGTAATAGAAGGCAAAGGGGCGAGTAATAGGCGCCCCCTAATAACTCTATAGTAGTAGAGCAAAGTTTACGATACTAGCGCGTCCGTAGGCTTATTACGGCAGCAGTAGTTCCCAAGGAGGTTAAAAAGTAAGGTAGTAGAGCACTATAGGTAACTTGTAGGCGCCTTATAGGCGAGTCCTAAAAGGCGGGGAGACGGATTACGGGGTTTTCTTAAAAGAGTTTTCTCCCTATATATATATAAGGAGTAGTCCGCGTGGGCCTAATAGGGATCCGAATCAGACGTTAAGCAATGAATAATAATAATATTATTTACTAGTACTAATATCTACATTGTCTCTCTCTAGTCTTTGGCCTATTTCTCTAAATTCTTTAATATTATAATTAATGCTCCTTTAATATAACTTATCTATCTTTCCAATATAGCTTAATTTAGTATAGCTTTCTCGTCTAGCCATATAGAAATCTTCCTATTTACCACTTCTACGCTGCTAGTACCACTTTTAGTATAGCTCTATAAGTGTATATAATCCATCTATAAGGAAGTATCTCTTTATTACTGCCTTGTTATAACCTTTAGTGTGTCGTTCTATAAACCTAGTTGGAATCCTTAAATCCTCTTCTTATTCTAGGTCGCTTAGCTGCTTAGCTCTTAGTGTACCTACCTTTAGCCTATTGGTAACCTTTTATATAGGCGCTCTGTCCCTTATATGTCCTAATATAGCTAATCTCTAATCTAGCTTTTGTTCTTACTATACGAGAATTTATTATTTAAACTCCTCCATACTTTCTGTTCTGTTACGTCTTATAAACGGATTTTTAATATTGTTAAACTTTTTAACTATTATGTTAACTTTTCAACCTTTAGGCTAAATACTGTGTTTATCTAGAACTGCTATAGACCTTATTCATTCTTTAAAATCTTGGCTATCTAGGAATTATTATCCTATGCTTGTTTGTTTATCTTTAAACTAAGCTATTACCCTGTCCTATTAGTTGTTGTCTATTATAGGTTCTTATATATATCTTATCTTATCTTAAGAATCTTAAGCCTATAGCCTTTTACCTTTATTAAGTAGTAAACTAGCACTAGCAGTCGTCTGCTTGCTTAATTGTCTTTAGATATTACTCCTTCCGTCTTATAAAGCAATAAATGCCATATCTAATAGTGTTATGATATCTATTACTAAACCGCGTTCTATAGTAGTATTAGTCTCTACTTTTATTGCGTTATTAAGGTTTAAGCGCCTATAGTTAGCCTCTTTTTCTTCCTTATCACTATTAATTAATAAGTACTCTAACTCCATTGTTATTTCTACTAATCTTTATCTATATATTACTACAATATCTTAATTTAGCTTATAGAGTTAATCCTATTCTTTATATAACTCTTTAGTTCCTTTAAGTTCTTATAACTCTAGCTCTTATAGCTAATAGCTTACGCTATACTTAGCGTCCTTATAAATCTAGCATGCGTTATAATAAAATATAAAGTGCTTAATTAAACACTCCTTAGTCCCGCGCAATACTCCTATATCTATATTATTGTACTCTAATAATCTAGTGCCTTTTACCATATAGTTACTCTAACCACCTCTACAGTCTCTAGTAAAATAACCCTATTTTCTATAATTTATGTAGACTCTTTTTTTAAACCATTTTTTTTATTATAGAGTCTGCCTAAACGTCTTCTACTACTAAGATCCCTAGTTTAGCCTCTACTCCTTAGTCCTATAATTGCTTAATCCTTAACCTTTAGGTTTCTATAGTTTCTTATTCTATCTTTTAAATTCTTTAATACTGCTTAAATCTATTAGCTCTAGTCCGCCATTCTATAGTTTATAACTATAGAACTCTATCTTGCCCTTTTTTAGCTTGTTCTCTCTAATAGATCCTATTATTAATCTTAATTAACTAATCTACTAACTCTCTTAGAGTTTCCATGTCTTCTATTAGGATAATTATGTCATAGACTTTAGCCTTAAGTCACTATTTATACTATGCCATAAGCGCCTTATTATTCCACTTAACCTACATTATAAGTATTTAGAACTATATTATGTATTTAATTGCTAAAATACGTTATACTAAGTTCTAAAGTTTTCTTTCCGCTATAGTTGTCGCTTCCGGATCCCTAAATATCTATATTAACCTTTTTAAGAACCTATTTTAGTCAGCAAACATATACTATACTTCTTAGTTAGTAGTTATTATTCTATTTACTTAGATCTTAGTAAGGTAAGATTTAAACTACTTAAGTACTATTCCTGTTAAAAATAGTCTTGCGTATACCACTTAATCCATAAGTATTGCCAGCTTTACTCCTTCTTATATAACCTTAAAGTATATTTACATAAGAAACCCTTTAAGCTTTAATTTTTCTCCTAAGAACTATTTAATGGATAGTAACTTAACCTTAGCTGCTCTGATTCCATTAATTCTATCTTTAAGTATTTAATTATTGTCTATTAATTAATTAACCATTTCTTATCCCTTTAAACGTTGGCGTCTAACCTTATTAATAAAATAGTGGGTCCGTGCATTTAATACCAAAAGTTCGTCAATCTAGGGTTCCTCATTGGCTAAAATCTTATCGATAACGTTGGACACAACTCGACATTCAAAGGGATAACTAACCCACCGTAACTAGTTGTAAATTAGTATCTCATCGGCAAAATATGGTACCCTTTCAATGGCCTCAATAGTTGGTGGTTAACGCAATTGGCGCGCAGTTAAGGTCATTTGGCAACTCGACCAACTAGCCTATGTCGTATTTTTTTAACACGCAGCCTGCGCGCAGCCTGCGCGCAACCTGCTAGTAATCTACGCATTTGGTAACTATAATTATATTTACCTCTTTTATACTAATAACATATTTTAAATAAATAAAAGCTACTTTAAAGCTATTTATAAGGCTAGCAAAATAAATAATATTATTTTAGATAATTTAATATAATATAGCAATGGTTCTCTCCTACCTATCTACCTATTAACTTACCTACCTGCCTACATCGCCTACCTATCTGTATTGCCTACCTGTCTGCATCGCCTACCTATTTATATCTGCCTACCCGTTAGTATCTGCCTACCTGTCTGCATCTACTTGCCTATCTGTATCTACTTACCTATCTACATTGCCTACCTATCTACATCGCCTACCTATTTGCATCTGCCTACCTATCTATATCTGCCTACCTATTAACATCTACCTACCTGCCTGCATCTGCTTACCTATCTGCATCTGCTTACCTATCTATATCTACCTACCCGTCAGCATCTCCCTATTTGTGCCTACCTGTCTATGCTACCTTAATTCAATCAATCAATCAAATCGTTTATAGTGCTCGCTGGATAGTCGTTGTCGTCTGGTTCTAGCGACGGTCGTCTAGCTCTAGCAACAGTCGTCTAGTTCTGGCAACGGTTATCTAGTTTTAGTAACGGTCGTCTAGTTCTGGCGACGGTCGTCTGGTTCTAGCGACAGTCGTCTAGTTCTGGCAACGGTCGTCTAGCTCTAGCGACGGTTGTCTAGTTCTAGCGACGGTTGTCTAGCTAGCTCTAGCGACAGTTATCTAGTTCTAGCGACGGTCGTCTAGCTCTAGCGACGGTCATCTAGTTTTAGCAACAGTCGTCTAACTCTGAAAACGGTTGTCTAGTTCTGGCAACAGTTGTCTAGCTCTAGCAACGGTCGTCTAGTTTTAGCGACGGTTGTCTGGTTCTAGCAACAGTTGTCTAGCTCTAGCAATAGTTGTCTAGCTCTGGCGATGGTTATCTAGTTCTGGTAACAGTTATCTAGTTCTGGCAACGGTTATCTAGTTCTAGCAATAGTTATCTAGTTCTAGCAACGGTCCTCTACTAGCTGCCGTTCTAGTGCCTCCCTAGGTAGGGAGGATATAAGGAAGGAAAGAAGGGTAAAAAAATAAGGCGGCTACATAGGCAGAGACACGTGTAGACGCTATTGGGAATATAGCGGGGACCCAATATAGAGCTTCGTGTAGAGCCTCCATATGCAGAGCTTCGCGCAGAGCCTTGTGCAGAGCCTCTGTACGTAGAGCTTCGTATAGAGCTTCGTGTAGAGCTTTATGTAGAGCTTCTGTATGCAGAGCTTCGCGCAGAGCCTCGTGCAGAGCTTCGTGCAGAGCTTCGTGTAGAGCTTCGTGCAGAGCCTCCGTACGCAGAGCCTTGCGCAGAGCCTCGTGCAGAGCCTCTGTACGTAGAGCTTCGTGCAGAGCTTCGTGCAGAGCTTCGTGCAGAGCGTCGTGCAGAGCCTCTGTACGCAGAGCTTCGTGTAAAGCTTCGTGTAGAGCTTCATATAGAGCTTCGTATAGAGCTTCGTGTAGAGCTTCGTGTAGAGCTTCGTATAGAGCTTCGTATAGAGCCTCATGCAGAGCCTTATATAGAGCCTCTAAGTAATAAAACTATATAAGATTATATAAGATTATATTAGATAATATATAATAGTTAAATATATAGCATATAACTTTACCTTAATTGCATGTTAAGAAATATATAGTTACCTTTTAAA
>Ga0307507_10003888_pt1 | contig 27760 bp, 23 predicted proteins | sample 7_EM_MG_FD_207223 | JGI IMG/M metagenome (GOLD analysis project Ga0307507, IMG submission 207223) | Populus trichocarpa ectomycorrhiza microbial communities from riparian zone in the Pacific Northwest, United States - 7_EM | ecosystem: Host-associated > Plants > Roots > Unclassified | place...
TGTAAGTAGAGGAATGTGGTGTATGATAGTGTAAGGATTCTTGAGGTGATCGACAAAAAAATAGATAAAGTCCTTACCTGAGATAGAAGGCCAGTTGAATGGTACTGGTACATACGATATCCTGTGTAAAATTACCGCATGATTTCATGGTAACTTTACCATTCGAACCCGAAACTTAAACGAGTGACGACTTGTGACGCTATCGCAAAATAGAGGAAATAATGGTCATAACTGAGTCGCCTGATTGGAGAAAATAGTAGCCAATTCTAGAATTTCGTACAGATTAATGCAGAATTCGGGTTCTTTTTCCCACATACTGTACTAATGATAGTAGCCCTGCTTGTGTTCTAGATACCCGATGTTAAGAGTCTCGCCGGGGGTCTAGTTTGCTGCCTTGGTCAGCATAGTAGTAAACTTTGGATCCTGAATCATCTAGGGCTCTGGTAAGAGGCCGTTCATCAGCATGTTGAAAAACTCTTTGAATCACTGCTTTGGTTAGTTAGCCGTGGAAGTGGAATTTGGCGCTACCATACTTCTCGATGGTTACAAAGAAAAGGTAGATTATGGCGAACGTAGCGATAACGCTGTGCTTGGTGGTCGTGATGCATATCAAAAAGCATGGTCCCTATCTTCAAATCTGGTAAAAGTTAGGGGAGGAGCCCTCTGGCGTGTGTCGAGATTATGAAGGACTCTACTTCGCTCTTTTGAGCTAAGGGATATGTAGGGTTTTCAACAGATTCACTCATAAGACATGATGTGCTTGTATATATACAAAGCCAGCCGATTCCACTAGAAGTGCTTTCGGGTGTTCATCAGTCATGGGGCGAGATTTGTATTGTGCCGCAGGATAGAGCCTAGAGAGGTGTAGCTTTGCTACCGGTACAGTAGGCGCAAGGGGGGTGTCGTAGGAGCAAATTTGGGGGAGATTGATTGGGCGGCACGGAGGCATACGAGAAGTCCTATAATATGCTTCACTTTTCCCTAGCCCTATAATTCCAGTAGTGGACGGACTTTATTATGCGCTATCAACAATATCATAAGCAGCAGAAAACAGAAAATTTCTCTAGTGCGGCAGTAATAAGGTTTGCTCTTGGAACATAACTACTACCATATGAAAAAACCGTGCTATTGCCAATGACCAGTCTCAGGTGTTAACCTGGCTATCGCCACTAGAGCCCAGGTTACGGCACCGGTCATTCAAGACTACCGAATCCGAAATATAGAGGAACCCCTCTTACCAATTTGAGGGATTCAGAAGCTGATACACCTGTAGCGGTGAATCTGATGGCGGGGCTTAATTTTGCTATGGAGGTCCGGGGGTGGACAAGACTTATATTAGATAATAAGGATGAACCACGAGGAATGAAAAGAGGAGGGCAAGTGCTGACAAGCCGTGATCTTAGCTTATTGATAGACACTTGAGCGATCAGGATGGAAGATGGAATGTTGCGGTTGCAAGCTATTATCTTGGCTTTGCCGCCTAAAAGGGACTGTCACCAACAGGTAAGCTGGGCTTCCCTCTCGAACGGATGGTGGAGGGGCTAGAAGGAGTACTGGGGAAAGTAACGTAAGCTTTTAATGATTAGTAGAGCGCAATTGGTCGACCGGGGCTGGGGCTTTCGGATATTGTAAAGATGCTGGAGGCTGCTGGTTCCGGAAACCTTCCACACATAAGTAGTGACGCTTTAGGTGAATGTGTGGCAGAATACCCAGTTCTTCTTAGTTTGCTTAACCAAATCCCCAAGGGTTTCCAGGCACTCGAATATTCGTGGCTGGGAGGTAGCACGTTCAGGACAAAATCGGAAAGGTTACTCGGGAAGAGTAACAACCATATGAATCGCTTCTAGAAAAGGTGGTATCCTCAAATATGTCCATATGAGATTAGATGTGTACAGGCCTAGATGTGATGGATAGCGGACTAGAGGCGGGCATCTTGGGGGCATCTTGAAGATTCCGAAAGATATTTCTAAAATGTGGGTATGGGTAACGAACGACACTCAGGAAGCTACCCTCAAGTTATCTACTGACGGATATTGTACGAGTACTTGTAGTACGAGCGCATGCCCAGATTCCTGCCAGTCTCGCTTAATATCAATGCGATCCTGTAAGAAGCTAAAATCGATTATGGGGGATAAAGCTCAGGGCAATGGGTTGGGGTGAGGACAATGATAGCGCAAAGCTAGATCAGATAAGATATGTACCCGGTTAGGAGAAAGGGCGGCTTGGCGTGGTTGCTTTGTGGAGCCACACTTGAACTTCAAACCCTACAGCCGGGTAGCGTCCCCGAATCTCAGCCGCAATTATTCCTATTGTCAAGTACGAGTACGGAGGTACAGTACAGGGCATAAGTTTGTAGGTTGCACAGGAGGTGAGGGCAGCAAACCTCGCTTGTGGAACCTACAAAACTTATGCCCTGTACCTCCGTACGGTACGTGTTGTCGTTGACAAGGAAGCTCCGCTGTCCCCCTTGATCTCCCCCACCATCCACGAGTCCTTCCGCTCTCATCCCGAATTTTTTAGTACACCTCACTCGACAATTGCAGAAACCTGCCTAAGTTGTCTGAATTCGCATGAAGTCAAAGCTCTTTCGACAAGTCCGACTCCCGATCTCCAACGCGCACTCTTTCTCGCCTCCCAACGCGTCCTCCTCTTGACCTCCAACACGTGCTGCTTCTCGTATATCCTTCTCTGTATTGGGCCTTTCAGATTGCACAGAATCCCTTACGCTTACGACCGTGATAACACCGCATATCCATTGAAATCCTCTCGAACGCACAGAAATCATATATTTTCCGTCCTGATTTTGGTACACTTTCCCTATGCAATTGTTTAGACTGCGCATTATCTTTGGGGTTACGGGGATTGTAGCTGATTTGGTAGAGGTGGAAGGCTGTGGTATTAACCAAGAAGGCGCTATGGGTAATACACCTCTCGCGTGGGCTGCTGGGGGTGGGCATGGGGCGGTGGTGAGAATGCTGCTGGAGCGGGACGACATCAATCCCAACAAGCCAGGTGGGAACGGCCAAACACCCCTGTTGCTCGCTGCTTGCGATGGGTACGAGGAAGTGGTGAAAATACTACTCGGACGGGAAGAGGTCAGTCCCGATAAGCCAGATAATGACGGCAAAACACCGCTCTTGTGTGCGGCTTCGAATGGACATGAGGGAGTGGTGAAAATCCTACTAGGACGGGAAGAAGTCAATCCCAATAGGCCAGATAATTACGGCCAAACGCCACTCGTGGATGCTGCTATGAATGGACATGAGGAAGTAGTGAAAATACTCCTGAGGCGGGAAGAGGTCAACCCCGACAATTCCAATATAGGGGGCCGAACACCGCTCTCGTATGCCGCTGAGTATGGATATGAGGAAGTGGTGAAAATACTCCTCAGGCGGGAGGAGGTCAACCCCGACAAGCCAGATAGACATGGCCAAACACCGCTCTCGCATGCCGCTTTGTTTGGAAATGAGGAAGTGGTGAAAATACTACTCGGGCGGGAAGAGGTTAATCCCGACCAGCCGCGTAATGATGGCCGAACACCGCTTTCCTTTGCCGCTCGGAATGGAAATGAGGGAGTGGTAAAAATACTACTCGGACGGGAAGAGGTCAATCCCGACAAGCCAGATAATGACGGCCAAACACCGCTCTCGCATGCTGCTATGAATGGACACGAGGGAGTGGTGAAAATACTACTCGGACGGGAAGAGGTCAATCCCAATAAGCCAGGTAATTACAACCAAACGCCGCTCTCGCATGCCGCTGAGTATGGGCATGAGGGAGTGGTAAAAATACTACTCGGACGAGAAGAGGTCAATCCCGATAATCCAGATAATGACGGCCGAACACCACTCTGGTATGCCGCTCGGAATGGACATGAGAGGGTGGTAGAACTGCTACAGTCCCGCAAAGCGATTTTCCCCCCGTACCATTCAGGCCCTAAGAAGCGCCGCCTCGTGTAAATAACCTCCACCCCTTCCCTTTCCAAGCATGCTACTCGCCGCAATACACTCGGATATCACCCCCTACCGGCGAAGGGAATCCCACGAGATGGGAGCGCAGATATACGTCATACCCTTCCGCGCCTTTTTGGCTATTTTTTCTTAGGCGGTTGGGTGAGGATTTATGGGTTTCTGTTTACAAAGTTCCGTAGAGTTTGATTTGCGAGGTAGGGGGGTGAAATTTCTATTATTGTGGGAAGGTCGAGTTTATAGCTTACAGATTTCACCCGTATTTAATTATTCTTCTCTCTGTAAATTCTTACGTTTCTTTTTTCATGTATAGAACTTTTTCTTCCGTTTCTTCCTTTCCTTGAACGATAGATAGACTGCGTACGGTGTTTTTAAAATAGAGAAATGTGTCGTATGATAGTGTGAGGATTCTTGAGGCGATTGTCAAAAACTGGATAAAGTCCTTACCTGAGATAGAAGGCTAGTTGAATGGTACCGCATTCTATCCGCATCGTATCATAATACGGTAACTTAACCGTACCTTACCATTCGAACCCTAAACTTAAACGAGTGATGACTTGTGACGGCACTCCAAAACAATCAGGGGATAATGGTCACAACTGAGCCACCTGATTGGAGAAATAGAGGTCAATTCTAGAATTTCGTATGGACAGACTAAAGCAGGCTTCGGGCTTTTTTCTCATATACCGCACTAATAGTAGTCTTGTGTTCTGGATACGGTATGCTAAGAGCATAGCCGGAGATTTAGTTTGCTGGCCCGGTCAGCGTAGAGGCAAACTTTAGATCCTGAATAATCCAAGGCTCTGATAGGAGGCTATTCATCAGCGTATTTAAGAGCTCTTTGAATTATTGCTTGGGTTAGTTAGCTGGGGAAAGGGGACTTGGCATTTCCGAGCTTCTTGATGGTTACTTGTACAAAGATAGGGTAGATTATGGCAAAGGTAGCGACGGCGCTGTGCTTGGCGGTCGTGATGAATATCAAAAAGTATGGTCCCCATCTTCACAAAATCCGGTACATGATAGAGGGAAGAGGCTTCCGGCCCGTGCTGACATCACGAGGGACTCTGCTGTCCTGCTTTGGGTTAGGGGATATGTAAGTCTTTCGACAGATTCACTCAGAAGGCATGATGTGCTTGTATACATACCAAGCCAGCCGATTCCACTAGAAGTGCTTTAGTGTGTTCATCAGTCACGGGGCGAGATTTGTGCTGTGCCGCAGGATAGAGCCTAGAGAGAGGTGTAGCATTTGCTACCGGTACAGTAGGTGCAAGGGGAGTGTTGAGAGAGCAAATTTGGGGGAGATTGATTGGACGGCACGGAGGCATACACGACGTCCTATTATGCTTCGCCTTTCCTTAGCCCTATAATTCCAGTAGTGGACGGATTCCACTAAGTTACCCACTATCCACAATATCTTAAGCATCAAAAAAACAGAAAATGTCTCTAATATTGCGGTAATAAGGTCAGCTCTTGGAACACAACCATTATCGTGAGAAAGATCCGTGCCATTGCCGATGGCCGGTGTCAGGTGTTGACCTGGCCATCATCACAAGAGCTCAGGTTGCGGCACCGGACATTCAAAACTACTGAATCCGAATATAGGGGAACCGCTCTTACCAACCGGGGGATTTAGAAGCTGATACACCTGTAGCGGTGAACCTGATGGCGCGGTTTAATTTTGCTGTGGAAATCCAGGGTAGACAAGACTTATATTAGATAATAAAGATAAACCACGAAAAATAAAAAGAAGAGGGGAAATGCTGACAAGCCGTGATCTTAGCTTGTTGGTGATATACAGCTTGTGCGATTAGGATGGAGGATGAAATGTCGCCATTGCAAGTTGTTATCTTGGCTTTGCCGCCTAAAAGGAACAGTCACCAACAGGTATGCTGGGCGACCCGCTTAACAGGTTGTGGACAGGCTAGAAGGGATACCGGGGGAAAAACAACGCGAGCCTATAAATACCAGAAGAGGGCAATTGGTGAACGGGGGCAGCAGCTTTCGGATATTGTAAAAATGCTGGGGACTGCTGCTTCTGAAAAGTCTCCATTCATATGTAGTGACGCTTTGGATGAATGTGTGGCAGAACACCGAGCTAAGCTTCTTAGTTCGCTAAACCAAATCCTCAAGATTTTCCAGGCACGCAAATAGGGTTACGGTACCCAGATTCCTGCTAGTCTCGCTTAATATCAGTGCGATCCTGCAAGTATATATCATAGCTAAAATCAGTCACTAAGAACAAAAGCTCAGCGGAATGGGTTGGGGTGAAGATAATTAGGGGTATGGCGCAGGCTGGATCAGATAAGATATGGGCCAGGTTGTGAGAAAGGGAGGCTTGGCGTGGCTGCTTTGTGGAGCCACGCTTGAACTTTCAAACCAACTGCGCCACAGCCGGGCAGTCGGGTAGCGTCCCCGAATCTCAAGAGCCGCAATGTTCGTTCAGCGCGGGGCATTGCCAACCTGCTGCCAAGTATAGTATGTGTTGTCGTTGAAAAGGAGGCTTCACTGTCCCCTTGATCTCCCCGCTCTCATCCCGAGTTTTTCAGTACCGTACACCTCACTTGACAATTGCAGAAACCTGCCTAAGTTGTCTGAATTCGCATGAAGTCAAAGCTCTCTCGACAAGTCCGACTCCCGATCTCTAACGCGCACTCTTTCTCGCTTCCTAACGCGTACTTCTCTTGACCTCCGACATATACTGCTTCTAGTATATCCTTCTCTGTATTGGGCCTTTCAGATTGCACAGAATTCCTTACGCTTACGATCGTGATAACCGCGCATATCCATTGAAATCCACTCGAAAGCACAGAAATCATATATTTTCCGTCCTAATTTTGGTACACTTTCCTTCTCTAATGGTTTTGACTGCACATTATCTTTGGGTTTACGGGGATTGTAGCTGATTTGGTAGAGGTGGAAGGCTGTGGTATTAACCAAGAAGGTTCTATGGGTAATACGCCTCTCGCGTGGGCTGCTGGGGGTGGGCATGGGGCGGTGGTGAGAATGCTGCTGGAGCGGGATGACATCAACCCCAACAAGCCAGGTGGGAACGGCCAAACACCCCTGTTGCTGGCTGCTTGCAATGGGTACGAGGAAGTGGTGAAAATACTACTCGGACGGGAAGAGGTCAGTCCCGATAAGCCAGATAATGACGGCAAAACACCGCTCTCGTGTGCGGCTTCGAATGGACATGAGGGAGTGGTGAAAATACTACTAGGGCGGGAAGAAGTCAATCCCAATAGGCCAGATAATTACGGCCAAACGCCACTCGTGGATGCTGCTACGAATGGCCATGAGGAAGTAGTGAAAATACTCCTGAGGCGGGAAGAGGTCAACCCCGACAAGCCAAATATAGGGGGCCGAACACCGCTCTCGTATGCCGCTGAGTATGGACATGAGGAAGTGGTGAAAATACTCCTCAGGCGGGAGGAGGTCAACCCCGACAAGCCAGATAGACATGACCTAACACCGCTCTCGCATGCCGCTTTGTTTGGAAATGAGGAAGTGGTGAAAATGCTACTAGGACGGGAAGAAGTCAATCCTGATAAGCCGGATAGATTCGGCCAAACACCGCTCTCGGATGCCGCTCGAAATGGACATGACAGAGTGGTGAAAATACTACTCGAACGAGAAGAGGTTAATCCCGATAAGCCAGATAATGACGGCAAAACACCGCTCTACCGTGCGGCTTCGAATGGACACGAGGGAGTGGCGAAAACACTACTTGGACGGGAAGAGGTCGACCCCGACAAGCCAGATAATTACGGCCAAACACCGCTCTCGGGTGCGGCTTCGTATGGAGATGAGGGAGTGGTAAAAATACTACTCGGACGGGAAGAGGTCAATCCCGATAATCCAGATAATGACGGCCGAACACCGCTCTGGTATGCCGCTCAGAATGGACATGAGAGGGTGGTAGCACTGCTACAGTCTCGCAAAGCGGTTTCACCCCATACTATTTAAGCCCTAAGAAGCGCCGTCTCGTGTAAATAACCTCCACCCCTTCCCTTTCCAAGCATGCTACTGGACGCAATGCACTCGGAAATTATCCGGCGGAGGGAACCGCATGAGATGGGAATGCAGATATACGTCACACCCTCTTGCGCCTTTTTGTTATTTTCTTAGGCGGTTGGGTGAGGATTTATGGGTTTTTGTTTACAAATTTCCATAGAGTTTGATTCGTGGTGGTGGCGGGTGAAATTTCTATTATTGTGGGAAGATTATGTTTATAGCTTGCCGATTTCACCTTGCCATATTTAATTATTCTTCTCTCTGTAAATTCTTATATTTCTTTTTTTTCTCTTGCATAGTTTTTTCTTCTTCCTTTTCTTCCTTTCTTCCCCCTCGAACGATAGATTTATAGACTGCATATGGCGTTTTTTTTAACTCGAGAAATGTAGTGTGCCGACATTATGAAGGACTCTGCTGCGCTGCTTCGGGTTGTGGGATATGTAACTTAGGGTTTTCAACAGATTCACTCATAAGACATGATGTATTTGTATATATACCAAGCCAGCCGATTCCACTAAGTGCTCTAGGGTGTTTATCAATCACGGGGCGAGATTTGGGCTGTGCCACAGGATAGAGCCTATAGAGAGAGGTGTGGCATTTGCTACCATTACTGTAGGCGCAAGGGGGGTGTTGTGGGAGCAAATTTGGGGGAGATTGATTGGGCAGAACATAGAGGCATATGCGAGTTCCTATTATATACTTCACCTTTCCCTTGCCCTATAATTCTAGTGGTGGAAGGATTCCACTACCCACAATCTACAATATCCTAAGCAGCGAAAAACTGAAAATGTCTCTAATATTACAGTAATAAGGTCAGCTCTCAGAACACAACCGTTATCCTGTGAAAGAACCGTGCCATTGCCGACGACCGGTCTCAGGTATTGATTAGGTCATCGCCACTAGTGCCCGGTTACGGCACCGGACATTCAAGACTACCGAATCCGAAATATAGAGGAACCGTTCTTACTAATTGGGGGATTTAGAAGCTGATACACTTATAGTAGTGAATCTGATGGCGCGGTTTAATTTTGCTGCGGAGATCTGGGGGTGGACAAGTCTTATATTAGACAATAAGGATGAACTATGAGGAATGAAAAGAGGAGGGTAAGTCTGGCAAGCCTTAATCTTAGCTTATTGGTGATAGACAGCTTGTGCGATCAGGACGGAGGATGGAATGTCGCCGCTGCAAGTTATTATCTTGGCTTTGCCGCCTAAAAGAAACAGTCATCAGCAAGCATGCTGGGCGCCCTGCTCAAACAAGTTGTGGACGAGCTAGAAGGGGTGCCGGGGAAACAACGTGAACCTATAAGAGCAGAAGAGGGCAATTGGTGAACGGGAGCAGCGGTGGAATATTGTAAAGATGCTAGAGACTGTTACTTCTGAAAATCATCCATTCATATGTAGTGACGCTTTAGATGAATGTGTAGCAGAACATCGAGTTAAACTTCCTAAGTCGCTAAGCCAAAACCCCAAGAGTCTCCAGGCACTCAACTGCTTGGTGTCTATATGGCAACTGTGCATCACGAATTTTCTAAGTGTACCCGGTATTCCACCTTAATTTTAGAGGAGAGATTTAATGGATTGCGCTGCTGCACAATACGGATTTACTATGGAGTCGGGATATCCCATCCTCCTCGGGTCTCATTTCGCCTACTACAAATACTTTTTTCCTCCTAGAGCATTCTGTTCATACCCAAGTTGGGCGTGACGAACCTATACGATCCTCCGAACCAGGTGTGAAATCCTCGCTTTGCCTAAGGACGGTAGTGTTTCAATAATACAGTACCTTACCATATTGGAACTGATTTCGTACCGTAAATTACCGCCGTAAAACACGATACCGGAAAAGGTATCTCGAACGATAAAATCCGATGCCGGATTATGGTATCTTTTACCACAGGAGCTCATGCTGTAGGGAGTGCGGATAAATCAAGCCCCCCCCTCAAGAACTGGATTATAAATCGCCGACCTGCATAGATTGGAAGATGGTGGACAAAAGACTCAACAACAAGCTTCAGTAACATATGAGGGGGATTGCGCGCGGGAGGGCGCTGCTGTGGAGCCAAGTCAGGCCCAGGAAACTCTTATTCGCGATATAGGGAGCTGGCTTGATTGTGTATTTAAAAACTCGAATTAGGTTTTCCGCTGCACCGCTGTAGGTCGTGTGCAGCCCCCCAGCACTAAGGGTGTTTTTTTTAATATTAGCTGGGCTAACAATTTTTTGTAGGTTTACGGAAAGCCACTAAACCGTATATCTATATTGTGCTATTCCAGAACTAAAATGTATCATCATCCCAGTCCCTCAGACCTCCGATATTTCATTGTACACCCAAAGGATCTCGGGGCATTCTTTAGTACTATGTAGTGGAATATCTGCAATCCTGCTGTACCACTAGCATACCCCCGCTCTTATTCAGCGGCTAGGAATATCGGCTCACCATACTCAATAATTTCTCCCGCACAACGGTGCAGGCAGTACTCGAGTAAAGACCGGAGGATATCGCGGTATACGGTCAATGATAACACTAACTACTTTAGCAAGCATACAATGTTAATGTGTGGAATAACTACGATATACCGTTGCCGACAATCGGTCTCAACTCCTACCCTAGGTATCACCCCCAGGGCCCAAACAAAGGCATTGGGGACATTCAAGAGCGCCATGTCGATAATGTCGGGGAATGGCCCATACAAACTGAGGAATTCAGAAAATGGTGTGGATCGGGTGGAGGTCGAGAATGATAACGCAGTTCTATTTTGCTATGAAGATCCGGGTCGGCAAGACATTTATCAGGTAACAAGGATTATTCTCCCGCAGAGGAAGAAAGGGAGACGCGATGACGGCTTGCTGGTAATGGATAGGCCGTGCGATCGAGCTAGAGGATAAAACACGGCCGTCAGGTGTTTTTACTTTGAGTTCGCCGCGCGAAAGGAGCAGTCCGCGACCGGTATGCTGGGTTCCCCGCCGAAACAGATGGTTGGCGGAATGGAGAGGGTTTCAAGAATATCGCAGGCCTTTCCGGGACAGGGAAAGGGCATTGGCGGATGCGGACCGCAATTCGTAGTGTGCTGTCCTATGTTTATGGTTTTTACCAAGGATTTTTTCGCAGCTTCGACTACAAAGCCTGCTATTTTATGTATATCTAACTGGGCTTGTTCTACTGCCGGCGCTTGGGGGTTGCTGTAGATGGCCATTTCTAGCCTTTCTTCCGAATAATTCTGTGAAGTGGCATCTGCAGCGCTGCTTTAACGCCAAAAAACTCCCGCCCTTCTTTTGCTAGACCCCGCTTTTCTCCAGCTCTCTAGAATACCACCAATCGGCCGTACTCAACAACCCCTCTATAACAATTCAACCAACCAAGAGCGGAAGATGTCTCAATATACCACCCTCTCCAATAATAGGAACTCTTTTAATGTGCAGAATAACTATGTTGTTGCCGATGATCGATCTCAACTCTTAGCCTGGTTATCGCCCTTAGAGCCCAAGCTACGGCATCGGGACATCCAGGAGCGTCGCGTCGATAATGTGGGGGAATGGCTTTTGCAGACCGAGGAATTCAGAAGCTGGCATAACTGGGGTGGTGAAAGTGAAGGTGATAAGGCAGTTCTGTTCTGTTATGGAGGTCCGGGGGCCGGGAAGACATTTATCAGGTAACGAGAATTATCCTTGGAGAGAGGAAAGGGAGTCAGTGCTAACAGGCTACGATGTCAGTTCACTTGTAGTGGACAGGCTGTGTGATCAGTCTAGGGCGCAAAATACAGCTGTCACGTGCTTCTACCTAGACTTTGCAGCGCGAAAAGAGCAGTCTGTGGCTAATATTCTAGGTTCCTTGCTGAGACAGGTCGTTAGCGGAATGGATAAGGTTCCGGAAGAAATAACACATGTCTTTTAAGAGTAGAAAATGGCTATTGGTGGGCGAGGACCGCGACTACCAGATATCGTGAAGATGCTACAGACCATCACGTCCTCACTACACACATTTGTATGTATAGACGCTTTGGACGAATGTGTGGCGGCACATCGAGTCAAGCTCCTTAATTCGCTACAACAAATCCTCAAAACGTCCCCGCGCACACGAATATTCGTCGTTGGAAGGCCTCATATTCGGGCCGAGATCGAAAAGCGTCTTGTTGGACGAGTGATAAGTGTATCGGTAGGGCCAAACAAAGATGATATCATGGAATACCTTCGTCTTAGACTGGACGAGGACGAAACCCCAGACGCCATGGATGAGACTCTAAAGGCAGATATTCTGGAGAAGATTCCCGAAAAGATGTCAGAAATGTACGTAGAGGCAATCATACGGGGAACCCGGCCACACAAAATCCGCTGACAGATATACATTTAGGTTTCTACTCGTTTCCTTAAACATCGATACAATCTTACACGAATCAACAATCTCCCGAAGACGAGAAAAGCTAAGCAAAATGATAAATGGATTGGAATTGGGAGATGTTTACGGTGCGACGATCGAGCGGATAAAGGCACAAGATGGTGACAAATCGAGACTCGGTATGGCGGCGCTGATGTGGATCAGCCATGCCGAACGGCCGTTGCGAGCGGATGAGCTCTGCCACGCCCTAGCAATTCAGCTAGACTCCACGGATTTTGATGTTGGCAACATCCCTTCAATGCCGACATTGGTGAACTGCTGTCAGGGACTTATCACTGTGGATAAGGAGGCATCAGCTGTGCGATTGATCCACTTTACCCTCCAGGAGTACCTTTCCTCTCGTCCCGCTATATTCACTAAACCTCACTCGGCAATGGCTGAAATCTGCTTGACCTATTTGAATTCCCAATCGGTCAAAGCTCTTTCGACTAATCCTTCTACTGATATCCAGAATGCGCCCTTTCTAGAATATTGTTCAGTATACTGGGGAGTGCATGCGAAAAGGGAGACCTCGGACTACACGAGATTACTTGCGCTGAAGCTACTAGAGGGGAATTATAGCCAGATATCGACCAAATTACTTTTAGCACAAGTAAAAGATTTCACTATTCGGTATTTTCTTACTCTATCTCCGTTCAGTGGACTACATTGTGCATCATTCTTCGGAATTGTTGAGGTTGTAGCTGGTTTAATAGGGATGGAATGTTATGATATCAATGAAGGAGATTATTCGGGTCGTGGACCGCTTGCATGGGCTGCTCGAAATGGACATGATGGAGTGGTTAAAATACTGCTCGGGCGGGGAGAGATCAACCCTGACAAGCCAGATAATGGCAACCGAACACCGCTCTCGCATGCCGCTTCGTATGGGCATGAGGGAGTGGTGAAAATGCTACTCGGGCGGGAAGAGGTCAATCCCGATAAGCCAGATAGATGGGGCCAAACACCGCTCTGGTTTGCCGCAGAGTATGGACATGAGGGAGTAGTCAAAACACTACTTGGACGGGAGGAGGTCAATCCCGACAGGCCAGATAGATTCGCCCCAACACCGCTCTCGCGTGCGGCTTGGAATGGGCATGAGGAAGTGGTGAAAATACTACTTAGGCGGGAAGAGGTCAACCCCGACAAGCCAGATGAATTTGGCCAAACACCCCTCTCGGATGCTGCTTGGAATGGACATGAGGGTGTGGTAAAAATACTACTCGGACGGGAAGAGGTCAATCCCGATAATCCAGATGATAACGGCCGAACGCCGCTCTGGCGTGCGGCTTCGAATGGACATGAGGGAGTGGTGAAAATACTACTCGGACGGGAAGAGGTCAATCCCTATAAGCCAGATAATGACGGCCGAACACCGCTCTGGTATGCCGCTCGGAATGGACATGAGAGGGTGGTAGCACTGCTACAGTCTCGCAAAGCGATTTCCCCCTGTACTATTTAAGCCCTAAGAAGCGCCGCCTCGTGTAAATATCCTTTGTCCCTTTCCTTTCCAAAAATTCTACTCGCCGCGATACGCTCGGGCACACCTTCTGCCCGCGATGGGAATCCCATGAGATGAGAATGCAGATATACGTTACCTTCCTGCACTTTTTTCGCTATTTTCTTAGGCGGTTAGGTGAGGATTTATGGGTTTCTGTTTACAAAGTTCCGTAGAGTTTGGTTTATGGGGCGGTTGGGGGGTGAAATTTCTATTATTGTGGGAAGGCCGAGTTTATAGCTTAAAGATTTCACGCTGCCATATTATTTAATTATTCTTCTCTCTATAAATTCTTAGGGTGCGTCTCGTGGTCGTGGCTCCGGAATAATGCCATAATCTCAAAACACAAGTTGCAACCGGATACTTGAGTTTTCTCAAGTTAGCATAATCTGTCCAAATGAAAGTCGTAGTAGCATGTCTGGTTGACACAAATACAAGCCAAACTTCCACTATCCACTGCTTGGCATCCACTGCTTGTTTAAGGTAAGCAACTTGGTGATATATTCTCTGCCACTCAATAGTGATGCACAACAGGCTTTCTTGTTAAAATGGAAGCTAGCATAGGTGTCTACTGGAGTAAATGGATTTGGATTGTATGGCCATTGAATCTAGCATTGTGGGTATTTTGGTATCCCATACTACTTTTACATTGAGTACGACGAACTATGCTTACAAAATGTCCTTTCTGTGGTTGGGTTAAGGTTCTTCAGTTTTACTGTTTTGTGAAAAATCGATTTCCTCTATCTTTTGGAAACCTTCATTTTGGGCGCATTATTGCAACTTGATTGTTGCCACTTGTGGTTCACCAGACACGACACTTTATCACAAAATGATGTTTTGACTCAAAACTCCATAATGAGGGTGATTATTGAGGTTTCGCGTTGCAACTAGACGCACCCTTAGATTTCTTTTTTCTTGTATAGTTTTTTTTCGTCCTTTTCTTCCTTTCCTCCCCTATGAACGATAGACAGACTGCGTACTCGAGTATGGTGTTTTTTTTAAATAGAGAAATGTGGTATATGATAGTGTAAGGATTTTCAGGCGATTGCCAAATGCTAGATAAAGGCTTTACCTAAGATAGAAGGCTAGTTGAATGGCACCGTATTCGATGTAAAATTACCACATCGTATCATAATAATAATATTATGGCAACTTGACCGTACTGTACCTTACCATTCGAACCCTAAACCTAAACGAGTGACGACTTGTGACGGCACTCTAAAACAATACAGGAAATAATGGTCATAACTGAGTCACCTGATTAGAGAAAATAGCGGGCAATTCTAGAATTTCGTATGAATTAATGCAGATTTCGGGTTCTTTTTCTCACATACTGTAATGATAGTAGCCCTGTTTGTGTTCTGGATACGGGATGTTAAGACTATCGCTGGGGGTCCGGTTTACTGCCTTAGTTAGCATAGTAGTAAACTTTGGATCTTGAATCATCCAGGGCTCTGGTAAGAGGCTGTTCATCAGCATGTTTAAAAACTCTTTCAATTACTGCTTGGGTTAGCTAGCCGTGGAAACGGAACTTGGCATTGCCGTACTTCTCGATGGCTACCAAGGGAGGGGACATTATGGCGAAGGTAGCGACGACGCTGTGCTTGGTGGTCGTGATTAATATCAAAAAGCATAGTCCCTATCTTCAAATATGGTGCAAGGTAGGGGGAGGAGCCCTCCGGCGTGTACCAACATTATGAAGGACTCTGGTTCGCTCTTTTGGGCTAAGGGATATATAGCTTTTTCAACAGATTCACTCATAAGACATGATGTACTTGTATATATACTAAGCTAGCCGATTCCACTAGAAGTGCTTTAGGGTGTTCATCAGTCATGGGGCGAGATTTGTACTGTGACGCAGGATAGAGCCTAGAGAGAGGTGTATCATTTGCTACTGGTACAGTAGGCGCAAGGGGGGTGTTGAGGGAGTAAATTCAGGGGAGATTCATTGGGCGGGATGGAAGCATACACGAGGTCCTATGATATACTTCGCCTTTCCTTAGCCCTATAATTCCAGTAGTGAACGGATCCCACCACCCACTATCCACAATATCTTAAGCAGCGAAAAAACAGAAATATCTCCAATATTGCGGTAATAAAGTCAGCTCTTGGAACACAACCATTATCGTGGGAAAGAACCGTGCCATTGCCGATGGTCGGTCTCAGGTGTTGACTTGGCTATCATCACGAGAGCCCAGGTTCCGGCACCGGACATTCGAAACAACCGAATCCGAAATATAGGGGAACCGCTCTTACTATACCAACCGGGGGATTTAGAAGCTGATACACCTGTAGCGGTGAACCTGATGGCGCGGTTTAATTTTGCTTTGGAGATCCAAGGTAGACAAGACTTATATTAGATAATAGAGATAACCCACAAAAAATAAAAAAAATAAAAAAAGAGGGGAAGTGCTGACAAGCCGTGATCTTAGCTTATTGGTGATAGACAGCTTGTGCGATCAGGACTGACGATGGAATGTCGCCATTGTAAGGTATCATCTTGGCTTTGTTGCCTAAAAGAACAGTCACTCACAAGTATGCTGAGCGACCCGCTTAAACAGGTTGTGGACAGGCTAGATGGGATACCGGGGGAAAAACAACGCAGGCTTCCAGCATGGGGGCCAGAAGAGGGTAATTGGTGAACGGGGGCAGCGGCTTTCGGATATTGTAAAGATGCTGGGAACTCCCACTTCTGAAAAGTCTCCATTCATATCATAGTAGTGACGCTTTACGGAGTAGATGAAGGTGCGGCAGAACACCGAGCTAAGCTTCTTAGTTCGCTAAACCAAATCCTCAAGATTTTCCAGGCACAGAAATATTCGTGGAGACAGCACGTTAAGGATGAAATCGGGAAGGGTTACGGTACCCAGATTCCTGCCAGTCTCGCTTAATATCAGTGCGATCCTGTAAGTATATAGCTAAAATCGGTCCAGAACAAAAGCTCAGTGGGTTGGGGTGAAGACAATTAGGGGTATGGCGCAAGGCTGGATCAGATAAGATATTATGGACTAGGTTGGGAGAAAGGGAGGCTTGGCGTGGCTTCTTTGTGGAGCCACGCTTGAACTTTCAAACGAATTGCGCCACAGCCCAGCTGTCGGGTGACTCGGGTAGCGTCCCCCAGCGCGGGAGGGGCGTTGCCAACCTGCTGCCAAGTATACGTCCGTGAGGCTCCACTGTCCCCTTGATCTCCCCCGCTCATCCCGAGTTTTTCAGTACCGTACACCTCACTTGACGATTGCAGAAACCTGCCTAGGTTGTCTGAATTCGCATGAAGTCAAAGCTCTGTCGACCAGCCCGACTCCTGATCTCTAACGCGCACTCTTTCTCGCCTCCCAACGCGTCCTCCTCTTGACATCCGATACAAGGTGCTTCTAGTATATCCTTCTCTGTATTGGACCTTTCAGATTGCACAGAATTCCTTACGCTTACGACCGTGATAACCGCGCATATCCATTGAAATCCACTCGAAAGCACAGAAATCATATATTTTCCGTCCTAATTTTGGTACACTTTCCCTCTCCAATGGTTTATCTTTGGGTTTACGGGGATTGTAGCTGATTTGGTAGAGGTGGAAGGCTGTGGTATTAACTAAGAAGGCTCTATGGGTAATACGCCTCTCGCGTGGGCTGCTGGGGGCGGGCATCGGGCGGTGGTGAAAATGCTGCTGGAGCGGGACGACATCAACCCCAACAAGCCAGGTGGGGACGGCCAAACACCCCTGTTGCTGGCTGCTTGCGATGGGTACGAGGAAGTGGTGAAAATACTACTCGGACGGGAAGAGGTCAGTCCCGATAAGCCAGATAATAACGGTAAAACACCGCTCTCGTGTGCGGCTTCGAATGGACATGAGGGAGTGGTGAAAATACTACTAGGGCGGGAAGAAGTCAATCCCAATAAGCCAGATAATTACAACCGAACGCCGCTCTCGCATGCCGCTGGGTATGGGGATGAGGGAGTGGTGAAAATACTACTCGGACGAGAAGAAGTCAATCCCGATAATCCAGATAATTACGGCCGAACATCGCTCTGGTATGCCACTCGGAATGGACATGAGAGGGTGGTAGGACTGCTACAGTCCCGCAAAGCGATTTCCCCCCCGCACCATTCAAGCCCTAAGAAGCGCCGCCTCGTGTAAATAACCTCCACCCCTTCCCTTTCCAAGCATGCTACTCGCCACAATACACTCGGACATCACCCTCTGTCGGCGAGGAGAATCCCATGAGCTGGGAATGCAAATATACGTCATCCCCCCCCTGCGCCTTTTTGGCTATTTTCTTAGGCGTTTAGGTGAGGATTTATGGGTTTCTGTTTACAAAGTTCCATAGAGTTTGGTTCGTGGCGGTGGGGGGTGAAATTTCTATTATTGTGCGAAGATTGTGTTTATAGCTTGCCGATTTCACCCTGCCATATTTAATTATTCTTCTTTCTGTAAATTCTTGCATGTCTATTGTTTTCTTGCATAGTTTTTCTTCTTTCTTTTCTTCCTTAAAGACCTTACCTGAGATAGAAGGCTAGTTGAACGGTACTGTGTTTTATGTAAAATTACCGCATCGTATCATAATATTATGGTAACCGTACCTTACCATTCGAACCCTAAACTTAAACGAGTGATGACCCGTGACGATATTCTAAAACAATATAGGAAGTGATGGTCATAATCGAGTTACCTGATTGGAGAAATAGAGGTCAATTCTAGAATTTCGTATGAACAGACTAAAGCAGAGCTCGGGGGTTTTTTCTATATACTGCACTAATGGTGGTAGTTTTGTGTTCTGGATACGATACGCAAAGAGTGTGGCCCGAGATCTAGTTTGCTGCCCTGATTAGCGTAGTGGTAAACTTTAGATCCTGAATCATCCAAGGCTCTGATAGGAGGCTATTCATTAGCATGGTTAAGAGCTCGTTGAATTACTGCTTGGGTTAGTTAGCCGGGGAAACGGGACTTGACGTTGCCGAACTTCTCGATGGTTACTTGTACAAAGATAGGGTAGATTATGGCAAAGGTAGCGACGGCGCTGTGCTTGGCGGTCGCACTCGGAAGGCATGATGTGCTTGTATATACCAAGCTAGCCGATTCCACTAGAAGTGCTTTAGGTGTGTTCATCAGTCACCGGGCGAGATTTGAGCTGTGCCGTAAGATTACCGAATCCGAAATATAGAGGAATCGCTCTTACCAATTGGGAGATTTAGAAGCTGATACGCCTGTACAGTAGCAGTGAATCCGATGGCGGATCACCGTTTAATTTCGCTACCGAGATCCGGGGGTGGATAAGACTTATATTAGATAATAAGGATGAACCACGAGGAATGAAAAGAGGAGGGTAAGTGAGATAAGCCTTAATCTTAGCTTATTGGTGATAGACAGCTTGTGCGATCAGAGCGGAGGATGGAATGTCGCCGTTCAAGTTATTATCTTGGCTTTGCCGCCTAAAAGAAACAGTAACAACCATACCGGTATGCATCGCTTCCAGGAGAGGCGGTATCCTCGAATATCTTCATACGGAGGTACAGCGTGTAAGTTTTGTAGGTTCCACAAACCAGGACTGCCATCCTCACCCCCTGTGTAACCTACAAAACTTACAGGCTGTACCTCCGTACGAGATTAGATGAGTACAGTACAGCAGATGCCTGGATGCGATGGACAGCGGACTTGAAGCGGACATCTTGAAGATTCCTAAAGATATTTCTAAAGTATGGGTATGGGCAATGGCACCCAAGAAGCTACCCTCAAGCTATTTACTGACGGATATTGTACAAGTACTGTACCGTACCGTACGAGTACCGTGCGAGCACATATCCAGATTCCCGCCACTAAATTATCGCTTAATATTAATGCGATCCTGCAAGAAGCTAAAATCGGTCACGGGGGACAAAAGCTCAGGGCGATGGGTTACGATAGGGTGAGGACAATGATGGCGCAAGGCTAGATCAGATAAGATATGTATCAGGCAGGAGGGAGACTTGGCGTGGTTGCTTTGTGGAGCCGCACTTGAACTTGAAATGAATTTCGCCATCCAAGCAGTCGGGTAGCGTCCCCGAATCTCAAGAGCCGCAATATTCCTTCAATATCCGTACGGCAGGGCATTGCCAACCTGTTGCCAAGTACTGTGCGTGTTGTGGTTGACAAGGAGGCTCCGCTGTCCCCTCGATCTCCCCCACCATCCACGAACCCTTCCGCTCTCATCCCGAGTTTTTTGGTACACCTCACTCGATAATTGCGGAAACCTGCCTAAGTTGTCTGAATTCGCATGAAGCCAGAGCTCTCTCGACCAGCCCGATTCCCGATCTCCAACGCGCACTCTTTCTCGCTCCCCAACGCGTCCTCCTCTTGACCTCTAACACATGCTGCTTCTCGTATATCTTTCTCCGTATTGGGCCTTTCAGATCTCACAGAATTCCTTACGCTTACGACCGTGATAACCGCGCATATCCATTGAAATCCACTCGAAGGCACAGAAATCGTATATTTTCCGTCCTAATTTTGGTACATTTTCCCTATTCAATGGTTTAGACTACGCATTGTCTTTGGGGTTACGGGGATTGTGGCTGATTTGGTAGAGGTGGAAGGCTGTGTTATTTACCAAGAAGGCTCTATAAGGCTCTATGGGTAATACACCTCTCGCGTGGGCTGCTGGGGGTGGACACGGGGCGGTGGTGAAAATGCTGCTGGAACGGGACGACGTCGACCCCAACAAGCCAGGTGAGGACGGCCAAACACCCCTGTTGCTGGCTGCTTGCGATGGGTACGAGGAAGTGGTAAAAATACTACTCGGACGGGACGACGTCAACCCCAACAAGTCAGATAATCACGGGCAAACACCACTCAGTTATGCTGCTTTGAATGGCCACGAGGGGGTGGTGGAAATACTCCTCGGACGGGACGACATCGACCCCGACAAGCCAGATCGGTATGGCGAAACACCACTCTGGTGGGCTGCTTTCGGTAGGCACAAGGGAGTAGTGAAATTACTCCTTGGGCGGAACGACGTCAACCCCCACAAGCCAGATCGGTCCGGCCATACACTACTCCGGTCGGCTGCTTCGAATGGGCACGAGGAAGTGGTGAGATTGCTCCTTCGGCGAGACGACATCAGCCCTGATAAGCCAGATGAGGACGGCCAAACACCGCTCTGGTGGGCTGCCACGAGGGGGCACGAGCAGGTGGTGAAATTGCTACTCGGGCGGGATGACGTCAACCCTAACCAGCCAGATGAGGTCGGCCGAGCGCCACTCTGGTGGGCTGCTTACTATGGCCATGAGGAAGTGGTGAAAACGCTCCTCGGACGGGACGATATAAACCCCGACAGACCAGATCGGAACGGCGAAACACCACTCTATTGTGCTACTTTGAATGGGCACGAGGAGGTGGTGAGACTACTACTCAGACGGGACGACGTCAACCCCGATAAACCAGGTAACTAGGGCCAAACGCCGCTCTCGTGTGCTACAAAAACTGGCCACACGGGGGTGATAGCTCTACTACAGCCTAAAAAGCCCGCTGCCTATAGCATGAACCAAGCCTGTGGAGACATCGCCCTCTCTACCGCCTCTGAATACCGTACTAGCAACCTACACCCTACTTTCGCATGGGCAGGACCACTTCCACAAACGTGTCTCTCGCCACCATCGCCCCTCCCCTCTCAACCCCGCCCATCTTCCCCTGCACCTTGAACCGCTACCTTGTGGCAACTCCCCACTTTCCTTTCCTTCCGGAGTATTCCTGCCACAGTAACTCAACCTTTTTCTTTTTTTCTTTTTTTCTTTTTTTCTTTCCTCGGTAGAAGGAAATCATACACAATAAGAATGCGCATCTATCACATGTCCGCCCAGCCCTCTACCCAGATTTTTCTTACGGAGCCAAGCCAGCGTTTATGAACTACTTTCTAAAACCTAGAGTCTAGCGTTAGTAGAAGACTATTTTGCTACCTCGAAGTAAGCCAGTGTGGCTTGGAATTTCCATCATAATATTATTATCTACATTTATTGTTGTTTCCCGGATGTAAATCCTGTTTTCGCATTGATTGTTTCTTTATTTTCCCCAAAATCCCTTTCCCCTTCTCCGACGTGTAAATATGAGGGTTGTTTAGATATGGGGAAACAATATAAAGTGAATGTATTTCTGACACTAGTGGGAAGCGACGCAGAAGCTAGCTGTGAAATAATGTATGATAGTGATTGGTTCCCGCTATCTATAGGCATGATTTAACGAAGATCATGCCTGTTTGCCACTGTCCTCCGGCACGGTGTTAAAGGTAAGGTTGGAAGGCTATATGACTTTTTAGCCTTCCCATCAAGGGGGATTGGTGAGTTAGGGATTCCTTTGACTAAGGAGTTGACCCCATTCCACAAATACTGTGTAAAATTGTGAAACCCGCTATGCGACTGGGCCCCTTTACCCACCATCCGAAACACAGATCACGTGCAAGGAAGGTGTGGAATTCTGGAAAACTGTACTTAGCCTGCACTGGTATATTTTCTCCAGTCCGCCCACACTCGCCTTAGTCTCCTAGGTGCGCTAAGAGGGTTGCTAAACAGTGCAAACAGCTGCTGTCGTAATCCCTGCCCCTCTAATAAGCCCCTAGCACAAATTCTCGGCATCTTTACGTGCATAAGTTATAGTATCTGGGGCATAACGAGTTTTGCGGGTATATTCGGTATTGTACCCTAATTTGATAGGAGTGATCGAGTGATAGCGATACTGTAGAATATCGGCTTGCAGTCGAGCTGGGCTTTTACCTATTACAAGTCTTTCTTCTTTTATGGCATTCTGCCCAACCTGAAGTTAGGTATCACGAATGCATATAATCCCCCGTTCAAGGCAGGGAAAAATTTGCCTTACTTTGGCTAACTAATACTGTACTGATTATTACGGCTGTAAGGTACGACACCTGAAAAAGGTAACCCCAACGGTAAAATTTGACCCGGGGTAATAGTATCTTTTACTACAGGAGTTCATGTTGTCGAGAGTGCTAATAAATTAAGTTTCTTTACAACAAGCGGATACCAGATTGTAGACCTGCAGCGATCTGAAGGTGGTTGGACGGAGGAGCTAAACCTGAGGCTTTCATGGCATATAAGGAGAATTGCGTACGGGAGGGTGCTAACGAGGAGCCATGTTAGGTCTACGGTGTAATCAGAGTGCCGGGATTGATTATGTATTAAATTTTAAAGAGGTAAATTTAGTCTCGTTTCCACCCTTGTAGCCCTATATGGCCTCACTCTTGCACCTTTATTGAGATGAAAGGCGTTGCTCTATATTGATCCGGCTGATAGCTTCTGGTTGGTTTACAGGATATTATCATTGTGTATCATACTGAATGATATTGTGTGCTCTTTAAAGCTGTCGTTCGAACACAAAAGTTAGACGAGTGATGATCCGTGACGGCACCTAAAGGCAACAAGAGAAATAGTGGCGATAGCTAAGCTACTCGCTTCGAGATAACAGCGGCCAATTATAGTATGTTACGAATTGGACGGTTTTGGTTATGCAGCGGAAGATTGTTGATTGATTTGTCTAGCTAGCTAAGCGAAACATGAACGGTGTATACATCCCCAAGCGCAGTCACAAAACCCATGATACGGAATACACACATCCGCGTACAACTACGCATACGCAATAGTGAGAAGGAAGCCTAACAACTTCTCTCACGATGTCTCAACTCAAAAGACCATTCCTCAACATAGTAGCTTCGGTGGGCGGAATGAAGCAGAGTTAAGGTTGCTTTCTTGCGCTGACAGTACTATACTAATCGTAGTTCTGCTTGCGATTTACTCTGCTACCTCAGTTAGCTTAATGGTAAAATTTGAATCCTCAATTGTCCTGGGTTGTGATAGAACACCGTCCGTCGCGGTGGAAGATTTGTACTATGCCACAGGATAGAACTTAGGGAGGTATGGTGTCTGCTACCGATACGGTAGGCGCAAAGAAGATGTTGGGGAACAGATTCGGGGGGGACTGGTTGGGTGGCGGTAAGGCACCAAAGAAGTCCCACGACACACTCCCCAGCGATTGCAGCAGCAGACTGACTCCGCCACCTACTGTCTACAATATCCTAAGTAGCGGAAAACAGGTAAAGTCTACCTTTCGGTAATGGTATCAACTCTTTCAACAGGACCATTACGCGGAACTGTGCCATCGCCAATATCTTGACTTGGATATCGCCGCTGGAGTCTAGGCTGCGGCACCAAAACATTCAAAACCGCCCAGTTGAAAACGTACAGGGATGGTTCTTACAAACTGAGGGATTTCGAAGCTAGTACTATTACCTCAAGTAATCCACAGACAGATGTTGTACGAGAACAGTACATACTCGAGTATCATACCCAGTTCCAACCGCTTGTCGTCGGGGGCAGAAGGTCAAGGGTAATAGGTTAGGGTGGGGGATGAATCACCAAGGAAATCCAGGCTTGGCGTGGCTCTTTTGGGAGCGGCGCTTGAACTTCAGCAGCCGAAATCTGAATAGCCACCAGGGAGTTGTAGCTCTACTACAGCCTCCAACACCTACTGCCCACAGAACAACCCAAACTCTAGGTTATGGAAATTGCCATCTTACCTCACATTCTGGACTGAGCCTCCCGTAATAACCGGGTTTATTTCGCTTTTCTTGGTGGGGGATCATGCGCAAGGGAAATGCACATATCCATCACATACCTGTCCAACCTGCTATCCGGATTTTTCTTGCGAAAGTCAGGGTTAGTGAGCTTCTGTTTACAATCTAGAGTTCAGCGATCTAGGAGGGCTATTTGACATAAACCATTTGCTTGAATGTCCTTTACATTTAATTCAATTGTGTTTCTTTTGTTTTTTTTGGTTGTTAATTTGCTTTTTCTACAATTCATTGTTTCTGTTGAAACCTACTACGGCCGGCCCTAGTGTTTCGCACTCTCACTCTCACTATCGCGCGTTTGGAAAACTCTCTTATGCGTTTGACTTATATAGTTGAAACACGGGACGTCGGAGGCCGAATAGACTAGCACTAGTCATCACCTATGACAGCCATTTAGTATCTGTATTATTTGAGATGCGAGACAGCGGAGGATTTCCTACATTTCCTGTCTGTCCTTTCCTTTTCTGTCTCTCTGATTTTGGCCGACCCTGTCTCTATAAGAGACCCACCCCATAGCTCCTGTTCCTTTTCATGATAACTCTCATCCATATCGTCTACTTTTCTTTCACTTGTTAGATACGAACCTATTCTTTTCGCTCGCACTGTTGCTTCTGTACGGAAGTGAATATATCAGTAGCCCATCGTTCGCCCAATAAACTCCACAGTTTCCCCTTTCCTCCTCTTTGAAGTGTAAACACGGCAGTTTAGATATAAGGGAAAAAAAGTACAGGGCAAATATTTCCTACCCCAGCACAAAACGACATAAAAGCTAGTTGTTCGGTAAGGCACGGCGGTGGTGACCGGTTTCCACTATGGACACGGTTTGATCAACATCCTGCCTATCTAGAACGTCTCCCAAGTGTGAGCTCAATGGTGGGATTGGGGCGCTGCCCCCACTTTTTAGTCTTGCCTACCGAAGAAAATTAATTCTGCCAGGGGCCTCTTAGCTATGAAACCAACTCCAATTCTATAAGCACCGTATCAACTCCGAAAACTCCCTATGCAGTCAAACAATTCTGTACCGTCTAGATGCCAACCACCTGCATGGTGTGGAATTTCGGAGAGTACTACTCTGTCCACACCGGTACCGATACTTGCTCCAATCTGCCCACAGCGGTAGACTGTAGAGGATTTACTTGGAACTTGGACGCTGTGTAGGAGAGGTAGGAGGGGTGGCTTCCACAGCCTCATTCGCACTCCTCCAAAACTAAGCTAACTGTAAAGACAGGTGTCCAGGTGCAGCACAATTAACGCATCCTCGTCCTTCAATGGACTAACACACCTATATGACCCCGCTCTCGCACCTTTATTGAGATGAAAGACATTGTTTTATATTGACTCGGCTGATAGCTTCGACTTAGTTTACAGGATATTATCATGTGTATCATATTTAACCGCATTGTGTGCTATATTAAATTATCAACACAGTTTGAATATTAAACTTGGACGAGTGATGATCTGTGACGGGATTTAAAAGCAACAAACGAAATACCGGTAGTGGTGATGACTAAGCCACCTACTTAAAGAAAACAGCGTCCAATAATAGTAGTTTCAGTGAACAGAATGAAGCAGAGTTAAGACTGTTTTTCCCTGCGCTGACGGTACTGTACCGTACTAATCATAACTATTTTCGCGTGTTCTAAATACGGAATGCTAAGAGTGCCGCTGGGATTTACTCTACTGCCTTACCCAAATTTAGTTTAAGGGTGAATTTTGAGTTTTCAATTACCCTAGGTTTTGATAGAACACTGAGCTGGTACCGTAAGAACTCAAATAGAAGAGAAATGTGCTAGGACGTTGGAGTTGCCTCTCCTAGTAAGGTGCCTCGTATATTCCTTTTGTTTTGTCTTTCAAATAATTTATTTGTAACTAGTACAGGGGTTACCGCCGACATCGGCATACGAGCCCCGAGGCATTACGTCCTGAGGGGTAAGCCAACCCAAACACCATCCCAAGCTATGCCGCAGCCACTCTGGTACGCGACCAACCGTAGGTTTCATAGCGGAACCGCACCACACCCATCAACACTTAGGCGGCCCGACCCGGGTTATCGCTTCAGCTAGGGCAGGCAATGGCAGTCCCAGGGAGATCCCCCCAAACGACAGAAAAACCTAGCTACATACAAGGGCAAACAACAACAAATAATAACCACCTCTCTGTGGCCGGACCCCCTAAACAAAAGAAATCCCCCGTGACAAACCTCCACCAAGCACTACCGAGGAAAAAACCACCCGCCGATGGACAAAAACCTCACCGGCAAACCGGTCTCGCATCCCAACAAAAGAAATCCACCAAACAAATTCGGCCTAACCGACGTCCTCGTTAAGGGAACGCCAGTTGGCCACCGCCTCCACGTACCCCTCCGGCCGGTACCCACATCCGCTAACGAGACAACCACCAAAGTTGTCCCAAGCCGCAGCCAACGGGAAGTTCCCAGCCAACGGGCACCCCTCTCCATCCGCTCGTTGGTCGCCACTCACGTGACGACCCCACACGTTCCTCCTCAACCCCACCCAGCCACAGGGACAGCGAACCACCCAGGTGCCCCTCTCGTTATACCCCCGAGGGCAGAGATGTCCGGCAAGACCGCCAGACGCCCGACGTTGCCCCCACACCACTAGTTCGGACGAGCGCCCGTCAGCAACCTCACCAGGGCCCGCCAACCGCGCATCAATCCTCCTCATTCGCGCCCCGAAGGACGCCTGACTTTCAACGGGGGCCCATGAAGACCCACCGCCACCCAACCGCAACACCACCCCATTCTTCGGAGAGCGCACCCTCTTCCCAGGGCCACGTCTCCGTTCCGACCGGGCACCACCACGGGCCACGATCACCCCACCCAACACAACGTCGCTGTCCCCGGAGGAGACCCGACCAACTCCACTCCCCACCGAAGAGACAGGGGAGGCACCGTCCACAGGCGAGACGGGATCATGGGGCTCCGCCGCAGAGGGGGACGCCACCACCGAAAAACTTTGGGGCTCCGCCACAGGGGGGGACGCCACCACCGAACAACTCTGGGGCTCCGCCACCGAAGGGGAAGCCACCACCGAATGCCACGACGCCACCGCCTGCGCCACACTAGGAGCCACCCCCTCACCGACGGAGGGGGGAGGGGAACCGTCAGTCCCAACCGAGGAGGGACGAGAATGCCGGGGAACAACCGGAGGCCCCGACGGCTCACTCCCCTTTGCCAGCAAATGCAGGCGACGGGAGAGGACGGAAACGTGATGTCGAAGCCGGGAGACTTCCGCCTCGAGGGCGAAAACCTTCTCAACCGACTTGGAGAGGACCACCCCAGTC
>Ga0307507_10003889_pt1 | contig 27759 bp, 28 predicted proteins | sample 7_EM_MG_FD_207223 | JGI IMG/M metagenome (GOLD analysis project Ga0307507, IMG submission 207223) | Populus trichocarpa ectomycorrhiza microbial communities from riparian zone in the Pacific Northwest, United States - 7_EM | ecosystem: Host-associated > Plants > Roots > Unclassified | place...
GCGTGACGCGAGGGTATGAGTCATGCAGGGTTAGGGTTGAGGGAAGAACCCCTATATAAGGGCACCCTCGGGGCATGAGATTTGGGTTCTTCACGCAACCATCAAAGTTCTTTCATACACTCTACTTTCAATCAAAAGATCTTTATCATACTTCCACCAACCAAGACCCGACGGTCTTATATGAGCCCAGCGATCGACGTTGCTAGATAGAAGTCAAATGATTTAGATATCGCAACCGCTATTGAAGAAGTGAGGGAATTGATCGTTAGGAAACTATCGGTTACCTGCTGCAAGTATTAACCGGGGAGGAGAAGATTGTAACATTTGGTTGCGTCAACCAGCAGCACCTAACAAACAGACAAAACGGAGACCAACAATGAAAATGAGATCAATCCCCTATCGGAAAATCTCGCCCTATCTTCATTAGGGGGAGGACTTGAAAGGGCCTTAACGGAAGAGAGGGCACAAAGCCCTACCACACCAGAACCACCATCACCAATTGGATCAGAAGAAACCGAAGAAGTAGTAAGGACACTACGGAACACGATGGCGGCTATAGCAGACCAAGGAGGCGCTACATCCTCGGACACAACCCCGATCCTGAGCCCGGAACAGATGAGACAACTGATCACATCGCTAAGCGGAGGGACCAGGAAACCCAAAGCCAAAGAACCGGAGGTTTACCGAGGAGAACGACACAAACTCCGTGGATGGCTAGCCCAAGTCATAGTGAACTACAGGACAGTAGGGTGGCAAAACGGCCACGATGAGGACATGATCGTCTATGCGACGAGCCCCCTAAGAGACGACGCAGGAACCTGGATCACACCCTACGCAGAAGAACGAATCACCCCAGCATGGCACAATTGGGCAGGATTCAAAGCGGAATTACAAAGCCAATTTGGCGTGATCGACGCCAAAGGACAAGCAAGGATCAGGCTGAAGAACATGAAACAAGGCAAATGATCAGTTACCGAATACTGGAATGAATTCCGCCTAGTGGCTAGCGAAGCCGAGTTGGATGACTTAACAGGAGGGGAACTACTTCTGGGAGGAATGATCGCAGAATTGCAGAACGCCTGGGGAGCTAGCAGCGAAGAATCGAAGGACCTCGAAACCCTAGCCCAATGGGCAATCAGGAAGGAAACCAAGTTGGCAACGGTCAGGCATATCCAAGGATCACCAACGACAAAAAACGTCCAACGAGAAACGATCACACCACGGAAGCCCGATGGGACATACCGACCCACAAATAATGGCAATCAGAACCACGGCGACTCTATGGAAGTATACGCGACTCGAAAACGACCAAGATCCAATATCTCAAGGGACGATTTCAAAAGAAGGATACCAGAACAACTATGTCTCAAGTGTGCACAGTCTGGACATTTAGCCAGGAGTTGCCCGAAAAAAATGGACCCAAACCATTCAATGCACAAGCCAGAATCTGGCAACCCGCGAAGAAAACTGCCCCTTGGGAAACCAGACCAAAGATTAGGGCAATCGAGGTGGAACCGTAACCAGAACAGTCGGGAAACGACGAATGTTCCTAGTAAAAGATGGTCTGAGGGACAGACCCGAACGAAAACCCATCATGAGGGAGAACTACTACGCGGCACTCAATTACACGGATACACTCGAAAATGATAATGACCACATCATGCTCAAGATACAACTACACGGCGGAAAGGAGTCAGTCACGATCACTGCCATGATTGACTGAGGAGCAACAGAAGACTTCATTGACCGAGAAGTCTGTAACAAACACGGGATCAAGATGATCAAAGCAAAAAACCCCAGGGAGATTTACCTCGCGGACGGAAAACCAAGTGCTATGGGAGCTGTTCCCCATAAGACGAAAGTACCTAGGGACATTAGTAGCCATAGGGGATTGGCAACCTTCCAAGTGGCAAATCTCCAAAACCATGAGGTCATCCTCGGGATACCATGGTTAAGAGAACACTATCCAACAATCAATTAAAACGACAAAAGGATCACATTCAATAGCGAACGAGATACGACTTGGTGTCTCAAAAGTTCCCCCGTTGCATATGCGGTACCCGAAGATAATCCCCTGGAAGAGAATCTCATCACCAGATTCTCCAAGGTCCAGGCCAAGAACTGTCCGACGACGAGGAATGGCCCGACGGCCAATGACCAGAGTGTCAGAGTTAAGAAGCTATCCGCTGAGGCCAGAGTGCCTATGAAGGGAACAGCAAGAGCGGCAGGACACGACCTGTACGCTAACGAAGGAACCCACGTTCCTGCCAGAGGGCAAGCAATTGTTGGAACGGGGATAGCTATTTGATGACCTCACACCACCCATGGACAAATCGCACCAGGAAGCAGTGTAGCAGTCAAACAGCGACTGAGGACAAATGCGGGTGTCATAGACTCCGACTATAGAGGAGAAGTGAGGGTGGTCCTAGCCAACTTAGGAGACCAACCATACCGAGTGGAAAAAGGGGACCGGATCGCACAACTGATCATCGAACAAATCGACAACGGAAAACTACAAGAAGTAACTCAGTTGGACGATACCGAGAGGGGGGATCGAGGATTCGGCAGCTCCAACGCCACCATCGACCAAAGGGTCAAGGGCCAGAAGGCCAAACCAAAAGTGGAAATCAACGAGATATCGGCAAGAGCCTTCAGACAGTTCTACCGAAGAGGAGAAACAACAGGCATCATAAGATGGGACGAAGCCCACAATGAAATACCACTGGAAGCTATCAACATCAGCCCAGAGCTGGCGATAAAGAACAAAAGAAACAACGATAACCAAGACGTCAGGGACACGGTTCCACGAGAATATCATCACCTGTTAGATGTATTCGAAAAAGGAGAGAAGACCACATTAGCACCACACCGACCAGGTATTGATTTGGGAATCGACCTGGAAGAGGGAAATATAGTACCCATCAAAAAGATATACGCCCTCAGTTACAACTAACTGCAAGAGCTTCATCGATACATCAAACAAAACGAAGATTGAGGATGGATCCGAAGAGTAAAGTCGGGAAGGGCTTCACCAATCATGTTTGTCAAGGAAAAGAATGGCAAACTCACACTATGCGCCGACTATAGAGCGCTCAACGAAGTCACCAAAAGGGATCGACACCCGCTACCTCTCATTACCGAAGCACTAGATAGACTGGAGGGAGCTAAATACTTCACCAAGCTGGACATCAAGGACGCCTACCACAACATTCGAATCAGAGAAGGAGACGAATGGAAGACAACCTTTTCAACAAAACTAGGGAGGTATGAATACCTAGTCATGCCATTTGGACTATGCAACGCACCAGCAGCGTTCCAACGATGGATCAATGAGGTCCTTATGGAGCACATAGACATGTGTTGCATTGTCAATTTGCATGACTTACTCATATATTCGAACAGCCTATCACAACACTGAAAGGACGTCAGCAATATCCTGGAGGCAATACGAAAATCTGGGATGAAGGTCAAACCATCCACGTGCGAATTCCACCGAAGCGAGACGGAATATCTCGGATTTATCATTGGACAAGAAGGGGTCAAGACAGACCCAGTCAAGACACAAGCAATCTGGGACTGGACAACACCCAAGAAAATAAAAGAAATCCAATCCTTCCTAGGATTCTGCAATTTCTACCGACGATTTATAGAAGGATTGAGCAGGACAGCCAAACGAGTATATACCAAAACCAAGAAGAAATGCATCAGCAAGTGGGAATGGGGAGACAACGAACAGCAAGCATTCGACGAATTAAAGACAAAACTCACCACGGCACCAGTACTGGTCTACTTCGACCGCCTCGCACCAACAAAAATCCCAAGAGACGCCTCACAATATGTCTGCTCCGGTATACTGTCAGAACAATGCCAGGGGGAAAATGGAGACCAGTGGCCTACTGATCCAAGACAATGTCGGACCCCGAATGCAATTATGACAGGCACGATAAGGAACTACTGGCCATAGTTCAGGCATTCCACGAATGGAAAAGATACACAAGAGGAAATCCAAAACCCATACGGGTTTTTACAGACCACAAAAACTTAGTCACCTTCTTGACAACGAAGGAACTAAACGAACGACAAGCACGATGGATACAAGAATTAAGTCAATACAACTTCAAGATTGAATACAGACCAGGAAAGGAGGGAGGAAAGCCACACGGCCTCACAAGGAGAGAAGGAGATCTATCTATGGCAGAAGACAAGAGACTCACTCGAAACATGGGAATCTTAATACCAAAAGAACGATACTGGGATATCCCAGAAGACGAAGGAGTCAATCTCGACGTACTGGAAACAACGGAATTCCAAGACAAGGACGAAGGAGAAATACAAAGAGCAAGCAATGTCGATAACGAGATCCAAGGCATCAAGAAAAACTTGGACGAAGGAAAAAAAGAGATGAAAGGAATGGCGGTGGGGCTATGCCAATGGAAAGACGGCCTCTTGTAATATCAAGAAAAAATTTGGATACCAAAGGACGAAGGGAGACGAACCACTCTTATCGCTAAACACCACGAACCCCCACAAGCGGGATATGGCGGAACGGCAAAAACTACCGAACTCATCAGCCGACGATATTATTGGCCAAAGATAACAGAAGATATCAAAAGATTCATAAAGAATTGCGACACATGTCAACGAACCAAGGTGGAATGACATGCACCCTACGGATTGAGGCAGTCAAATGAGGCCCCCGATCGACCATGGAAATCAATAGCTATGGACTTCATTACGGATCTGCCGAAATCAGAAGGACTTGACACCATACTGGTAGTCATGGATCGTGTGACCAAAATGAGCCATTTCATTCCATACTCAAAAAACCTAGATGCACGGCAGTTCGCCAATCTCTTCATGAGGGAGATAGTCAGACTACACGGACAACAACACGATATCATCTCCGACAGGGGGACACTATTTACCTCAGACCTATGGAAAGAAACTACGGGAAAATTAGGAATCAAACGAAGACTCAGGACGGCTTTCCATCCACAAACAGACGGACAAACCGAACGGACCAACACCATATTAGACCGATACCTACGGGCATACATCAACTAACAACAAGACGATTGGTGCGGTTAGCTACCACTCGCAGAATTTGGATACAACAAGGGATATCAGGAGACCATCAAAAACACACCATTCTTCGCGAATTATGGAATGAACCCCGAATACAGGATGATCGGTCTTTTGATCCAAGGAAAGCAAACCAAACCGGATGAAATGACTGACTTACATGAGTCATTAAGGAGCGAAATGGTGGCCGCACAATTACGACAAAAAGAATACTACGATCTACACAGAAAACCCAATCCGAACCTACGATCAGGAGATATGGTGTGGGTGTTGCCACGCAATATCAATACCACAAGACCATCAAAGAAACTGGACTACAAGAAAATCGGACCATTCAAAATCTTGGCAAAGATTGGGACAAGCGCATATAAGCTGGCCTTACCACCCTTGATGGCCATACACAACACATTCCATATCTCCCTACTGGAACCTTACCAAGACAACCGATTCCCCTCACAGATCCAAGAACCCCCTCCTCCTATCGAGATAGAAGGAGAAGACGAATACGAACTCGACGAGGTCATCGACTCTCCACTCCACTACAACAAGCTCCAATACCGAGCCAAGTGGAATGGCTACTCACCAGAACACGTTAAAGTCTGGTAACCTGCAGAAAACTTGAACAATGCAGAACCCACAGTCCAACGATTCCACCGTCGCTACCCAAGAAAGCCCAGAGTGGATACACGTCACAATCAACAAATCGTCCTCCGCACCTCCCCCCGTCGTCAAACAAGAACGACGCTCACATACGCCTGAGAGTGACGCCCAGCGCATCGCTCTCAACGCTATCCCCACTAGCCGAGCATACTCGGGCTCACGAAAGAGGGAGGTAGCGCACGCCCCCATGAACTGCACGGACTGCACCGATGATGGATGCCAAATCCATCTCGCCAAAAAACAAGGGTCAGGGGGGTACCCACAATTCACCAGGAGATCGAGAAAACCAAGTGTCGCCCACGACCACGACTGGCGACAGGAGATGGAAGGGAACCCAGAAGAGGACTGGGCCCCACAACAACCTCGCTGGCGAAGAGCAAGCAGGGCTCGTCACGATATCACGAGCTGGGTGTATTGTTTTAACAACAATTGCAACGAACCCCGATGGGAAAAGGTGGACGCCGGCTACTACCCCAGACAAGTGGGAGAAAAAGGGACACTGTCAAAGAATGACAGAAGGGAACACAGGAAAAGAAGAGCCGTGAGGACACGGCTGGAGGGAGAGGAGAGCGAAAAAACAAAGGTTCCGGACGTGGAAAATCTGGAAAAAAGCGATCTCGGACCTCCGAAGCCAACTCGACTGCGCTGCCCAAACTATCGTCGCAAAAGACAAGGACCTCGAGGAACTCAATAAGGAAAAGGAGAAACTGCAAGAAGCCTACAATCGAGGCAAACAGCGAATGCGCCGAATCGGGGGTCTGCTGTGGAAGGAAGGAGTTTAGCATTGTGGGACCAATGGAAGAGGGCGAAGGGAGCTAAGGTCACAAACGGTGACTAAGCAAGGCAGACTCTCACATGACTAATAATTATTAGTCATCGGTTTGTTATCTTTCACAGTATGACGTCAATTGACCCATAGGTTTTCACATGGCGACGCAATAGTGTGTCATTGGTTTATTGTTATTGGTTGATACTTGACATGACAGGCGATTGGGGTCATGTGGTTTTGACATGACGCACGATTGTGGTCATGTGGTTTATGTATTTCGCACATGACTCATAGTTATGAGTCATGGGTTTCGCGCAAGTGACCCCGTTAGGGCACATGACTTGTTTTATGAGTTTTGAGTGGTTGCGAGACAGGGCGCAGCTGACTCGCACGAGTCAGCTGATGGATTTCACACTATTACTCACTATGAGTCATGAGTCGCGTGACGCGAGGGTATGAGTCATGCAGGGTTAGGGTTGAGGGAAGAACCCCTATATAAGGGCACCCTCGGGGCATGAGATTTGGGTTCTTCACCCAACCCTCTAAGTTCTTTCATACACTCTACTTTCAATCAAAAGATCTTTATCATACTTCCACGAACCCAGACCCGACAGTCTTATATGAGCCTAGCGATCGACATTGCTAGATAGAAGTTAAATGACATAGCTATCGCAACCGCTATTGAAGAAGTGAGGGAAGTGATCGTAAAGAAACTATCGGTTACCTGCTGCAAGTATTAACCGGGGAGGAGAAGATTGTAACATAGTCAATAACTCGCTAACACCGAGAGTCTTGTCACATCTCTTACGATCACAGCACTTGAATCTGCGGTACAGACGGCCACTCTCATCAGGTGTGCCTCCAGAGTCTTTGTTACAAGCACCACGAGTGGAATATTCAAAATCACAGGCAGGACACTGAAGATGTTTCTTAAATCTCAAATGCAGTTCATCTGCGGCCTCTCGTTTGCCATTTTCAGTGGGAGATAGGGCTGGTTAGACTTTCCCATAATCAGATCTGGGTAAACCTAACACACGACATTCGTTATATAGATCCAGCAATTCTAATTTAAGCTTTTGAAAAAGCAGTAAGGTTCAAGCCAGTAACATTTAAAATTCTCTCTTATACCAAAAGGAATAGTGTCATGAGGTAAGAGCTACTCTAGAGAGTGTAAAAAAAGCAGTAACCAATTAAGTACAAAGTTTGATGTTTGATCGCTAAAGGCTTGTAGGTTGTGAGTTGGTACCTATATGAGACCGTCAGTCATTTTACTTGACTCAATTTAAAGTATTTGTGGGATAGCTAACAAATAAATATTTTTGAAAATAGAATGTATAAAGGTTGAGGAAAATTTATTGAATGGTGGCAAATACCTCTTTTGGCGCGAAGTCGGGATACTTATACATTTCTAACGCCCTCAATGAGTGATTTATTACCAAAGATGATTCAAGAAAAATATCTTCTCAACTGTATAATAATTACGAGAAACTAAATTAGGTATAAAAATACGTTACATTAGGGTCGGTAAACTTTTCTAAGTTTACCTTGAATTCTTTCACTAAATGTGAATAATTAAGTTTAAGAAAAGCTATATTTCGTGAAATGATGACAGGAAATACAATATATATATATAAGTTCAACAGGAGATGTCCTGCCAAGGTTAAATTGAGAGAGTCAGAATACAGATCCTGGTACAAGGAAAATAAGTAATCAATTGTTTACTTGAAGTTGTGAATCCAATCGGGCTTTATCTAGTAAATACGGGGATTACTTTTTTCATTTATAAAACAAATATACAATTATTAGATAATTTCAACCGGATGTATCCTGCTGAGCTTACATAATCTCCTAGTTACATATATGATGTTGTCAAAGTGGATAAGTAAATTCGACATAATACAAAAGGGTTATAATGGAGGTGTGTGTCAACTACTTTGTTTATTGCAAAATTCACAAATATCTGAGTCGCCACCTGTACAGAAAAGCATCCGTGCACGCCAAGAAACTACAAATTTCGAATCGGAATTTGGATTTCCAAATCAAAAAAAGGAGTTGCCCAATGACGCTGATAAATTGGTGTAGAAACTAGTATTTAGGTTTTTAATGATTGAAATGGGTTGGTAATGGTTAAATAGGTTGAACTGGACATATCCGGTTGATCTTACATAATCTTGCTGGGGTACACATGTTTAAGTAAAAACATATTAATCACTGTTATATCTTTGATGCTATTTATAATTCAGTCTTAATAAAATAAGAAACTGGTTTTGATCATTGTACCTTGTACCGAATGCTTATATAGGGTGAACAGGATGTATCCTGCTGAGCTTACATAATCTCCCAGGTACATATAAAATGTTGTCAAATTGCATGAATAAATTTGATATAGTATAAAGGGTTGATAATAAATTGAGGATAAAATGGTATTCCGGTTTTTAATGATGGAAATGGGTTAGTAATGCTTACATAAGTTCAACAGTACGTATCCTGTTGAGCTTACATAATCTTCCTGGTGCATATATGTTTAAGTAAAGCTTTATTGGTCACAGTTAGATCTTGGATGCTATTTATCATCTATTATTGATGAAATAAGAAGGTCCTTTTCATCATTATACCTTGGTACCTGATACCAAGAGAAGTTGAACAGGACCTATCCTGTTGAGCTGACACAATCTCCTAGTAACAAATATAATGTTGTCAAATTGAAATAATAAATTTCGACCTAGTATAAATAGTTTATAATAATTCGAAGATAAAATAATATTTAGGTATTTAATGATTCAAACTGGTTAGTAATACTTACATAACTTCAACAGGACGTATCCTGTTGAGCTTACATAATCTTCCTAGTGGATAGATGTTTAAGTAAAAGTTTATTGGTCATTGTTATAAAAAACGAGAAGGAAATAGTGGTCAAAGGCAGATAGATAATATCCGGGAGATCTCAGAGGAGGATGATCATGTAGAATACTCGGTTGAGAGGAACCTGTTCCATCCAACAATATCTTGAACTAGTATGCATTCCACTCTGCCATATACAAGATAAGAATTATATATAGTGTTAGACCTAGTATCACACTCCTAGAGTAGCCAAACAAGACATATCATTCACTGCAATTATCATCCACTTTTTTGAAAACTGTCATAATAAACATTTGACCAGTTTATATCTTCTGGGGCATGGTGTTCGCAATCTCCTCCAGGCCTATCATTGCTATTTCCTCCATCATTGAAACCTTTATTTTATACTAATATGAGTTCAGCAGGATATATTCTTCTCATTTTACATAATATACCAATACTATTCAAGTACCACCAACGTTCAGAGAGTCTATAGAGCCTGTTCTAGGAGACTTTCAATCTTCTTTCATGTAATATAATGATCATTGTTTGAACAAATACAACCTGTACAAAATCTCAGATAATCTCAACTTAGGGTTAGGAGTTAAGTGTATTGATTTAGAGACAGGACAAGAGACACAGCAGGACTAAAGCCATTGCCAGCACGAACACAAGTAGCAACCAGTAGCGAAGAAACTACAAAGCCGTTAGTTACACTCAGTAGAGCAACCGAGATGAGGCAACCACTAGTACAAGGGGGAAAGTAACAAGTGAGTAGACAACACCGAAGGAGAAGGCAACTGAGATGAAGCCAATCCTGTGCACCAGTAGCAACACAACATGGAAGTAGACTACTATTAAGTGCAGCCAGCGACAAAGCAGAAAGCAACCACCTGCCACTCCCTGTGGCTAAGTCCATTGCCCCTAGCAGGCGAGTGTTAGAGCCCCAAAACGTCAGGATTAGAGCTCCCTTGAGCTGCAGCATAGCTAGAGATACTAACAATAGCTGCAGTCCGACTAGGTGAATAAGGCCCACCTAGAGGCAGACGAGATCAGGAGTACAAGGCCCTACACTGATGGCCGACAAACAAAAACAAACAAGTATACTAAACAAGAAACGTTTGACTGATAAAACCAAGAAAAACATTGTAGAAACATAAATCAAAAAGATAAATTGACATCAATATAATCAGTAAATTTTGAAGAGCAAACTTTTAAAAAATACCCAAATACATAAATAAAGATGATACGAAAATTCCAGTACTCGAAGCAAGAAAAGAATAAGTCAAAAATCATCAAAGCAGGAAGGATACTCTGAGCATGCCTGTAGGAAGATGAAAGCGAAACTATACTTAAAAATGATAACAGAAGAAGAACTAGAGTTTTTTTTGCTGATTTTTGAATGTTTTAAAGGGAAATAGAACTAGGGCTGCAGAGGATTTAACTTTAGGCGATGTGACATGGTAATATTCCAGAAGTCGAGAATATTATGTACTTTATCCCAGAAACATTAATTAAAAAGAAAATCAATCAGAGTATACTTGGTTGCAGAATCAAGAAGTTGGTGATGGAGCTTGTATATCCTTTGTTCCATTTCTGTCAAGTGAATTGCCGGAGATGGCATGCAGGGTGTATGACCTCGATCAAATCGTTTTCCGCAAATGCATTTCCTCCCCCAACCCCAAATCCCACGACGCCAGGCCAGAAAGCTAACTTTGTCTGATGCAGGAGCTGTAAGAACAACATCACAGTCGAGTCCAGGTACTCGGTCCATGAGCATGCTTATCTGTAATAGCTTCTGAGAGTGCGAGGTAATAGAAAGTATATAGTTTGATTTGTAAAGTCCAAGTTCAGTAAGAAGATTGTGCCGAAGTATTGGTCGAGGAGTTTGTTGAAACATGGGTAGATGCTTTGTGAAAGCTGGAGGGGGATTAAGAAACTGATACAGAGGAGGGTCATAGGGGCGTATAGGAATATAGTGATTTGATTTGGGAAACCATCCAGTACCGTTTAGTGTAGAAAGCAAGGGATTTTGAGGATCCATAGCCATTAGATGCAGGTAAAACCGGGGAGTAGAGATATTGAGCACGATCTTTGAATAGCAGTAGACCTAGCAAGTGACTTGTGATATGAGGCCTATTCGCATTGCTGCCAGTAATCCACTTTAGACAATTATTGTAGGCGGTATTGAGTTTCTTCCAGCTAGCTGACTTGGGATCGCGTTGAGACTAAGGGAAGAGAGGGGGAAGGGAATAATCGAGTGTAGGTAGGAGGATACTTTTCATAATATTGAACCAAATTCTTGGACACCATATGTTTGAGAACCAACTGATTGCTCCAAGCTGTCTCTCAACACGCCGTGCCAACATATCCTCTGGTGCAACAAAGTAGATACCAATACTAGAAAACAGAACCGCAAGATACTTGTAAGAATGAACCATGGGAATCTCCTTTTTGTTATGTAGAAGAGAAGGGCAAATTGCAATGGGAACTTTGGAAGCAGAATGCGTTATCAGATAACCACATTTAGCAATATTGAATGCCATTCTATGTCCATCAGCCCAACAGGAAGCTTGATTTACCCGGCTTTGTGCCTTGCCCAAGGTTGGTGCTACCAATACGCCATCATCTGCAAAGAATAAAGTGGAGGGGAATGAAGCTAGGTTTTGCCAATTGAGCGTGTGTAATAGGCTATCGATAAATCTGTTGAAAAGAATGAGCGATAAAGGAGATCCTTCAGGTAGGCCGGTGGTGCGCACTTGAACAGGTAACTGACAACCATTAACAATTACTGCAAAAGTCATATCACTATACATCGGGGGATAGATGATTTGCAATACGAGTGGATTGATGCCTTGCTTTTCGAGTTCTTTGCGCAGGTAGTGCCACTGGACGCGGTTAAAGGCAGAAGCAAAATCCAGAAAGACTATATGAGATCCAGCATCACTTTCGATTTGGTGATGAAGTGTTGGGATATTTGTCGGAGTTGAATAGCCAGACCGGAAGCCGGCTTGAATGGAGGAGTACCTCATCTGTCCTGATGATTCTACAGTAGGAAGAATCAAAGATTCATATAATTTGCGAAAGAGACACAGAAGACTTATTGGACGTGAGTTGCTTGCTCTATAGGATTTTGTCTTGTCCTTATATAAAGGATATATGCAACCCTCATTCCACTGTCATGGGGTTTGGCCTTTCCTTACACAGGTATAATAAAGCTGAAAGAGATGCTGGGTGAAGCTAGTATCGAGTAGGGTACGTAGCATCATAACTGTAATACCATCAGTACCACATGAGGCAGTACTTGACACTAGGCCAAGTTGAGACTTGATCTTCTCCGAAGAAATGCGATCAAGAAGTCCGGGATCAAGAAGGGTTCTCTCATCTGGTGGATCCACTAGCGGAGTTCGGTCTACTCTAGTAAAGGCAGTAGGTTCATGCAGCCTTGCTGAATGGGAAGAGGAGGAAATGTGTTTGTCGGAATCCATATTTGATAATGGTGTGGGTGAATTTAACATCTTGGAATAATGCTTAATGCATTCATGCATCGAAGTTGACTGATCGGTAGAGCTAACAAGGTTAACTCCCACAGTGGAAGCCCTTTGAGCACGCTTGAGAAGCTGGATAATAGAGTTTATATCAAGCTTGTCGGCATGCCTCTTGGCTGTCGTATCTTGTTGTTTCCTCTTTTCGTAGATTTGTAGATGCCTAATGCACTTCCGGCAACAGCTTGAACTGCTGCACACCGAATTGAGTCCAGCATATCAACATCAAAGCTTTCAGACACCGTGTAGGAACTCAATTTCTCCTCTATCATTGTCCACTCTTTCTGATATTCCACTACTGTCTCTGGGTTTTTCAGACGTTGAACATGAAAGCGGATAGGAACAGGGGGAGGACGGGATTCAGGTTGGGGGATGGAGTCCCGACTGGTATCAGAAAGTGGATTGGCATAGTGAATGTGAAGAAGGTATTTGTGATCAGTTGAAAATGGTAGTGATGCAGTAGGGATGAGGGAGAGAGTAATCTTTGATTAAAGTTTTATGGAGGAGAAAGCATGGTCAGGAATCTTGTGTGAAAGTGTATGTTGATACATATCGGTGATATGGACCATATTAGATTTGACGACCCATGATTGGAACACACGAGAACGGTGAGATATTGGAGAATTTGATTGATTGGTTGTAAGTTTGATACTGAAAGCAAATGTGGTGTTGATATCACCAAGCAGAAGATCAACAGGACCTATATGATGTAGACTTCCTTTGATAGAATCATCTTGTATTGAGTATGAAGGATAATAAACAGCGGCAAAACGAAAGCTAGGGAGTGAGAGAGTAATCGAGTGTGTAGTGGATATGGTAGACTGAATAAGAGGACGAAGGTGTGATTTGACAAGAAGATAAATACCACCATGTGAACAGTCACGTGGCCGGGATTTGCAGTTGTTGATAGGACGAGTAGTAGAAAAATAAACAAGTGGATGGGAAAGACGTAATTCGTGATGCTGATACTAGTGCTCACCAATAAACAAAACATCAAAGACGTTTCGAGAAGGCAAACTGCCTGAGCAAACTTCTTGTCATGGAGGGCGTGTGCATTAAAATACCCAATATGAGACATTATTTATTATCATTAATCCCGCAAGTGGACTTTGGTATCAACCTCTTCTTTGGCTCCACCTTTCTCAAGCCAGAACTTGGGAGATTATTGTCACCCATAGTTATTCGCAATTTGAGTAGTCAAAATAATAATTATTACCTTTGCATACTTTCATTTAAAGAAATACTTAATTTCCACTTGAGGTATTTGCTCGGCCCAGGAGTGATGGTAGTCATTGTGAATTGAGGATTAGCTGGAGGTCTGGCTATTGGACTATGGTTTGAGACTTGAAGATCAGTTGGGGTCCTATTGTTGAAGGGCAGCACAATTTCTGCTTTTTGTAATTGATGTTGGAGTTGTTGTCCAATACCACGATTTGTTGCCCAAGCCATAATGGATTAATGGGTCGACTCCAGCCTTGTTGATCCAATTGATACCCCTAATCGCATTTCAAAATATCTCTTCAAGAGAGCCATTTTCGACTCTGGAGATATTTTTCCTTCCCAATTAAATGAAGCAGGTGAGAGAGCGTAAAAGTCAGATTTGACATAATAGTCTGAATGCTTTCCAATTCCATTCTTAATTCTATCAGCATGATTACTGTCGACTAGCAGTTCCAGAATCTGTTTGTCAATCCATGAGAGATTATATATATCCCATAGTTGAATCCTGAGTGGATCTCCGACTAGAATTGTTTTGACATTCTGGATCGACAAAAATGGCATATAGGAGATATATAATGCAGTCGTACTCGTTTTGTGGTATTGGATTGCTTGTTGTTTCATTCTTACCCCAGCGGGGCTTGGATTTTCTTTTTGAAGAATTAGAAAGTAATTGTAGAAGAGAGTGAGTTTGGTGGTATGACTTACCCTTCTTAGGCGATTGTAAAACCCTGCTATAAGTAGGTAGCAAAGGTTTACTTGCTTGATCAGAGATTTGATCAGGCCAAAGTGAGACAGCCTTGTAGGGAATTGCTGAAACAACAGATTCCCATTGGGCAAAATTAATCCCACGTTGAATAGTGCCAGTATTCCTACCTACAATATCTTCTTTATATTCTGCCAGAAGATCATAATTGCTTTTTGCCTATAGTATGATTGATATATATACTTTGTAATTAGCTTCTGTTATAATTTCCAACAAAATAATATGCAGCTAATAAATGCCAGGAATTCGCTGGGATTAAAGTGATGGCCTCTATGTTATAAGAGATCAAAAATGACATACCTGATAATGCTTCAACTCTTGAATATCGGGTAACTCTTTGGCTTCCACTAGGTCATTTACCCATTTTTTCCAGACCTGCAACCTTTTGCCCAACCAGTTTCAGAAAATTGGTGGCTCTGATCAACTGTTCTCGTCGTGTATCAATCTCTTTTGTGACCAACAGCCACTCTGGTGCCCAGGATTTGCATGCTCCTTCAATTGCTATAAATAGACAATCGTCGTGGTTAGCAATTGTATTCCAATCATTAATATACAAGTCTTACTTTGAGCCTACTACCCTTCAGGGACATACCTGACTTATCTGAATCATTTTGGTCCAGATTTGAGCAGATACTCGCTGCTGATAAGCTCATTCTCATGATAGGTGCTCTCTTCTAATATTATTAAAATGTGAATTAGTATATTATATCTGATAATACAGGCTAGAGGAGCAATAGAGTAATTGTCATTCAAGCAAAAGGATATTTTGAGGCAAGATTGAATATAACATACCAATCTTGCTGAAAGAGAAACTGAATTTTCTATGATAGAGGGCAATCTACTCGAGGATGGTGAATTCGCTTGTTGGCCTGATAATTTAGCGCTTTCCCAATCTATACTATATTAGGATATAACAAGTAGATATCAAGTACTATAGTAACTATAGTAGTCTCAAATGCAATATAGGTTTCGCAATAGTAATGGCTACAAACAGAGGGAAACATACCTGAAGAGACAAGAGTTGCCAGTTTGTCTATAGAGGTAGTGGATGAGAACTTCTGACACACATCCAACAACGCAGTAACACCTAAGCTCTTGGGACATCTCGGACGAGCACGACACTTGAATCTTCTATTTAGACGACCAATTTCATCAGGTGTTCCACCAGAGTCTTTATTGAAGGCTCCGCGACTTTCACCTTCAGGGTCGCAGACAGGACATTGAAGTTGATCGTTATATTTTGAATGTAAAGTATCTGCAATCTCATGCTTTCCATTTTCTGATCTGAGGTATGGCTGCTTGGATTTTACCATTATGAGATCAAGGTAAACCTAACAACTGAGAGTGTATATTTAAATTAGTAATAGCAATAGAAACAGAATATGAGTACTTAGATCTGGAGATTTTTAAATGATGAAAAAATACCTACTATTGATAGCAGGGAAATGACGTTGTTCAGATTGTGCCGCTGGAGTTGATTATATCGGCAAGTGAGACTGACAAACTGGAGACCTCGTTACTGATTAACCGCTGCCGATGATCATATTAGCTATTTTAATTTCCATAATAAGGAATATTTATAGGATTTGTAACCAATCAGTTAGTTTCAAAATAGAAGGGATCAGGTTTGAGGAAACTTAGTGACAAAGTAGCTAATACTGCTTTGGGCGCTGGGAAGCGGTACTTATACACTTTCAACTTAATCTATTAGGTATTCACTACCAAACAAGATTTACAATATATTCCATCATAACAGCATAATAATTATCAGAAATTAAATTACAATTATAAATAGTTTGCATTAGAGTGGGCAAAATTGGATAACTTTAATTACTATTCGGGAACTTGAGCACAATAGTCCAGTGCAAGAAATTTCAATCTTGTTTTACATCATATTATTCAATAAAATGCGGAGATGAAATACAAAGTACCTATCTTACAGAGATTACATTATCAAACTCCAGTTATCTATATTTATATCTGACAATGAGATTATCTCCTCTCTCTATTCAAGTTATTCATAGAGTTTGTATTTAAATGAAAGACGATTCTGCTATGTTCCCTTGATACAACTAATTATATAGTGGGGAAGCCTATAATATGTGCGCATTTGGTATTGGAAACAAAGAGGCTTCCCAGGTGCGCTTTTTTTAACTGGAAGACGAAAACCCGCTTATATATATTCTTCTTAAATTTAAAGAATGAAAGCTTATCCTGACTATTGATTTCTTTTGGAAAACAACGAGTCTATAGAATTAGTGCTTGATATATTGGAAAAGATGTGAGCTACTTAATAAGATCATTTATAATAGCAATAAGGAAGATTACTGGGTATATTGTCTTGGAAATACATTGAGGAAGTATATTAAAACAAGGGGTATGAAATTTTGAGGTTCTGGTTAAGCAAATCTATGAAAAAGCAAAAAGATATAATCTTTTATCATGCATTGTTATCTAGACCTAGACACAAGATATGAGATGCTTAACTTTTGGATAACTATACATTTTCTAGGAGAAGAGTAAACATTCTTCTAACTTTATTGAGTAATATATTCAGGTGGAAGATAGATCATGTTTCCATTTGGGTTGACTAAGCATTTTTGAGTGGAAAATTGGAGATTCTTCCACTTGAGTTTACTAAGAAAGTTTCGGCAGAAGAGTGAGCCAGCTTCTATTATAGTTGAGTAGGAATTGAGTGATAGAAGTATATAGATTTCTCCATCTGGTTAAATTGGGTAGCTTTAGAGAGTAAAGAATAGATTCTTCTTTTTAGGATGAGGAAATATACGTAGATAAAGTGAGTTAGAATTGTTGCTTTGAAATAACCAAGTACCTACAAGTGTAAAATTTAGGGCTCTTTCTGCTAAGTACACTAATCATATTCAAGTGGAAGAGTCATGGTTCTTCTATCGTATTTGACTAAGCATGTGCAGGTGGAAAAGTAAGCATTCTTCCTTCTGAGTTAACTAAGAAACTTAGAAAGGAGGAATATATATTCTTCTAGTGGTGTTGAAAAAGTTAATTGATATAAAATGATTTAAATTCTTGTATTAAAGACTTTATACTTTTTCCTCTAAGTAGATTGAAAAGGTGCGAGTAGATATATTGAGATTTCCTGAATTAGACAGTGTATTAATTTTTCCATGAAACGGTTCGGATGTTTCCATCTAGGTAGACTAAGTCTGTTTAAGTTGGATACTTAAGATTCTTGTATGAGAAAAAGGTAAGCATTGAAGATTACAGGATATAGGTTTGATGATAAGGAGTAAGCAAGGAGGTTCTCTTAGAAGTAGTAAGATGCCTGTCTCGAGCGTAGGTAACTATCTTCAAGCACAAAAAATATTGTGACTTTACCATTTGTGTTAACCAATGGTCCTTAACAAGAATATGATATATGTTTTTTTGCTTTAACACCTCTTGTGTTTTCAGATTAAGGGGATATAAGTTTTTTAGATAGTAATTAAAGGAGTTGACATGAGTGGTGTGGTTTTGCTAGGATAACACATTAGTCAACCAGGGATTCCAGTCATTTTGCTTTAAAGAAGATATATAAATTGACCTTGGAATATAATAGAGACAAAATGCCGAAAGTACAATGGAGAAGGCGAATATAGTGGTAGCGATAGACTACTCTAGAAGTTGAAAATTACAGGAGGATGTATCAAGCTTATCTGGCTGATTATCAGCCAACATAAAAGACTCATAGAGACATGCTATAATGATATCGCTATCTCGTGGAACACCTTGCTCATTCACTGCTTCATTGAAAAACCTTCCACCAGTGCAGACAGTGTGGGCAAAGTGAAGATAGCTCAGAAAACTCTTGCCATAACCCATCTCGCTCATATCATCCAAGCCAAGCTCCCCAGTACCTTTAACAATCAAATCTCATTCCTCGAACCATAGATTTCCTCGCAATACCTATGAAATTGTTAGTGTAATTGTCACAAACGGTGACTAAGCAAGGCAGACTCTCACATGACTAATAGTTATTAGTCATTGGTTTGTTATCTTTCACACTATGAGATCAGTTGACTCATAGGTGTTTCACATGACGACGCAATAGCGTGTCATTGGTTTATTGTTATTGGTTGATATTGGACATGACGCACGATTGTGGTCATGTGGTTTTGACATGACGCACGATTGTGGTCATGTGGTTTATGTATTTCGCACATGACTCATAGTTACGAGTCATGGGTTTCACGCATGTGACCCCGTTAGGGCACATGACTTGTTTTATGAGTTTTGATTGGTCGCGAGATAGGGCGCAGCTGACTCGGACGAGTCAGCTGAGGGATTTCACACTATGACTCACTATGAGTCATGAGTCGCGTGACGCGAGGGAATGAGTCACACAGGGTTAGGGTTGAGGGAAGAACCCCTATATAAGGGCACCCTCGGGGCAGAGGATTTGGGTTCTTCACGCAACCATCTAAGTTCTTTCATAAGCTATTAACTTTCAATACAAAGATCCTTACCTATCGCGCTTTCGGGAATCAAGACACGACTGTCTTATAGGAGCCTAGCGATCGACGTTGCTAGATAGGGGTCAACGGACTTAGCTATCGCAACAGATATCGGGCCAAGAAGAGTGATCGTTAGACGACTATCGGTTACCTGCTGCAAGTATCACCCGGAGAGAAGAGGATTGTAACATAAGGCCAACTTATATGCGCTTGTCCCAACCTTTGCCAAGATCTCGAATGGTCCGATTTTCTTGTAGTCTAGTTTGTTTGATAGTCTCGTGGTCTTGATGTTGCGTGGTAGCAACCACACCATGTCCCCTGATTGTAGGTTCGGATCGGGTTTTCTATGTGGATCGTAATATCTTTTTTTGTCATAATTGTGCTGCCACCATTTCGTTCCTCAATGACTCATGTAACTGAGTCAATTCTTCTGGTTTCCTTTGCTTTCCTTGAATCAGATGACCGATCATCTCGTATTCGGGGTTGATGCCATAGTTCGCAAAGAATGGTGTGTTCTTGATAGTTTCTTGATATTTGTTGTTGTATGCAAACTCTGCCAGTGGTAGGTAACCACACCAATTGTCTTGTTGATAGTTGATATAGGCTCGGAGGTATTGTTCTAATATGGCATTGGTCCGTTCGGTCTGTCTGTCTGTTTGTGGATGGAAAGCCGTGCTGAGTCTTCGTTCTATTCTTAATCTCCCCGTAGTTTCCTTCCATAGGTCTCAGGTGAATAGTGTCCCCCTGTCGGTGATGATATCATGTGGTACTCCGTGTAGCCTGACTATCTCTTTCATGAAGAGATTGGCGAACTGCCATGCGTTGAGGTCCTTCGAGCATGGAATGAAATGGCTCATTTTGGTTAGCCGATCGATGACCACCAGTATGGTGTCATATCAGTCTGATTTCGGCAGGTCCGTGATGAAGTCCATAGCTATTGATTTCCATGGTCAATCGGGGGCCTCGTTTGGCTGCAGCAATCCGTATTGTGCGTGTCGGACCACTTTGGTCCTTTGACATGTGTTGTAATTTTTTATGAACCGTTTGATATCTTCTCTTATCTTTGGCTAATAATATCGTCGGCTGATGAGTTCGGTAGTTTTTGCCGTTCCGCCATGTCCTGCTTGTGGGGGTTCGTGGTGTTTAACGATAAGAGTGGTTCGTATCTCTTCGTTGTTTGGTATCCAAATCTTTCCTTGGTACCATAAGAGGCCCTCCTTCCATTGGCATAGCCCCAGCGCTATTCCTTTTATTTTTTTTCTTCCTTCGTCCAAGTTTCTTTTGATGTCTTGGATTTCGTTGTCGACGTTGCTTGCCTTTTGTATCTCTCCCTTGTCCTTGTCTCAGAATTCTGTTGTTTCCAATACGTCGAGTTTGATTTCTTCAGTCTCTGGGATATTCCAGTATCTTTCTTTGGGCAATAAGATCCCCACATTACGCCTAAGGCTCTTGTCGCCTGCGGTGGGTAGGTCTCCCTCTCGTCTTGTGACAGGGTCTGGCTTTCCCCCTTCTTTCCCTGGACGGTATTCGTTTTTGAAGTTGTATTGACTTAATTCTTGCATCCATCGTGCTTGTCGTTCGCTTAGTTCCTTCGTCGTCATAAAGGTCACTAAGTCCTTGTGGTCTGTGAGGAACAGTATCGGCTTCGGACGTTCTCTCGTGTATCGTTTCCATTCATGGAACGCCTGAACTATTGCCAATAGTTCTTTGTCGTGTATATGATAGTTGCATTCGGCGTTTGATATTGTTTTTGATCGGTATGCCACTGGCCTCCATTTACTATCCTTGCATTGCTGAGATACTATTCCGGAGCAGCCGTATTTTGAGGCGTCTGTTTCGATCTTGGTTGGTGCGAGGGGGTCGAAGTATACTAGTACTGGGGCTGTGGTGAGTTTTGTCCTTAGCTCGTCGAATGCCTTTTGTTCCTTGTCTCCCCACTCCTAGTTGCCGACGCATTTCTTTTTTGTCTTTGCAGATAGTGGCCTGGCTGTTCTGCTGAAACCTTCTATAAACCATCGGTAGAAGTTGCAGAAGCCTAGGAAGCATTGAATTTCCTTGATTTTCTTAGGGGCCGTCCAGTCCCAGATGGCCTGTGTTTTGACTGGGTTTGTCTTGACCCCTTCTTGTCCAATGATAAATCCTAGGTATTCTGTTTCGCTTTGGTGAAATTCGCATTTGGATGGTTTAACTTTCATCCCTGATTTTCATATTGCCTCGAGGATGTTGCTGACGTCTTTTCAGTGTTGCTGTAGGGTGTTCAAATATATGAGTACGTCATCCAGATAGACAATGCAACACATGTCGATATGTTCCACAAGGACCTCATTGATCCATCGCTGGAACGCCGCCGGTGCGTTGGATAGTCCAAATGGCATGACTAGGTACTCGTATGTCCCTAATTTTGTGGAAAAGGTCGTCTTCCATTCGTCCCCCTCTCTGATCCTAATATTGTGGTAGGCGTCTTTGATATCCAGCTTGATGAAGTACTTGGCTCCTCCCAGCCTATCCAGTGCTTCGTTAATGAGCGGTAGCGGGTGTCGATCTTTTTTGCTAACTTTGTTGAGCGCCCGATAATCGGCGCATAGTCTGAGTTTGCCATCCTTCTTTGTGACAAACATAAATGGTGATGCCCTTCCCAACTTCACCCTTTGGATCCATTCTTGATCTTCGTTCTGTTTGATGTATCAGTGGAGTTCTTCTAATTGGTCGTAATTCAGGGCGTATATCTTCTTAATGGATACTGTCTTTCCTTCTTCCAGATCAATTCCTAGGTCAATGCCCGGTCGGTGGGGCGGTAACGTCGTTTTTTCTCCTTTTTCGAATACATCCAACCGGTGGTGATATATTCTAGGGACAGTGTTTCTCACGTCCCGGTCTTCGTTGTTCTTCTTGTTTTTTATCGCCAGTTCGGTGCTAATGTTAATAGCTTCCAACCGAATTTCTTCTTTGATTTCATCCTATCATAGGATGCTTGTTGTTTCTCCTCTCCGGTAGAACTGTCCGAATGCTCTTGCGGATATCTCATTGATCTCCATATGTGCTTTGGCCTTCTGGCCGGTAACTCTTTGGTCCATGGTGGTGTCTGAGCTTCTGAACCCCTGATCTCCTCTCTCAGGGTCGTCCAACTGAGTTACTTCTTGTAGCTCCCGGCCATCGATCTGTTCGATGATCAGTTGTGCGATCCGGTCCCCTTTTTCCACTCGGTATGATTGGTCTCCTAGGTTTGCTAGGACCACCTTCACTTCTCCTCTGTAGTCGGAGTCTATCACACCTGCATTTGTCGTGAGTCGGTGTTTGACTGCTAGACTGCTTCGTGGTGCAATTCGTCCATAGGTGTTGTGAGGTAATCCAATAGCTATTCCCGTCCCAACAATTGCTTGCCCTCTGGCAGGAATGTCGGTTCCTTCGATTGCGTACAGGTCGTGTCCTGCCGCTCTTGCTGTTCCCTTCATCGGCACTATGGCCTCCGTGGATAGCTTCTTCACTTTGACGCTCTGGTCATTAGCCGTCGGGCCATTCTTGGCCTGGATCTTGGTGAATCTGGTGATGAGATTCTCTTCCAGGGCTTTTTCTTCGGGTATCGCATATGCAACGGGCAAACCTTTGAGACACCAAGTCGTACATCGTTCGCTGTTGAATGTGATCCTTTTATCATTCCAATCAATTGTTGGATTGTGTTCTCTTAACCATGGCACCCTGAGGATGACCTCATGGTTTTGGAGGTTTGCCACTTGGAAGGTTGCCAATTCCCTATGGCTACTAATGTCCATAGATACTTTCGTCATATGGGTAACAGGTCCCATAGCGCTTGGTTTTCTGTCTGCAAGGTAAATCTCCCTGGGGTTTTTTGCCTTGATCATCTTGATCCCGTGTTTGTTGCAGACTTCTCTGTCAATGAAGTCTTCTGTTGCTCCCGAGTCAATCATGGCGTTGATAGTGACTGCCTCCTTTCCGCCGTGTAGTTGTATCTTGACCATAATATGGTCATTGTCATGTTCGCGGGTTTCCGTGTAGTTGAGTGCCGCATAGTAGTTTTCCATGATGATGGGTTTTCACTCAGGTCTGTCCCTCAGACCATCTCTTACTGGGGACATTTGTCGTTTCCTGACTGTTCGGGTTCTTGTTCGACATCAATTTCCCTAATCTTAGGTCAGTTTTGCCAACGAGTAATTTTTTCGTGGGTTGCCAATTCCTGGCTTGTGCGTTGAATGGTTTGGGTCTGTCCTTTTTCGGGCAGTTCCTGGCTAAGTGTCCAGGTTGTGCGCATTTGAGACATAGTTGTTCTCGTATCCTCCTTTGGAATTCTTCCCTCGAGATATTGAATCTTGGTCGTCTCTGAGTCGCGTCCAGTTCCATAGGGTTACCGTGATTTTGATTCCCATTATTTGCTGGTGGATATGTCCCATCTGGGTTGCGTGGCGTGATGGTTTCCCGTTGGATGTTCTTTGTTGATGGTGATTCTTGGATATGTCTGACCGTTGCCAGCTTAGTTTCCTTGCGGATTGCCCATTGGGCTAGTGCTTCGAGGCCCTAGTATTCTTCGCTCCTGGCTTACCATGCGTTTTGGAGTTCTGTGTTCATTCCTCCTAGTAGAAGTAGTTCTCCTCCTGTCGAGTCGTCCAATTCGGCTTCGCTAGCCACCAGGCGACACTAGTTCCAGTATTCCGTGATCGATCGTTTGCCTTGTTTCATGTTTTTTAATTTGATTCTTGCTTCCCCTTTGGCGTCAATTACACCAAATTGTCTTTGAAATTCTGCCCTGAATCCTGCCCAGTTGTACCAACCTGGGGTGATTCGCTCTTCTGCGTATGGTGTGATCCATGTTCCTGCGTCGTCCCTTAGGAGGCTTGTCGCATATAGGATTTTTTCCTCGTCATGGCCGTCTTGCCACCCTACTGTTCTGTAGTATACTATGATTTGGGCTAGTCATCCTCGTAGTTTGTGTCTTTCTCCTCGGTAAACCTCCTGTTCCCTGGCCTTGGGCTTTCTGGTTTCTCCACTTAAGAATGCAATGATTTGTCTCATCTGTTCCAGGTTGAGGATAGGGCTTGTTTCTGGGGATGTCGGCCCTCCTTGTTCTGTTGTAGCTACCATCGTGTTTCGTCATGTACTTCCCCTTTCTTCGGTTTCTTCTGATCCGATTGCCGATGGTGGCTCCGGTGTTGTCGGGCTCGGTCATCAGCATAATGTAAAAACCACTCCTGGTCCACCAAGGGGGGTAATGGCCCCTCTGGTACTCCTGATCCACCCTGATCCACCCTGGTTCACATTTTCGGTAAAATTTGAAAAAGTGTGGATCAGAGCGGATCAGAGTGGACCAGTTGGACCACGGGGACCACAACCCCCCTTGGTGGACCAGGAGCGTTCAGGACCACCTTGGACCACACTCCGCCATTTTCTTGATGCCGTGCCCTTTCTTCTTTAAGGCCGTTTCTAGTTCTTCTCCGAGTGATGAAAGGTCGAGGTTTTTCTGCTGAGGGGTCGATATTGTTTTCGTTGTTGGTCTCCGTTTTGTCTGTTTGTTAGGTGCTGCTGGGTTGACGCAACCAAATGTTACAATCCTCTCCTCTCCGGGTGATACTTTCTGCGGGTAACCGATAGTGTCCTAACGATCACTTCTTGTTAGCCCGATAGCTGTTGCGATAGCTAAGTCCGTTGACTCCTATGTAGCAATGTTGATCGCTAAGCTCATATAAGACAGTCGTGTCTTGATTCCCGGAAGCGTGGTAGATAAAGATCTTTGTATTGAAGGTATAGTATATGAAGGAACTTAGATGGTTGCGTGAAGAACCCAAATCCCATGCCCCGAAGTGCCCTTATATAGGGGTTCTTCCCTCAACCCTAACCCTGCGTGACTCATCCCCTCGCGTCACGCAACTCATGACTCATAGTGAGTCATAGTGTGAAATCCATCAGCTGACCCGTCCGAGTCAGCTGTGCCATATCTCGTAACCAATCAAAACCCATAAAACCTGTCATGTGCCCTAACGGGGTCACATGCGTAAGACCCATGACTTGTAAATATGAGTCAAGTGCGAAATACATAAACCACATGACCACAATCGTGCGTCATGTCAAATATCAACCAATCATAATACACCAAGGATACGCTATTGCGTCGTCATGTAAAATCCTCTGAGTCAACTGATCTCACAGCGTAACAAATAACAAACTGATGACTAATAACTATTAGTCATGTGAGAGTCTGCCTTGCTTAGTCACCGTTGGTGACATTTGGGGATATGGGGCAATCTCCATGGATATTTTTTTGTTAGAAATTGCTTAACTACATATCATGTCTATTAGGCTGTACTACTCTGATGTGGGGGGCAGAGGAGGGTATCCGCAATACACTCCCATATTAGACGATGTTCTAAGGCTTCTCACTCTTTGAGTATTGCAGCTACTCAGGTGAAAGGCAGTCCTAGTAAAATCGGAGACCCTGGAGAAGGTGGGATAACTTGAAGTTTACCTTTTTCTTCTGGATAACTTTGACTATGAAGGTTGGGAAACTAGGGTCCCGTGCGTCAGTAAAAACAACGTTCACTCGAGATGCAAAACGCTCGCGTCTGGACGAGCCGCCTCCACCCGATGCGTCCTCTGAGCCCTTGCCGTCTGGGTGTTTTTTCGTATCATCTCTTGCCTCTGGTGGATCCTAAAGGCCCTTTCTCCTTCTGCCAGCGCCCTGTGCGCTTGTTGCACCCTATTCTGTCCCACCAACGTCCGCCACCTTATCTTTTCGTCTCCAGCATCTGGTGTACCCCTACCAAATTGTCCACATTGGGTGCCGCTCTGGTCACTCCCCCACTTTCAGCGGGCTGGATCCGTCCACTGGGATCTCAGAATGCGTCATTGGTAGTCTGCCCCATACGGCCATTTTGAAGGCGTGCGTACCATAGTATGGAGAATAGCCTTGTTGTTACGATTCGCTGAGGCTAAACCTACATTGTCTAGATTTGTTCTTATAAAACATGTTTCTCACTCGTGGGCTCCGTAGCGTGCAGTGGTTTCATATTCTCATTAAATGTCCGCAGGTTAATTCTCGAGTACTCAAGCGGCCAAGTTGAAGCCGGACACTTTAGGTCGGGATTGCCACCTTAAGTGTCCGGCCTCAGCCCGGCTGCATCTATATATCATTAAACGTCCGCAGATTTATTCTGTAGTGCTCACGCGGCCTAGTTGAGGCCACATAAATACTTTACATAATCCTGTAGAATAATTTAATATAATTAATATATAGCATTAAAGGTCTGCAGATCAATCCTATGATTCACTATGCATTGCCTCTCCCCACTAGGAATTACATGTGCCTGTCCAATTACTGCCCCTATATGGACTATTCGCATGTCTCAACTAGTGGACCGCTTGCCGACTCGTATATGTCCGCTTGCCAGGTGAAATCTACCGCGATTGATTGGATCGAGTACGTCAACCAATGGCAGCCGATGGACTCCTGCAGCTTCACTTAGAATATTTCTTATCTTGAAAAGTGCTAATAATCGCGCCACAGCCTCTCCTCCGAGTCGCAAATCCCTATAACTCTCCTTCCCGCCAGTTTGGACCTATACCCAATGGTTTATAGCACCGCCATTGCGGAAAGCCTTTGTTCCAGTGCAGTGGGCCCAGTAGATCTGGAAAACGTCAGCTTCTTGAAAGTCAGAAACCGGAATTTCAAGCTGAGTAAATTGCTCTTTGGGAAGCAATCCTGGTGCGGTGGGGTCAGCAGGCAGCCTTGGGTCATCCGCTGCAGTCTGCTTGATAAAACCTAGTATGTCCTCCATCATGTCGCAATACTCGATCTCATGGCCCATCAGCAAAATGTAAAAACCAGTCCTGGTCCACCAACGGGTGTTATGGTCCCCCTGGTCCTCCTTGTCTACCCTGATCCACCCAGGTCCACATTGTCGGTAAAATTTGAAAAAGTCTGGATCAGAATTGATCAGAGCGGACCAGGTGGAACATGGGGACCACGACCCCCCTTGGTGGACCAGGAGCGTTCAGGACCACCTTGGACCACACTCCGACATTTTCCTAATGCCCCCCCTCGGTTTGGCATAGCGCAGAGAGCGTGCCACTATTCGTGCGGCCTCTGAGCTTTCGCCAAGGTGCGCTGCGGCTTGAAGAAGTCGGCATGTCCATCCCGCTATTTCCTACCACGATCACACCTCTTTTCAAAAGTGCTTCTATAGTCTGCAAGCATCAGCAAAAAATTACTGGGCGTCAGGTTCACTGCCGTTGCGTCAGGATACCAGGTGGACTAACCTGGCACCCTTGACGTTAGATGCGCCCGATGCGGTGTTGCCACTCTCGCTTACGCCAGGTACGTCAGGAGGCACGGTTGCCATACAGACTTACCTCTGGACCCTAGTGGCTACACAACCTTACATCCCATGCTTCCGGACGCAGCTC
>Ga0307507_10003890_pt1 | contig 27753 bp, 30 predicted proteins | sample 7_EM_MG_FD_207223 | JGI IMG/M metagenome (GOLD analysis project Ga0307507, IMG submission 207223) | Populus trichocarpa ectomycorrhiza microbial communities from riparian zone in the Pacific Northwest, United States - 7_EM | ecosystem: Host-associated > Plants > Roots > Unclassified | place...
AAATAACAACAAATAATAACCACCTCTCTGTGGCCGGACCCCCTATAACAAAAGAAATCCACCGTGACAAACCTCCACCAAAGCACTACCGAGGAAAAAACCACCCGCCGATGGACAAAAACCTCACCGGGAAACCAGTCTCGCATCCCAACAAAAGAAATCCACCAAACAAATTCGGCCTAATCGACGTCCTCGTTAAGGGAACGCCAGTCGGCCACCGCCTCCACGTACCCCTCCGGCCGGTACCCACATCCGTTAACGAGACAACCACCAAAGTTGTCCCAAGCCGCAGCCAACGGGAAGTTCCCAGCCAACGGGCACCCCACTCCATCCGCTCGTTGGTCGCCACTCACGTGACGACCCCACACGTTCCTCCTCAACCCCACCCAGCCACAGGGACAGCGAACCACCCAGGTGCCCCTCTCGTTACACCCCCGAGGGCAGAGATGTCCGGCAAGACCGCCAGACGCCCGACGTTGCCCCCACACCACCAGCTCGGAGGAGCGACCGTCAGCAACCACACCAGGGCCCGCCAACCGCGCATCCATCCTCCTCATTAGCGCCCCGAAGGACACCTGACTCTGTACGGGGGCCTCCGAAGACCCACCGCCACCCAACCGCATCAACACCCCCGAAGCGCGTACCCTCTTCCCAGGGCCACGCCTCCGTTCCGACCGGGCACCACCACGGGCCACGATCACCCCACCCAACACAACGTCGCTGTCCCCGGAGGAGACCCGACCAACTCCACTCCCCATCGAAGAGACAGGGGAGGCACCGTCCACAGGCGAGACGGGATCATGGGACTCCGCCACAGAGGGGGACGCCACCACCGAAAGACTTTGGGGCTCCGCCACCGAAGGGGAAGCCACCACCGAACGCCACGACGCCACCGCCTGCGCCACACTAGAAGCCACCCCCTCGCCGACCGAGGGGGGAGGGGAACCGTCAGTCCCAACCGAGGAGGGACGAGAATGCCGGGGAACGACAGGAGGCCCCGACGGCTCACTCCCCTTTGCCAACAGATGCAGGCGACGGGAGAGGACGGAAACGTGATGACGAAGCCGGGAGACCTCCGCCTCGAGGGCGAAAACCTTCTCAACCGACTTGGAGAGGACCACCCCAGTCTGGGCGACTGAGGCAGCGGAAAAGGAGGAACCAGATCGCTTAGCCATATCCCCGAGAAGAGAAAAGCCGTAGGAGGATGAGGAGCCTCGAAAAATAGATGAACGAGACAAAATGATCTCGAAAAGTGGAGTTAAACCCAGGGGAAAATCCGCTGAGAATAAAGACTTGAAGCTATCGCGAGATAGAATCAAGGAAAAGGATTGGACCACACCCACAATATGACCTGTCACAGAAGGTGAAAAGACTGGGGGCTGAGTTTGCGGTGTTTTCCCCTCTCGTAGCTGAGAAGGGAAATTCCAACGTCCTAGCACATTTCTCTTCTATTTGAGTTCTTACGGTAGTAAATTTAATAGTCTGAAGTCTACACATCCACCAAATTTCACGCGCTGATAAAAAGTTGCTTATTAACCTCTATCTCAAACACTAACAGAGGCTACGGCGTGGAGATTTGGTGCCTTTCCGGTCTAGGAAACGTTTCCCTACGAAACGAATCCCGGCCATAACAATCAATCGCCATTGACCGTCGATATTACTCGTAGCTAGGCTCTGTATCGGCGGCTGTGCGGTTATAAGCTAAGTTATGGTTTAAGAGCTTCTAGGAATAGTTGCTCGTTGCGCTCCCTTTGGTTCGATAATTTTATTATCCTTGTTTGCCGACCTTGCTCCAACTGGAGGGCATTGTGAGTATAGGACAAAAAATCTTGCGGTTTAGAATGTGCTGAGGAGAGGGAATTTTGTAACGGGGGTAATATATTCAAGCATGAATTATGGTGCGCTATTAGTGATAAGTGGACGATCCTTGGACAATCCTTGGACGACCTGCTATCTAGTATTTTCTACTGCAGTACGGGAGTAATTTAATAGGTTGGAGTAATTAAGTCTATAATTAATTTAGCTGACTAATCCAACCCGATGCGCCCCTGTGGGAGACCGAGAGCATTTGACCCCACATGAGTCTCGTTGCGGCCACCTTGACCTGGGTGAAAGAGAGCTCGGACGAGTACTGTACTGTACAAGTACCAGTATTACTTACTATTTGTCTCTTGCTAACTCAATAAAATTTCGGAGGAAGGGTCCGTGTTCTTACTGGGACACAGCTCCTGCTTACAGTTGGACCCCAAGGCTGAAAAGACAACTTTGCTGTTTTCTTCGGAATGCACAGTACAAATAAAGCATTGAAGAGTTTTAAGGGGGGCTCACACTCATCTCCTCAGCAGGATAAGGCCTTCTAGATACAACACTATGGTACTGGTAGCTCGCTGTCTCTGCATCTGCGGGGCTGTTAGACATTCGCTTACGAAAGTCCGCCTTCACTGATAATCCAATCAAGCTGTTTGGCAGAGATAATTATGATAAACAACGAGGCACTTCGGGCCAAAAAGCCAGGCCTGCATCCTTTCACCCCCACAACACCGTCACTGATCGTCACCTGCCGAACGAAAAAAGAGACTTTTTATTTTTTCTTTCTAAAATACTTGGCAAACCTAAGAATCCGTGTGACATGTGGGAATAATTTCACTTTACTGATCATATTGTCTTCTGAGCATATTGCGAAAGGGAGCATAAAGCTCCTCAATTTTTTACTTTTTTCAGAAATTGATTGAGCAACAATCGCGTTTAGTGGGTGCTGTATCATACTCGTAATTTTCTGACGTTTGTAAAAACGACCGGGTCCGCATACACCTACATTTAGTAGATAGGCAAATAGCATCAGTACGGTAGTAGCAAGCAATGGGGAGGGAAACAGACCCGCCGGGGGGGATTTCGATTCCTGCGAGCGCGGTGGAGGTGGGGGTTGGTGAGGCCGAGGGGGAGGAGAGAGTGAAGGAAGCCAATAGCCATGCTAGAGTGAGGATTTGCATGATGAGGGCTTTTTTGTAGGTGGTTTGAAAAAGCTGCATTTGGAAGCTTGGAATAGATTTCGGGGTATTCAAGAGCTGTTATTTTATTTATCCTGCTGTTGCAGTGCGGATGGGATACTAGTTTGTAGAGCAAATTTAAAGTAGGTGGTAAGTTAGAGGGGGTTGTTCATTACTGATGTGTGGAATCTAGGGTATACGAAGGGTTATGACTGCTCCCGATGAATCATGACTGTCGTAGTAATCCGCAAGCAGGGGAGTGCTAGTGATGGTAAGTACCTAGACGTGCGGTGTTGCGGGACTCCTTTCACAGTAGTTTATGATACACCAGCGGTCGGCTTGTACAGGAAATACTTCATCTCGGATTTTTGAGGTATAGTAACTTGCCAAAAGTTTATAGGCTGCAGGTACCTAGGCACAATTAGCTATGTTTTTGCACTGTGCCATAACTTGAAAGAATTATGCTTACCCCCTACTGCCTTTCAGTACTTCTCGGGAGAGTGGATTCAGGGGTATTGGATTTATGAGGGGTAGCTATCAATAGGATTCTCCTGTTTCCTAACCTGCTTCATAAGAGCGATCGCTGAGCTCCTAGTGGTACCTAGGAGATAGATTTTGTGGTTTTGCCAATGTCGGGAATGCAATTGGGTTCGTGCTGGTATACGCGCAATTGCGAACGATAATATGAAAATTGTAGGGGAGAAGAGTGTTACGCGCTCACCCTATTCGAGGATAATACCTGGTTGGGAGGTTGCGTGTTCAATCCCAGGGGAAATCTCCATCCCCAATATTATTCCAGAATACCCCACTTGAAGACAAGGGGAGCGGGAGGAGAGCTCAAAGGAAACTAAAAAAAGCGAGCAAGGCAATAATTGAAGTTTATCTGTTTCATCGGGGTAAACTTTTCTTCTCTACTATTCATCGATGGTTCGCATAAATTATGGCTTCTCCTACCCTGCCCACCTGTTTCCATTCAGACAAGCTCTCGCCAACACAATGAACCTAGGAAGGTAGCCGGTCGTGAAATCCATTCAAATTCTAACTCTATCACCTATTAACGCGGAAGCCCTAGATTCTAGAGGGGATGGACACAGGCAGAGTCGAGAGAGGGCAGGGCGGTCATAGAGCGTCACTCGGATAGGGAGAGCAACAGGGGTGGTTTGGTAACCAGACAGAGACCAAAACACACTAAAATTGTAGTTTTTCAAGCTATTATAATTATTTCCACAAATATCTTGAAACTCAGTTTTGAAATTTTTTTGAAAAGGTTTAGCATGGCTAAAATATAGTATATATTTATTTCAGGGTTTTATCTGGAGTTTTGTACAGAGGTGTAGGCGCATGAACCAGGTAAGGCGTGTTGCAATGTATCTTTCCCATGCAAAAACCCTGGTTTTGGCAGGTATCATAATATAGTACCTTGAGGGAAAGGACATTCCACTCCTCACTGTTCTCGGAGAATGGGAGGAAAAAATCCCACACTTTTTTGTGCGGGTGCTCTTATAAGAAATTACCTTTTGAATTTTTCCTATGCTGTTTCCATCTATGATGACTGGGTAATAAGAGCTCGAAAACCTGGAATTTTGGTGTGTTTTGGCCTGTCTGGTTACTAAAAGGCCACTATTAAGAGTTGCGCTGGGGTTACTGTAATCTCTAAGCACTTTCTTACCCCATGCTACGATGCTGGAAAATGTCTACAGCAACACCCCATCATCCTGGATCTCCACAACCCGGATACCTCGCTATCGCGTGTAATCCTCCGAGAGTTTTGAATTTCTTCACACCAAAGCCTGACCTGTTGTCCCGGACTAGAGCCATCGGAGTTAACAAATACTCTCCTTCATATCTTGTCACTCGCTAAATAACCCAGATTTCTGGAAAGCATAAATCATACAACAATTCCCAACTCTGAGCCATTCGCTAAAGAACCTAGACCCCATCTCTGTTTGGCTGCCTGGGTCGGTGCTTATACACTTGCTCCTAAGATGCCGGAAGATATTCGTTTACCACAAGGGTCGCAGATTGAGGAACCTCTGGTTATTGGAGAAAGATTGATATTTGAGCGGCGGATAGCCTGGCCGTATTTTCGAGAACATGTCAATTTTCTAAGAGTGTGACGGTAGATACTCTTAGGCCTTTAGTTATCAATGATTCCTAGCGATGGCGCGTGGGAGATTTGTGGATTCGGCGATTTGAGACACGTACTCGCCCCCGCCGGTCCCGCCACGGTTGAGAAAATAGGCTAGCTAGACGGGGCAGGGATGAGAACTAATGAAGGGGCATGCACCCCTTGCCACGAGGAAATTCACTAACCCATTGGGGAAAATACCATGACTTCCGAATCGGAAAAGGAAAATCCAATCTGGCTCCCGGCAAAAGCGGGTGAGCGCGCAAAGTTGTCTGTCTGGTTTAGAAGTCCTCCCATGCAAGGCCTCTAATTAGAGAACTACCTTGCTTCCGTTGCGGGGTGGAAGAGAGCTGCTGCTGATATATGGGCAGTAGAGCAGAAAATACCGGCTTCCTAATTTTACTATTAGCTAGTCCCTGCTGAGTTTCAGGCTATGGGGATCTTACAATCAAAGTGACATGGAAAGGCAGTGTACCGGAATCGCTCAGGGTTTGTCTTTAGAGATCCCAAGCGGTGGGCCTAGCCGTGATACTAAACAATCTGGGTTCGCAAGCTAAGACTCTCTCCGGTTGTCACGGGCAGGCGGTGCCCGGATAACAGGTAGGTAGATACCCAAAGCAACGTAGGCTACTTCCAGCCGATGTATAGGTGACCTGAAGATACCTGCGCGGAACCTGTAGTCTCTTCATTTGTTGTCATCAGTGATGAAAGTGAAGCGATGAGTTTATTCCAGCGAAAACACTACTTAAAAGCCTTAATCAGAGTTGACCACTTGGATCCCTGCGCCTGCGAGTATCCCAGGCAGTGCTAACCTTAGGTTCTTGGAAGGCGTTTTCCCGCAGCCCTTCTCAGATATCTTAAAGAATGGTTGGGTGAACACGCCCTTACCGAAAGCTGAACTGATCTTCGAGGATCCTTATCTATCACTAGGAGGAACCTACCACAAGCTACTATAGTTCGTCTACCACCACAAGAATTGAATACTTTTGCCCTTGCTGTGTGAGATTTACCGAGACGGAGAGAAATTCGGGGCTATCGCCAAAACTCTACACATCAATTATATATTCACGCACCTCCCGGCCTCCCAGACAACATAACAAGTACCTACCGTACGGTACAAGCCATCCCCCCAATCATCTCAGTACCACCCATCTCATGCCTCCTCACCCCTTTCATCTTTACCAAACAACAAGACCCTGACAACACCCACCCGCCTACCCTCAGCCATCATCTCCAACTGCGTGCATCGGTCGTCAACATGAATATTAACCCTCCTATCCATCAATAAACCCCAAACAGCATCCATCAACTCATTCTTCTCCCCTAAAGGCGAGAAATCACAGCCGCAAAAACAACGCCCCCCCTCACCTACATGATCCGCAATGAACACCTCAGCCGTATCCCCGCGATTCATAGAAACCTCCCGAGGCAAATTCATTTGCCCGCCACTCGCCACCGCTGCCACATCGTGGTTGCCATACAAAAGTGTGCGCATAGCTCGTTGGAGTGATACTGTCATGGGGGCCTTTGGGTGGGCGATGAGTCCGTAGCTCCTTAGCATTCTCAGGAGTGTTTTGTCGTTTGCGCCTGCGGGGGTATACGTCGCTTCCAGTGTGTCTTCTTGGGTCTTTGTGGTGAATGCAATTGGTATGAGGAGTGGTGATAGAACATCTAGTGCGTCTGGCCTAAGGCATGTTTGGAGAACGGCGTATGAGCTTGGGGTGCTTATTTCTAGTAGTTGTGAGATTTGTCTGGTGAGTTTGGTGGGGAGGGTGGTAAGGGGCATAGTTCCTTCTGGTAGTTTAGGGGGATGTGAGATTCTTTGGAGGGGTAGGTGTTTGTGAGCCCTCTGCAAAAAGGGGCTATCTAGGAAAGAAATTGTGGGGTTGTGTTTTTCGTAGATGAACCTCTCTCATCTGGAGGTTTTAAAAAGGGGAGCAAACTCGGCAAAAAACAAAAAAACAATGTCATCCATAATCCCAAAGCAAGGGGTATTTTTTTTGTGCACTTCTATTAGACAGTACTGTAAATTTACATTGGCCATTTCTAGCGGCTATCCCTTACCTTGTGGCCGAAATTCATCCCTTCGATCGTTTTCAAGCACTGGCGCCAAGTGCCCGTAGAGATGGTGGTGGAAGCTATCGGTGGTGAAGTAACTAAAGAGAGCAAAGTTAGAAATAATTGTGACAAGCACGATGTAAGTATCATATGATGAACATGAAGGGTGGTACCCGTATCCTGTTCACTCCTTAGATATTGCATCCCCATTCAAACATCTTAAAACCTAGTCTATTCGGGTAATCGTGATATGAAAAACTTTGTGCTTCAGAGATGGTGTAGTGCTCAGAATAGTGCTAAGTGAGTACTGCTCAGTATTGTCATGATGGAAACCAGGTTTTCTGCGTAGATTTGCTCCCGACTATGGTACGAGTGGGAGTACTCGAGTACTTCACCGGATCTTGATTTATCCCGGTGTATTGTTTATCGTTACCTTTCTTGCCATATCTATCTTACTAGTGCAACTCTAAAAGTGTATGAAAACCGGGACGCACGGGGTTCGCGGCTCACAGGGTATTTTTCCGGTGTCCCGTCGCGAGGTGAAGATACCGGAAAACGGCATCTCTCCCCTTAGGTTTTGATGTTAGGCGGTCCTATCTTCCATCATATGTTTACGTCAAGTTGAAGTAATCAACCCCCCGCAAAGTATCGGCCAGGCTAGGCATTCTTGGCAAGATATGAGCATCGCACACTAAGATCTAAGATCCTGATCTGAAGCTTATAACGGTCGGTAAACGGCTTACCGTTCGAACCCTATCATGGTTCGAGTGAGAGGAAGTGACTTACCTAATGTACAGGACTTATTCTCCAATCTCACAATTTCTATAATGTCATACCCGGAATACGAGCGCATGGGCACCAATTGAACTTATTCCAGTGGATACTGAGTCCACGATAAACAAACACCCATATCGGTAGCTGAATTCAAGACCTACAGACCAACGAACTACTTGTATCTTGAAACTACCCGTGTTGAACGAAAATCAAATCAACCGAATTAAAATAAAAAAAAGACCCTTGAAAAATGATTACTCTAGTAGTCCGGTATAAAATCCCGTTCAATTCCATAGCTTAACCTCAACACAACACATCATCCAACCACCCTCGCACCCCCGGGAAAAAAACAAACAAATTCACCAGCCAACCCCAACAAAAAAAAAAAACTCCCATCGAAATGACTAACTTCACTCAAACCCCCACTACCCCCTCTAGTCAAAATACCAACTCGACTATCACACGCCAAGCCTTTACATACTCCACCACAGATCAATCCACCGGAATAACACCCCCATCCCGCCCTCCAACCCCCGGACCCAGCCCAGAACCAATAGCCGAAGTTCAAGAAATCGCAAAGTCAATCGAAGCGTTCATGGCCCTCCTCCCGATCCTCACCGAATTCCCGGAAGCGATTAAGAACCCCCATACGATCCCTGCTGATGTTGTGGTACTCGGGGGATTGCTAACGGAAGGGTTGAATTATTTCGCTGATTTGGTCGATTGGGAGGTTGTTAGGGAGGGGTTTGAAGGTGGGGAGATTGAGTGGGGGGGGAGAGGGAGATGTGAGTGAGTAGGTAGGTAACGAGGACTTATATCCTCAGATCGGAGTGCACTTATATTCCTTGTTTTTTTGGTGTATTTGGTGATTTTATGGTGAGGTCAGGTGAGGGGAGGTAATTTAGATATTGTCAGTGTGTGCCGTAGCATGAGGTCTCGGAGGGGTTTTTTTCTTTCTTTCTTCCCTTCTTACACGTATTATACTAGTTTAAATTTTTTATAATAAATGCCTACTGATTCCACACTTATGAGTTTTTCTTATGGTCCACTCCACCTGAATTTGCTCACTCCGCTGCCATAACCCGATGTGTCTCCTGCCACTACTTCTCAGGATAGGATTTAAAAGGAAAAAGGAGGAAAATCTAGATAACATGGTAATTGAATAGACGGGCCGTACCGCTCTCTATATGCCCACCAATTCCGGTCTTAACTGTAGATACCACTCTGGCGCATCACTAGTTACCCGTGGAACACACCTCGTTTATCAACTCCTAGTTAGAGTCAGCTCAGCGTTGGTTATTAACTCCAGTTGGAAGGTTAAGTTTAAATTGAACATCAGGTACAGCCAAGCAGACGGGTGTATCATCTTTCGAGTGAGTTTTCATGATCCTCCTTATCCCTCTTAAGCCCAGAGCCAGCTGTCTGACGATCCTGGGATCGCTTAGGAATACTAGGGAACGCCCGACCTTAGTAGCGGAGGAGCTACTGGCCTAGACAAACTGAACCGAGGAGCCCCTTGAGGAGGAATATAGATAATACTGCTAGGCTTCTGCGATGCGTCCCTATTATTTATATTCCTCCCTTTTTTTTTTTCAGATTCGGGGAAACCTCAAATAGTGTAAGTATGAGATTTTAGTCTTGGGAGAATAGGTAAAGCGAGGCCCAGTCTACCGTGTGCGGGCCGATAAATCACTAGGGAATATCTACTATCCAAATTGGCCGCTTACTACTAGTATTGAGTTTTGATGTCGAGTCAATAAAGTTAGGCGGGAGGGTTAGAAAACGAACGAACGGATTACTACTACAAAATCACTGTACCTTCTCCTGAATTAAGAGCTCAATTAGTGACAGCATTGGTATTGGGCACGAACAATAGAATCTCTAGTGAGTGTCTCGATTCCCGCCTCTTTTAATCTAAAAACTTGTTTTAGGATTATCCTGTGCCTAAAAGTGCGCACTCGCTAATCGGTAACTGCGGTAACATAGGAACTCATATTGGATGCTTCCGATTCAATCTCAACAAATAGTACCATTTAGTCATGGGCCATCCTGCGGCTAACTCGGTAAGCCTACGAACTACCAGAAACAGTTGGAGGAGTACACCAAATACCTACCCACAACTACGACCCCCTCACAAAGCGTAATTCACATCCTCCTCCCTCACACATATCACTTCACTTCACTTCAAAACACGCACACACACCTAGCGTCTAGCAAAAGATACAAACCCCGCCTCCATTCAAATACATCAAGGATCTATGGATTCGGCGATTTGAGACACTTACTCGCCTCCGCCGGTCCCGCTACGGCTAAGAAAATTGGCTAGCTAGACGGGACAGACATGGGAGCTAATGAAGGTGCATACACTCCTTGCGACAGAGGAATTCGCTCACCCATTGGGAAAAATACCATGGCTTCCGAATCGGAAAAGGAAAATCCAGTCTGGCTCCCGGAAAAAGAGGGTGAGCGCGCAAAGTTGTCTGTCTGGTTTAGAAGTCCTCCCATGCAAGGCCTCTGATTAGAGAACTACCTCGCTTCCGTTGCGGATTAGAAGAGAGCTGCTGCCGATATATGAGCAGTAGAGCAGAAGGTTAGCAGCTTTCTAATTATACCTCTAGCTAGTGCCTGCTAGGCTTTGGACTATGGGGATCTTACAATCAAAGTGACATGAAAAGGTAGTGTGCCGGAATCGCTCAGAACTTGCCTTCAGAGATCCCAAGCGGTAAGTTCGGCGGCGATACTGAAAAATCTGGGTTGGTCAGCTAAGACTCTTTCCGGTCATCACAGACAGGCGGTGCCTGGATAACAAGCATGTAGACACTTAAAGCAACGCAGGCTACTTCCAGCCGTTTCAAGGGCGATCTGGAGATATCCGTGCGAAACTTGTAGATTCTTCATCTGTTGTCGCCAGCGATGGAAGTGAAGCGGTGAGTTTATTTCAGCGAAGACTCCACTTAAGGAGAAGCCTTAATCAGAGTTGACCACTTGGATCCCTGCGCTTGTGAGTATCCTAGGCAGTGCCAACCTTAGGCTCTTGGAAGGCGTTTTCCCATAGCCCTTCTCAGATATCTTAGAGAATGGTTGGGTCAACACGGCCTTACCGGAAGCTGGGCTGACCTTCGAGAATCATTATCTATCACTAGGAGGAACCTACCACAAACCAGTTGGTCTGCCACCACAAGAATTGAATACTGCTGCGCTTGCTGTGAAATTTACCGAGACGGAGAGAAATTCGGTGCTATCGCCAAAACCCTACACATCAAATATATATTCACGCACCCCAGGCCTCCCAGACAACATAACAAGTACCTGCCGTACAGTACAAGCCATCCCCCCACTCACATCAGTACCACCCATCTCATGCCTCCTCACCTCCTTCATCTTTACCAAACAACAAGACCCTGACAACACCCACCCGCCTACCCCCAGCCATCATCTCCAACGGCATGCGTCGGTCGTCAACATGAATATTGACCCTCCTATCCATCAATAAACTCCAAACAGCATCCATCAACTCATCCTTCTCCTCCAAAGGCGAGAAAACATTGCCGCCAAAACCATCACCCTCAGCTACATGATCCGCAAAGAACACCCCAACCGTATCCCAGCGATTCACAAAAACCTCCCTGGGCAAATTCATCTGCCCGGCACTCGCCACCGCTTCCACGTCGCCGTTGCCATACGAAAGTGTGCGCATAGCTCGTTGGAGTGGACTCACTGTCACGGCGACCGTTGGGTGGGCGATTAGTCCGCATCTCCTTAGCCTTCTCAGGAGTGTTTTGTCGTTTGTGTCTGCGGGGGTATACGTCGCTTCCAGTGTGTCTTCTTGGGTCTTTGTGGTGAATGCGACTGGTATGAGGAGTGGTGACAGACCCTGTAGTGCGTCTGGCCGGAGGCATATCCGGAGAACGGCGTGGGAGTTTGGGGTGCGTGTTTCTAGTAGTTGTGAGATTTGCCTGGTGAGTTTGGTGGGGAGGGTTGCAAGTGGCATAGCTCTTTTTGGTAGTCCAGAGGGGATATGAGACTCTTTGGGGGGGTAGGTATTTATGAGCCTTCCGTGAGAAGGGGTCGGCTAGGAAAGAAATTATGAGGTTGTGTTTTTCTCAGGTGAACCTCCCCCTCATCTAGAGATTGAAAAAGGGGAGCAAACTCCGGCAAAAAAAAAAATGAGGTCATCTATAAGTTAACCCCAAAGCTAGCGGATATAACCTGAGTGCTACGATATTCCGCGGAAAAGCAGGGTTGCATAATAGAGTTCTCGAAGGTTTCCAAACGGTTACAAAGTATCATAAATCCGGTAGCAACATAAATCCGGATTTCAAGTAACCCAGGAGGGCGGGCCCAACCATGGCACAGCATGCCGTCTACCGTAAACTGCCAAAACGGTGAAGAAAATTACAGAAGTGAGATACAAACAGCACCTAGCACCTAAATTTCTGATGTTAGGTAATTCACTTTCTTATCAAGTTCAAGGAGCTCTTCAAATATTCAACGAGTAGGCTAAATTACCGTTCACCCTGGAAAGTCTACGTACAATAAGCCACAATTCAAGCCTCTCATGATGCGAGTGAGAGGAAGTGACTTACTGTACATATGATGTACGGGACTTATTCCCCAATCTCACGATTTCTATGATACCTGGCATACGAGCGTATGGGCATCAATTGAACTTATTCTAGTGGATACTGAGCCCATGATAACCAAACATCCATATCAAGTGCTTGCAGACCCACGAACAACTTGTATCTTGAAATTTCCCCTGTTGAACGAAAGCCAAATCCAACCGAATTAAAAAAGAACTCTTGAAAAATGATCACTCCATCCGTCAAGTATAAAATCCAGTTCAATTCCATAGCTGAACCTCAACCCACCACCGATATTAACAAACAAAACACACCCAACCACCCAACACACAACACATCATCCAAATATCCGAACACCCCCGGAAAAAAAAAAATTTCACCAGCCAAGCCCAACAAAAAAAAACTCCCATCGAAATGGCTAACTTCACTCAAACCCCCGCTAGTCAAAATGCCAACTCTACTATCACACACCAAGCCTCTACATACTCCACCACAGATCAACCCACCGGAATAACACCCCCGTCCCGCCCTCCAACTCCCGGACCTAGCCCAGAACCAACCGCCAAAGTTCAAGAAATCGCAAAGTCAATCGAAGCATTCATGGCCCTCCTCCCCATCCTCACGGAGTTTCCCGAAGCAATTAAGAACCCCCATACGATCCCTGCTGATGTTGTGGTGCTTGGGCAATTGTTAACGGAAGGGCTGAACTATTTCGCTGATTTGGTCGATTGGGAGGTTGTTAGGGAGGGGTTTGAAGGTGGGGAAATTGAGTGGGGGGGAGAGGGAGATATGAGTGAGTAGGTAGGTAGCGAGGAGTCGCGTTCTGAGATTGGAGTGCGGTATGTTCCTTGTTTTTTTTTTTGGTGTATTTGGTGATTTTAAGGTGAGGTTAAGTGAGGGGAGGTAATTTAGATATAATCCGTGTTGTACTATTGTAGGAAGTTTCAGAGGGGGGTTTTTTTTTTCATTCTTCCCTTCTTACACGTATTATACTAGTTTAAATTTTTATAATAAATGCCCACAGATTTCACACTTATGAATTTTTCTCATGGCCATCTCCACCAGAATTTGTTCATTCCGCTACCATAACTTGATAGGTCCCCTCCCACTACTTATTGGGATAGGATTTAAAAAGAAAAGCGAGGAAAATCTAGATAAGATGGTAATTAAATAGACATGCCGTACTGTTTTCTCTGTAGGTCCACCAATTCCGGTCTTAACTGTAGATACCACTCTAGCGCATCACTGGTTACCCGTAAAACACACCTCATTTATCCGCTCCCAGTCAGAGTCAGCCCAGTGTCAATTATTAACTCCAGCTGGAAGGTTGAAATTGAAGTTGAACATGGGGTATTGTTAAGCCGGGTGCATCATCTTTCGAGTGAGTTCTCATGATCCTCGTTATTTCTCTTAAGCTCGGAGTTAGCTATTTGACGATCCTGGGATCGCTCGGGAATACTAGGAGAACGCCCAACCTTAGAAGCGGAGGAGCTACTAGCCTAGAGAAACTGAACTGAGGAGCCCCTTGAGGCGAGATATAGATAGTACGGCTGGGGTTCTGCGATAGGTACCTATCATTAAATTTTATATTCCTCCTTTTTTTTTCAGACCCAGAGAAACCTAAAATAGTATAAAGATAAGATCGACTTTCTTAGGAGAATAAGTAAGGGCCGATTCTGCCATGAGTAGACCAATAAAATCACCAGGGGATACCCACCACCCAAACTCGCCATTTACCACTGGAATTGGGTTTTGATACCGAGCGAATAAAGTCGTGCCTGAGGGCTTGAAAGTGAACGAAGGGAGTACCGCTAGAAAATCTCTGTGCCTACCCTCAAGCTAAGAGCTCAACCGGTCACAGCATCAATGTTAAACGGAAACATAGGATCTCTGCTGTCCCTGCTTCTATTCTCGCAGCTTTTGATCTATCATTTGTTTTAGACCCATTGTGAGCACAAAAGTGCGCACTCGCAAATCGGTAATTATGGTAATTGCGGTAACATAGGAGCTCATATTAGACACTTCCGATTCAATCTCAACAAATATTACCATTTGGTCATGGCGCCATCCTGCGGCTAACTCGGTAAGCATACGGACTACCAGAAACAGTTGGAGGAATGCACCAAATACCTGCCCACAACTACGACCTCTTCACAAAGCGTAATTCACATCCTCACACATGTCACTTCACCTCACTTCAAAACACGCACACACACATAGCGTCTAAAAAAAGATAAAAACCCCACCTCCATTCAAATACATCAAGAACAGATAACCAACCACCCAAAGTTAATCCCTACTCTCACCACCATTGCCCCCCTTCCTACTAGCAATCAACATCTCCAAGGCCCGGACCGCAGTCTCTAGATAATTCGCCTCCTCCGCCAATTTGCCCTCATCAATCGAATCTAAATGTTCCCCCAAACCGGTTTGCATTTCCGCGAGTTTGTCGACGAGTTCCATGAGATGGCCACTATTGCTGATAATTTCGAAGAGGGGATCAGTAATTTTGGCGACGGACTCGGAAAGGGAGGTGGTAGAGTTTGTGACGGGCTTGCTGCGGATGGGAATCGAGTCGGTAGCTTCGGCGGCGCTGATGGCCGCAGCGATGATGCTGGTGGTAAGAGTTGGGGCGAGGGTGGTCGGCTCGGTAGTGACGGTAGTGAGAGTGGGTTGGTTTCCCCTATGTCGACTGCTGTTTCTCGCTTGAGCTTGCATGATTGGATATTGGGTATTCGTGATTTTTTGGCCGAGGGTGTGTAGGATCGGGTGATGGTTTGTTTGATGGAGTTTCCGTACGGTAGTGTTATTGAGCTGTGGGATTTTTTTCACCAAATGTAGAGTCATTGGCCTTAGCTTAATGCGGGGTTAAGGGTAGGAAGTGAGGAAGAAGGGTAGGGTATGTGATTTCTTGATAGCTAACTCCGGCTGAAGGACGTATCATAGGTGGGTGTGTATCATACTATTGGAAGATATAATACCTAACCTATCGCCAAGCCTAGAGAGCAAACAATAGCTAATGAGGGTTTGAAGAGCTTATATCACTTAAGCTTTTATAATGGCGTAGCTTCAAAACCCTTATGATACCCAGACACAGGTACGATATATCAATATCATTGATCCGTGTATTCACTATCCTACGCAGCCCCACAAATACCTAACATCTTTCCAGCCCCTTAAATGGCAGAATCAGCCAATAATGATTGACCGGTTCCTGGGCCATGCGGAAGAAATCACGTGATTTCCCTGCATGAAGAGGTTCCAGTTATTAAAAACCCGCCACAATTATTCCATCTAGGGAGCCGGAAAAGCCAAAAGAGTAGTTTTTGGGTAGCACGAGTAACCTATCTTCCGCAGCGGCGATAGAGTGAATTTCCCCTCATCAGGCTAAACATTTTCTTCCAGTATCGTAGAAAACCAAAAGAGGAAGTAACGCATTACCATGTCTAGTGCATGCACGGCGGAACTTTACTTACGCTTACTGAGAGAATGCACCGCAAGAACTCCCCTGCCTTTCCTGAGTTATTTAAACTCATCGAGTTGATGCGATAGCCTCCTGATAATATTCTGCGTGCTCTAAATGCCCCGGCACAGTCCCGCGCCAGGCGGTGATGTGACACTGCTTCTCCCAGTATCGGTTTAAGACTAAATTTAATATCGATGGCGTTCTGAGGGAAATTCGGCGGCTGTCACCACTGTGCCGGGTGCTCGAGTCGTCGAATGAGAATTGGATTTTGTTTCCTTGTAACGCGACATGAGTGACACAATTGCGACCCGGTAACTGAAGTACAATCTACAAAGAAAGATGCAAACGGCTGGAGAAGGTTAAGATGATGATATTAAGGGAGAAAAAGAAAGAAAAAAATAAAAAATAAAAAAAATACTGATTCAACCGGGAATCGAACCCGGGTCGGGCGCACATTGTAAAATGGCAAGCGCCCATGATACCTCTACACCATTGAATCCTTGAACAATGTGGACATAGTAAAATCTTTGATGCAAATTTGTTGTGAGGATCTAAAATGGTAGTGTCGCTGCTCCAGCAGGCTACCGCATTACCGGTATGTTGTCCCCCAAGGTAATACCACACGAATACTGTACTCTACCGAACACTAATGGTTTGAAGAATCTATCACCTGGGAGCCCAAATTTTTTTTTGGCAAGCCACGTGTGGCCATTCCTGTAGAAATTCCTGTCCTAAGCCCCACTAGCTCGGACCCTTGCGTCTTCTCTACCTTGAAATGACAGTAGTGCTCTCATACATAAAGTCTCCGGATGTCTGGGATGTAAATTGTGATATCTTAGCACCAAGTCATGGGGATACTTTATGAATTGGCGAGAACTGTACTCATCGTTATCTTGGCGGGTGCGGGCACCATAAAAGCTCTTGTATGCCTCTAATCTCCAGGCTAGAGATGAAAGGTTCCGGAAAGGGTTCGCGCTCCCCCGCCATAGTATACGATTTTCCTTCAGGATGTGTTGGATCCCATTACAGTAAGTGGTATATCATACCTAATTTTGTTAACTTGTCAAACTAAACCAATCCTGGGATGACGGAGATAGCGAATCGCAAGGGTTTTCACGATACTCGAGCACTGTATTCATACCAAGAAATAAAGTTAGACAGCCGGGGAACCATACGGTAGGATAACAATTGAGAAGAGATTCTGGGCTTAACTTCAGGTCGTGTTTCCCAAGGAGAAATCGCCTACGCAAATGTACTCGAGTACTTGTAGAACGAGTGCCTGTAATATTTGATGGATCGCCATGAAACAGGGAAGGAACTACCGGTGGTAGCACAAGCCACAAGGTATTGAAAGGAAACCAGGGTTAGGTGTGTCACCAAAACCAAAGCTTATCTCAGACCAAGAATCGCGTCTTCCAAACCTCCCGGCTTCTGCTCAACGGCGGCTGTTCACCACCACCACAGCACACGATCACACCCCTTCCACAACCACCTCACAAGAGACCGAGCGAGAAAAAAAAAAAATCCGCCAAAAAGAATGGCACCCCCAGCCGCTGTCCCCCAGACAAACACCGTCCTCGACGAACTCGACATAACCCCCCACCCACGCCCCTTTAAAAACCCAAACTGGAAGCCCCCCCACCGACGCACAAAAACCCTCAAGCAGATCCTCTCGGACGCGACGCGTACCGCCGCTGCTGGCGAAGGAGGGACAGCGCCAGCGGCGGGGCCGATGCAAACAACCTACGCGAACATCGAGTCGGCGCCGTCGCTGCACCCGGCACACTCGAAGAAGTGGTGCGATGTCACGGGGTTGCCGGCGAAGTACACGGATCCGAAGACGAAGCTTAGGTATGCGGATAAGGAGGTTTACGCGGCTATACGGATGTTGCAACCGGGCAGTGCGGAGAGGTATTTGGAGTTGAGGGGGGCGAATATTGTGCTTAAGTGATTGGGCCTACAGGAGGAATAGGGAGGGGGGGAGGAGCATTGTATGATATGGAGCGGATGTTGTAATAATATCGGGTTTACTGGTCCTACGAATGATAGAATTATTAAGATTGAGAGGGAGGGAGTATTGGCGATACGGCATAGAGTAGTTGCGGGGGTTGGAGCGGAGCAATAGGGGAGAGCGCTCAAAGCTTAGAGCTAGTTTGTGTTCTGATAGCCGTTTATTGTGGCTGGCGTTTTCTCTCTCTTTCTCTTTTCTTGAGAAAAAAGGAATAAAAGAAATAAGGAATCCCTTCAACAAGCTTCTCAAATCAGACGAGCATGGCATATCCATACATCCGGGAAACCAAACGTGGCCAGATCAAGCACTTAGAACCCTCTGCAGCACGAGTGGCATTTGGGAACACCAACAAAGAATGCAATCACAACACTCGTGATAGCACAAACAATCTAAGCCTAGTGAGAGCATCCTTTAGCCAACAGTCTACACTCCTGATCCCACACCCCCATTGCACCAAAATACAGGGGCCCGCCAATGAAAAAACCGACGATAACAACGAATCCACATTCATTCATTCCATAAGCCCCGCCCACAGTTCCACTAGCATCGCTCAATGAGCACCATCAAGCCAATCTAGCCTCAACAATACCGCTATCATTTCTCTTGGCCCTCCACACCTTCTCAATAACCAATCTCTCATTCGCGCTCTTCAGTAGCGCCGCCCACTGAGCTTCTGTCCTCTCTTTACCGTTACACATAACAAGCATTTGCAAGTCAACCGTGATGGTCATCTTGTTACCCTCGGGGCCCATACGCTCGTCCACGATACCCTCATCAATGAGGATTCTGGAACTCGAGTCCATAGCACTTACAATGTGCGACAAGATCTTCTTACAGTCGCTATATTATTACCCCCCCAATTAGTCTCCCTCCCAAGAAAGTGGACGAGAGAGAAACTCACGGATCAGGCTGAACATGCAAGATATGCCTAAGATAGTAGTAAACACCAGGCCCACCAATCGACTGCCCTTTGAAGAAATCATTCTCTTGAAACTCCACACGATCTTTAAGTTCCTCGGGAAGTGCATTGCGCCCTTCACCGACCACCATTCCTATGTCCTGCACAACACATTTCAGGTTTGGGAACTTCCGGGCTGCGGCGATGGCCACGTGTCCGATGCCACCGCCGATATCTACCAATGTCGTGCCCTTGGGGGCGGAGAGGAGGGGTTCATAGACCGCCACGAGGTTGTATGGGCCACGGGCAGTGTCCATGGATGTCATGGCTTGACTGAAACGTGTGCCCATAGGCTTATCATCAGTGTAGGCATACTCCCAGAAGTTCTTGTTTGCTAAGATTAGGGTTAGTTGTGCTGGGTCCGCGGAGGAGGAAGGGGGTGAAAGGGGGTGGGATACTATTGAAGGCCCGGCTGAAGGCCGAATTTCTACCATCTTGGGGAGGTTCGAAGTTATTTTCGCGCAGAGCGTCGGAGATGTGTGGGGCCGAGGCGAAGGATTCACCAACCCTGCGGGAGGAAGAGGATTGTGGGTAAGTGAAATTCACGGGAGAAACAAATATATAGAGAGGGAAAGTAAAGGGAGTGTGTTAATCACCAATGCCCAATCAAAGCGTCAACTCCAGGAATCCCAATGGCCGCGGAGCCACCAGTATGCGCAAAATACCCCGGCGCTGTCTCGACAAACACATTCTGCAAAGTTAATGCTCGCATCACTCTCACTGCATCCGAAGAAGAAGAAAAAACACATTAGCATGCTATTCCCCACCCACTAACCCCGCACAGTGAGGACAAAACTAACCGATAGTCTCCTCCGGTGCTCCCGTTTTTGCAGCCAACTCCGCCAGAGCAATAGGAGACCCATCAAGTGGCACGTTGTGCGCAAGCTTCATGTCGTAGGCTAATTTCATAGCTGTAGTCTGATGAAACGCCCCTGTCATCCCCATGACGGTTTCCATTGGGCCCCCAACTAGAGAAATCACCCTCCGACATGCCAGCAATAGTTGTTCTCTTGCTTTGGCGGCTACCTCGTCGGTCACGGGAACTGGGGGTGCCGGTCGGAGGGTTGGTGGAGTGGGAACATGGGAGAGGTAGTTCTTCACATTTGTAGAGATAATGTTGGAGAGTTCAGTGAGATCTTCAGTCTTTGCGGCCATTTTTTTGAGGAGAATTGGTATTGGATAGGTATAATGTTGTCCTGTTCGTAGGGCTAGATTCTGTGAATATGAGAGCTATTCAAGCCGTGCTAGGAGGAGGGAGCCTGATACCGTATTTATATCGCTATTGCCACCGGATCTGCTCAAGACATGTCCCTCCTCTCCCAGACCCAAAAAGTAAACGAAACAAGGAACGCTCCCGAATCATAGAATGCGGGGTAGGCCAATACTACGGTACCGATAGCGTGATTGGTTCCGCGCAGTCTCTTACCGATATTCAGGTTGAGTAAGGTATCTCTCAGGATCATCGGAGGCGCCACCGTCTTTGGTGGCAGCAACTGTGTGGACGAGGGTCACCCATTTACAGGGTACTGCATAAGATTAGCATGGCGATCAACCAAACACCACAAACTTTATCGTGTACTGTACTCGTATTACTGTACTCGTACAGTCACCCGCGATAAAGCGAGAACGCCCATAGCACTTTTGTAAGACAGTAATTATTTGTATAGGTATTCTCGTTATACCGTGGACTTGCTTCGCTGTGGAATACAAACCTTACATCAGATTCTAATCTCTCCCTTTCGTCTTATTTATTATTACAAAAAAAAAGCTATGAACAACTCTCCTCTTTATTCTGAGGAGGCTGTCCCCTTTTCTTACCTTTAAACCCCACTAGCATGTTCTAAGGCACTTATGATTGCTGGATTGTCTGTGATTAGATAGTCACAATTTTAGTCACTTTGCACCGTACAGTACCAGCAAGAAACCCAGCGCGGATTTCTCATGGCTTAGGCTGCTAGTTTTTCAGGTCTTGCAGAAAATATTCCACAGACGCATTTGAAACCTCGAATTGTGATCCAGTCAACCATAGCACAGGGGATCAGGGTTTTTAACACAGCTTCAACAGCTAGAAAGCTGTATCGTATATGTATCATTCTCCCTGCTGGGCAATATTTCATCCAGGGCTGAACCCAAAGCCCAACATATGCACAATTTCGCACATAATTATAATAGTAGTGGTGTCGAGCGCCAAACCCGCCTTCTCCAATGAAACACGCTTAAGCAAAACTACCGGTTTTCAAACCCAGCAACCAGGGTACAGTCGTACCTCTCTCTCCTAAATGACCATTTGTCACGGATTTCATCAAAGACAACGGGGTATTCTGAATAACTTAACCGAGAGACTTTGAGAAGTGAATAAAGAACGTCTGGACTGGTAGGCATTATTAAATGAACAAAGGGTAACTTCTTCCTAACAACCAGCAGTATCTAGGGTACAAGTAGTCCGAATCTACTATTTTAACTACCGGTACTGTAGTCTACTATATACAGACTAGGCTTCCTCCTCCCCCTCACTATCATATTTCCTATTCTGTAGTACTCGCACAGTCTTTCCTCATGCCTCCTGCTTGTATCATTTATTTATTTTCCACCGCCTGGATTTTTGGCCCTGAGTTCTTTTCCCTTTTGGTATAGTATAGGTTTTGTCCGGCTCAGCGGGGTATCCGATCCAGCGCGATCCGGGATAGCGAGGTGCGACTATGTCGTTATATATCGATAACGCATAAAGTTAGTATTTGCAACACCGTTCGTTCTTGGAAGTTGAGCCGCCCAAATCTACCGGTACTACGCCTACATATTACTATGGCAACTAAAGGACCAGCCCACTTGATAGCAATCTAAGAGAGCTTAGAAAAGAATCCATAGAGTCTCTCGGTACAGTGCTTAGGTTGTAATTCGGCTATTTCAGCGTTTGGAACAAGTAGGTACTTCGCAATTTTGGCCTCGAGTTGTCTCTCCTAGAACGAGCAGAAGCTATTTATGCCTAATGGTGATTTCCGTGGGCGAACGCCACACTTGAGAAGGTATGCTAGCGCTCAACCTCAATTCTGCTTAAGTGTAGTGGGTGAAAAAAAAAATGAAAAAGAAAAAAGGATGCATATCAATACATCCGGGAAACAAAATGTACTCGGGTCAAGAACTTAAAATCCTCTGCGGTAGGAGTGAGTCCGAGTGACATAGGGGGACCACATCACCGCCCCTAACAAAGAATGCAATCACAACACTCGTGTACAACAGAAACAACCAAAGCCCAGTAAGAGCATCCTTCAGCCAACAGTCTACATTCCCGAACCCACAGGGGTCTGCCAACGAAAAAACCGACGATGACAACGAATCCACATTCATTCCATAAAGCTCCGCCCGCAGTTCCACTAGCATCGCTCAATGGGCACCATTAAGCCAACCTAGCCTCAACAATACCGCTATCATTTCTCTTGGCCCTCCACACCTTCTCAATAACCAATCTCTCATCCGCGCTCTTTAGCAGCGCCGCCCACTGAGCTTCCGTCCTCTCCTTACCATTACACATAACAAGCATTTGAAAGTCAATAGTGATCGTCATCCCGTTGCCCTCGGGGCCCATACCCTCGTTCATGATACCCTCATCAATGAGGATTCTGGAGCTCGAGTCCATAGCGCTTGCAATATGCGACAAGATCTTCTTACAGGCACTGTATTACCCCCTAATTAGTCTCCCTTCCCCCAAGAAAGCAGATCAGAGAGAAACTCACGGATCAGGATGATCATGCAAGATATGTCTAAGATAGTAGTAAACCCCAAGCCCACCAACCGGCTGCCCTTTGAAGAAATCATTCTCTTGAAACTCCACACGGTCTTTAAGTTCCTCGGGAAGCTCATTGCGCCCTTCACCGACCACCGCTCCTATGTCCTGCACAATGCATTTCAGGTTTGGGAATTTCCGTGCTGCGGCGATGGCGACGTGTCCGATACCACCGCCCATATCTACCAATATCGTGCCCTTAGGGGCGGAGAGGAGGGGTTCATAGACCGCCACGAGGTTGTATGGGCCACGGGCAGTGCCTGCGGCTGTCATGGCTTGGCCGAAACGTACGCCCATGGGCTTATCCTCGGTGTAAACATACTCAAAGAAGTTCTTGTTTGCTAAGAGGAGGGTTAGTTGTGCTGGATCCGTGGGGGGGAAGGGGGTGGGATACTATTGAAGGCCCGATTGAATGCCGATTTTCTACCATCTTCGGGAGGTTCGAAGTTATTTTCGCGCAGAGCGTCGGAGATGTGTGGGGCCGAGGCGAAGGATTCATCAACCCTGCAGGAGGAAGAGGATTGTGGGTAAGTGGAATTCACGGGAGAAACATATATAAAGAAAGGGGAAAGTAAAGGGAGTGTTAATCACCAATGCCCAATCAGAGCTTCAATTCCAGGAATCCCGATGGCCGCGGAGCCACTCGTATGCGCAAAATACCCCGGCGCTGTCTCGACAAACACGTCCCTCAAGGTTAATGCTCGCATCACTCTCACTACATCCGAAGAAGAAGAAAAACACATCAGCATGCTATCCCCCATTCACTAACACCGCACAGCCAGGGCAAAACTAACCGATAGTCTCCTCCGACGCTCCCGTCTTTGCAGCCAACTCCGCCAGAGCAATAGGAGACCCATCAAGTGGCACGTTGTGTGCAAGCTTCATATCGTAGGCCAATTTCATAGCGGCAGTCTGATGAAACGCCCCTGTCATCCCCATCACTGTTTCCATTGGGCCCCCAACTAGAGAAATCACCCTCCGACATGCCAGCAAGAGCTGTTCTCTTGCTTCGGCGGCGACCTCGTCGGTCACGGGAACTGGAGGTGTCGGTCGGAGGGTTGGTGGAGTGGGAACGTGGGAGAGGTAGTTCTTCACATTTGTAGAGATAATGTTGGAGAGTTCAGTGAGATCTTCAGTCTTTGCGGCCATTTTTTCGAGAAGAATTGGTATTGGATAGGTATAATGTTGTCCTGTGAGTAGGGCCAAATATTTTGTGAATATGATAGCTATTATACTCAAGCCGTGCTAGGAGGGGGAGCCCGATGCCGTATTTATATCGCCATTGCTACCGGGTCCGCTGAAGACATGTCCCCCCTCCCAGACCCAAAAAGTAAATGAAATAAGGAACGCTCCCAAATCATTGAATGCGGGCGGGGCAGGCCAATACTACGGTAGTGTGATTGATTCAGCGCTGTCTCTTACCGATACGGTATTGAGATTGAGTACCGACTGGTACGACAAGATATCTCTCCGGATCATCGGAGGCGCCAGTAATCAACACATTGTCTCTGTGTGACTACCGGTACAACTGTGCAGCCGAGTGTGTCACCCATTCGCGCAAACTTTGTCGTGTATTAATCACCCACAGTGAAGCCAGCCCACGATGAAGCGAGAACGCCCATAGAACTTTTACAAGACAGGAATTATTTGCACGGGCATCCCCGTTATGCCGTGGACTTGCTTCGCCGTGGAATACTGTACGCGTACTGTACCAGCCTGGAGCAAAAAAAAGTGATCGGAAAAAAAAGTGGTTGCAACCCACTTACCCTCACACCCTGGTACTGTACCGGTACTCGCAATGTCGTGACGTTTCTAAAACGGGATGCTATTAATATTACATACCACCCCCCCCCTCAAAAAGCATTATATGCAATAGCAGTCCATTTCACAAACGTCACCCCATCGCGAGTACCGGTACTGGACACCCGAAATCACCCAGCAGTTACCATCACCACACTAAGTTAACCCGTAATCCGGAGCATTGAGGGGGCCGATTTTAGACTCCACAGCACCGTCCAACCTTAAGCAACCCCCGGAAAACCGGATAAGGGCAGATAAACTGGTAGGATACTACCGGTAACCCAAATTCTCGTATTAAAAGCGGGTCTGTGTCCTTGTAAGCATTTGTAACGGTAGCCCGAGGGATCACACCGAAATTCGCTTGGGGATTGGCATGCAGCAATGCATGTGAGATCCGATGAGGTGCTGGGGGCGTCGCTGGCAGATTAGTGAAAAAAGTATGGAAACGAGGCGGCTTACCTCTTCCCTTTAGGGTCCTGGAATACCGTATGTGTAACCTCCTCCGTATGGGATTTTTTCATTGGATGCCTACGGAGGTAATTGTACCTCCGTATGCACCGAGCATACCGTAAAAACTCAAATAATCGGTCGGTGTGCTATGCAGTCGAGAATTACCTACTTCAGAAACGGGGCGAAGAATACACAGCTGCTCGGCCCCTTGAGAGCCATAAAAAAACAAAAAACATCAGACCTTACCAGAGGAGGCAACTACAACGGCATAGCACACCGACCGATTATTTGAGTTTTTACGGTAGGCGTAATGCCTACTCGAGTACTCGAGTACGGTAAGCATTTTAAAAAAGGACTGCTATTGCATATAGCTAAAATTTGGCCCCTCTTCTCAAGTTTACCCAGTATACAATATCGGTAGCAGTTCTTTTCAAAAACACTTTGACGCTGCTGGTGGTCTATATCAATCTGTGGCGGAGGGTTGGAGCGGGTTGACGGAGGGGTATAATTTTCTTAGCGTGAGGAATCCGCGGCTTGAAGGGTTAGTATCAGCGGGGTAACGGTCCACAACCTGGTAAAATTTCCCAACCACAAGCATAGCTATCTGGGTGGGGTCACATGAAGGAAGGGTTTAAAGATAGAGTAACGTCATTTACCGGGATGCGGCTCTTCGCCGGGATGTGGCTCACCATGGCAACCACTGGAAAATCAAATATATATTTTATTATCTACACAACTAGTAATGATACCATGTTGAAAATTTGTTAAAAAATACTTTTAAATATAGAGAATCATAATTTGGAGTTTATATTTAATAATAAAAAACAATGCTCCTTGTTTACTCACTTTATTTTGAAATGGTTCAAATAGCATTATTTCTACAATTGTAGTAAATAAAATTCAAAGTAATAGCAAATATCATAGTTTAAGCATATAATAAGATCTCATAGAGCTGGTATTTGATATTTGAAGTGTTTTGATATTGGTTTATATGTATATTGGAAGGTATTGTGACAGTAAAAATGAGAATATTGAAATATATATCTTATAAACTAGATGAGATGATATCTGCTAATGAGACTTATATAAGGTTCCAATACTTTGTGATATACTTCAATAAAGTAATCCAAGATACAATGAAAAACTCTCAAGGCAGTTGGTTAAGCCTTGCAAATTTTATTCAATAGTTATAGAAAAGGAATTCAGAGAGAAAAACTAACGTAAATTACAGGAATTCCGCTGCCAAGATCCAGCTCACCCATGGCCACCAGTGAAAAACAATATCTACTTTTAATTATATCTATGAAAAATGGAAATACTACTCTGAAAGTCCAGTTACAAGTGCTTTGAAATATAGAGAATCAGGAAATCTAAAATTTATTTCATATTCATAAAGTCTTACTCTACTATAAAGATTTTAAGAGTGCTAATTTCAATAAGAAAATGAAAGCTTTGCTAGGGATATAAAAATGTAAAACCCTCCAAGAAGAGCATTCTGAAATAGATAGTAGGATAGTATAGGTGTTATATATTTAGAGTAAGCTGTTTTTAATTAATTTCCTGAACATTTTCTGGGGTGGGAGTAGTTAAAAGAGAAGTAGAAAAATGCATACAAATTGTATCAATTTTACCATATGATATCTACATACTCAGCTAACCTATAGACTCATTCCTTAGAATGTACTTTATTATGATTATTTAAGTAAGTATACACTCTTTGAGGTTAAACTAGCATGCCTTTCATATCTTGTTCATTTTATATATAAAGAGTAATACTATGTAGTATGCAAGCACATTTCTGCCTCTAAAATTGTTAAAACTAAATCTTTAAATAAATAAAACTCTATTTATAAATTACTAGTATTAAGAAACTAAGGTAGTTGGTTTGTATGCTGATTAAGAAAGTTTATCCTTATATATTAAGTCTTGAAAAGCATAATATTCATATTTAACTAATAATGTTTAATACATGATCTGATAAGTCATAATCATTATGGAAAACTTATCTATTTAGCTTTCAACTTTATATTCTTACTTAAATAATTATAATAAAGTATATTCCAAGAAACTGAGTCCATATGATAACTAAGTATGTAGATACCATATGGCAAAATTGATACAATTTGTATGCAGTTTTCTCCTTCTCTTTTAACTACCACTACCCAAGAAAAGGTTCAGGAAGTAAATTAAAACCAGCTTATTCTAAATATATAAGACCTATACTATCCTTCTATCTATTTTAGAATACTCTTCTTCGAGGGTTTTCAATTTTTATATTCCTGGTAAAGCTTTCATTTTCTTGTTGAAATCAGCACTCTTAAAACCATTTTACCAGAATAAGACTTTATGAATACGAAATAAAAGCTAGATTTCCTGATTCTCTGTATTTCAAAGTACTTGTAGCTGGACTTTCAGGGTAGTATCTCTATTATTCATAGAGATAATTAACAGTATGTATCATTTTTCACTTGTTGCCATGGGTGTTGTCACAAACGGTGACTAAGCAAGGCAGACTCTCACATGACTAATAAATTATTAGTCATCAGTTTGTTATCTTTCACACTATGAGATCAGTTGACTCATAAGTTTTCACATGACGACGCAATAGCGTGTCATTGGTTTATTGTTATTGGTTGATAGTTGACATGACGCACGATTGTGGTCATGTGGTTTATGTATTTCACACATGACTTATAGTTATGAGTCATGGGTTTTGCGCATGTGACCCCGTTAGGGCACATGACCGGTTTTATGAGT
>Ga0307507_10003891_pt1 | contig 27747 bp, 21 predicted proteins | sample 7_EM_MG_FD_207223 | JGI IMG/M metagenome (GOLD analysis project Ga0307507, IMG submission 207223) | Populus trichocarpa ectomycorrhiza microbial communities from riparian zone in the Pacific Northwest, United States - 7_EM | ecosystem: Host-associated > Plants > Roots > Unclassified | place...
TGTTTGCGGTATTTTTTTTTTTTTTTTGAGTAACCGTACTTGGCTTCCATATCGATATCATCCTTAGTTCTACATAGCGAAAGTTATACTAATTCAAGCTCTAGACCGTAGTCTAGCAACTATAATTGACCTGATCTAATTGATGAAGCATCACCCACAAAATCCAGCGACGGCCATCTGTTTCCCCCTTTATCTGAAAAAGGATAAGTTCAAATAGCTCGAGAACGTCTTGAAGGTCTTCTGCAGATGCAAGGAATTTTTTAAAGGATACCTGATATTTCCGCCACTGGGGCTGCATTATGCGGGCAATATTCCGGTTTTTTCCCCAGGATAAATGAATGATTTCAGCTGTTACAATATAGAAGCAAGGGTTTCTCGGATTTTACTGAAAAGCGGTGTGACAAAGAGCTTATTTCTCATATGGTCCTGTATAGTGCATCATAACGAAAGACAATGTCAGCCCTAGGAATCGATTTGATCCTTTTTATTTCATCGCTCGATGTAGCCTTGTGAATAGAACTCCGTATTGTCTTACGCATTTTTCTCCGTAGAGTCGGGTACGGAGAGCCCAGTAGAATTTGCGCAATGTGGAGTCATCCTTTAGTTCCTCCGATGATAGGTTCGACGAGGTCATTATATAGCCGATGAGCCTCAGCAACGCTGAGTTGCATCTGGCGCAATGGTTTCATAGCCTTTGTTGCGGCCCCGAACTCTTGTCTAGCTGTCCCTACGGTCTTTACGCTCTGTAATATGCATATAAAATTAATGCATTTTGGATCAAGTTTTACGTGCATATTGGGCAAATTTTTGGTGTATATAGAGCTGAATTTGAATGCAAAATGGAGAGTCTCATCCGTAGACTTATCCGTAGACTTTATATGCAAAATGCAGTGGTTTTTGATACATATTGCACGTATATTTCACGCATATTAGGCACGAATCTCATGTATACGATTAAGGCTGCAGAGAGGCTTAATATTTGGCTTAGTTCAACTAATCTACATATATTAACGGGCTTGCTAACTTTAAAAAAGAGCTAGTTGGAAATCCAAGATATGCAAATTCTGGTAATGCTTGGCATAGTGTTGCATCGAGCTTTTCCGAATCGCGATTTTGCAACGGGAGCGCGATCGACAGCCTCCGCACGCAGCCCCAGCAACGCCCGAATTTAGAAATTCAAAACGGCAGATCTACTAATATTAGTTATTGCAAGAAGCTGCTCATGCGAAATATATAAATATCTTACTATGGTGTTAATATATCGTCGTCGCCAATATGCGTTCTTAGAGGGTGTCACGTAACTAAAATCTTGGCGATTATATCAGCCACGAATTAAGATAGGAAAAAAACCCCAAAAATCCAATTTACTTGCTAAGACGGCAATAATATAGATCTAGCGATTATATAAAAGCTCCCTGTATATTATTATATGTATATTAAACAGCACGTATAGCGGCAACTTCATTGGTAGTAGGTGGGAGACAGTAAAAGGGATTTTCGGCCTAAGACGTCGTGCTGCTCTAAAGTTAGTAAACCAAATTAAATGGCGTAGTCTCTGCTTACTTCCAAGCCAGTATATAATTTCCTATTTAGGAATAGTCATTTACTAGCTAAATATATTAATGTTAGTAATAATATAGTTAACGCCGCCTATACTGCCTTTATATAGCACGCCGATTAATAACTTAATCTACTTAATTCTAATCTATCTAGCCGTGCCTATACCGTTATAAGTCGCAATCCTGCGGCCTCTATTAATATTAATATTAGTAAAGCTTTTAATATATACCTAGCGCCCAGAGCTAGCGGCGTTAATAAAGAATTTAACCTCGCCAAATTGCCACTCTTATATACTGGGTTCGCGATAGCAGATACGGTGGCTTGCCTAATTAATATCATCGCGTCTTTATAACTTTCTTAATCCAATAGTGAGGTCGCTTTATAGGTAGCAGCATTTAAAGAAGAGGGGCTTACTAAGCTGGTAATTTACTGCGTATTCAATTCGAGCCCGCTATATTATAGTTAGGCTTGCATTAAATATGCCTAATAGACGTGGTAGTAGCATGTCGTCCTTTAAGGTTGGTTCATCCGGTAAAACAATAAAGGTAAGGTAATTTAAGTGCTTAGTAACCAGGACTCCATTACTAACGCTAGCATATATTTAGGACTTTGAGCGAGCCTTTAGCTTAATAATACTGTTTATTCGTTCTATAAAGAACTGCTAGAATAGTCAAGCCAAGCCTAGATCTTAAATATAGCCGGAGTAGTATAGTAGGTAGTGAATTTAAATAGTACATACTTACAGTCGTTTGGGTTTGCCGCGGTAATATAGCTTCTTGTATATTTAAACGAATTCCTCTGCGAGCTCCTAGATGTAAGGTATATCGCTTTTAGTAAGCTTGTATTAAGTAGCTAGTAAATAGAACCTGCTAAGTATATAAAAGTTCGCAATGTACTTGTTAGGGAGGATTCTATTAAGTAGAAAGTTTCTAAATCGGAGTAACTAGGCCTCCTATTCCTTAGCTTTAAATCCTATATAGTCTCTATTAATTTAACAAGGTGTATAGGCAATAGATACTAGTATTTAAGATCTTAATTTAGTTAATACTAAGCTAATTATCCTAAGCTTGGTATCTCTTAAATAGTAAGAAGGTAATTCTGGAAACCTATCCACATATTCACCTCTAGTTTTGGCGTTATCAATCTTTAGCTTTATACTGTTCTATAAGCGATATAAAAAGGGCGTGATATTTAAGAGAACGCAGTGCATAATATTGGCAGGAAATAACTATAGAAAATATATCAATTAGAGCTCTAGTAGTATACTACTATAAGTAATTCCGTACTTTGTTCTATACTTATTATCTACAGTTTAATTAACTAAATTAATTATAAGCCGAAGATTTTAGCGTAGCGGCTAGTTCTTATAGTTGTATTATATATAAGGGACATAATAGAAACCTTATATATCAGCACATTACTCTACTTTAACAGAACATATACAGCATGGCCTAATCGCATTGCCAGGACGCTTTATGCCTATAATATCTATAAGAGCTGGACCGTCACCTATAGAGGCGTTAGCTACTAAATTTAATAAGCATATAGCGCCTATTAGTAACTAGAGTTACCTATACTCGCATTTAGAATATCGTATTAGTATGGCCATTAAAGGCCTAAATACTATTCTCTAACTCTAGAAGCTTGTTGACTAGTAGCCATAGAAAGAAATTAAGGTCCTTAGCCGCATTAGGACCGGGTAAGATAAAGCTTATAAGTATATTTTTAACCTTATAGCGCTTATTAGGTGGGAGATTAAGGTTGCAGAGGATAACCAGAGTTACCTATATATATTAGTAACCTTAATTAATTTGCTTATTTTGCTTACCTTATAGGTCTTCCTATTATCTAGTTAAACACCGTTAAGCAATAGCTAAAGGGCAATATTATGCTTATTGCTGAATAAGTTAAGCTCCTACCTATAGAAGTTAAGGAATAAATTACCGTTAAAGACGTCTTAAAATAGGCACTAGCTATTCTTTATATTTAAGCTTAAAAGCCTCTGCTAATATAACTTTAATATAGCTAACCGTTCTGGATTATTATACTATATCCATAACCACGAGGTAAGCGGTATATATATAAAAGTCTTACGGGGCTGTTTAGTAACCAAATTAAGCCTTACTTCGAGGCAATAGAGATAGTAATTAAGCTCCAAATTTACTCCTATATACGCCATACAGCCTCCAATATAGTAGTTAATTTGGTAGGGTACGATCCTGGTTATTTTCCGGAGTCTTTTTTCCTTATTACGCTGATTCGGCAGATCTATGCCTTTATAGAGGCAGAGTATATAGGTAAGGGAGTTAAGCTTCTTATAGGGTACGCCTTCTGACCAAGCTGCAAGCTTTAGGAATAGGTGTTCCTTATTTAAGACCTTAATAGGGCGAACAGTAGGCAGTATATTAACGCTGTAGTTGCTTAACATATAGCTACTATCCTTACTATCTTCTTCCTACTTACTGCTACCGCTCTGCTTAATATTAAACTCATTAAAGAGGTTAGTAGGCTTACTGTTATTAATATCTAGAGTGGTTAAGGTATTTGTTCTAGTTAAATTTAATATATTTACCGCCCTAGTCTATAACTGTTATATATAGGTAATGTGTTTGTAATAAGCCGCTTATTAAATAGGGTGTCTGTCTGGGTATTTAGGGCAGGAAGTGCATATATAAGAGCCTTAAGGACGCCACTAGTGGCCTTACGGTTTACGGTGCCTATAGAAAGTAGCCCATAATATAGGCCTTCCTCCTAGCCGAACTGCAATGCAGTTCGCGCAATAGTAGGTTGTAATTCTCAGCATAGTAAGCGAACGTGTAGTATACAAGTAAGGATAAGATGGAGGTAGGTATTCGTTAGTAGGTAGCAAAAAAAGGCCTCCATAGGTTCCACTAGAAAGCAATTACTAATTAGTAAGTTAAACTATTACAAATCCATAGATTATAGATAAAAGACCATCTCCTATATATAAATTCTACTTACTATTTTTATCCTCTAGATCTTCTAAGCCCTTTTACTTATTACCTATGTCTTCTAAATCTTTTAAAGCTTTAAGGCCTGGCTTTATTTCCCTTTCAGAGCGAGGACAGTATGGCGCTAAGGACGGCAAGAAAGGACATTACTTAAGTCTAAATAAGATTAAGCAACTTATAAATATATAGAAGCTCAAAGACCAAGCCATGCATAATATAGATAGTAATATTCTTATTATTTAGGCTAAAGTTTAAATAGTCGTTAGCACGCTTACCTCTATAGATAATAAAGGATACCCAATATATACCTAGGCGAAAGAAGAGGAGCGAAAGAAGGTTTCTATAGTTAACGCTCTGGTAGAGAAATATCCATAGATGGCCAAATTTAAATGCAGCTAGGCGGCTAAGGTGTTCTTAAGCCTATATATTAATTAGAAGATTACCCAGAGTTGTAAAAGAGCAAAGGAGTCTGCTTATATTACTACGCGTACAGATGGTATGTCTGCTTATAGTATGTATCTACCGTAGTAGCTAATCCAATAAATTAAAAGTCGCTACTATAATTAAGTTGGATAAGGAAGGCATTACTATTAGAGGTCTTTAAGAGCAGCCGCGTCATTATTAGGCTAATACCAGATTAGGACATAAAAGCCCTAAGCCCATATACACAGGAGAGCTCTATTGTAGTACCTATAAGGCAATAAAGCCAACGGTTAACTTCAAGCCTTATAATATACCCGACGACGAGGACGAATGGGAGCCAACGCAAAGATACGCAGCTTGTTGGTCACCGCCAGTCACTCAAAAGGCTGCTAATCCTCATACTACTAAAGTAGTAGGTACTTTAAAGACAACGCGGAAGCGGAAGGTAGTAGAGTCGCAGAAGGTGGTAGAGAACCGTTAAGTACGCGCAGTATAAATACAATAGAAGGCCACTAAGAAGACCAAGACAACCATCAGAAAGAGCCAAAAATTAGCAGCCTCGCAGGCTAGAGAGGAGCTTAATCGGTTATTTGCGTTAGATAAGAGCACGTAGGTAGGGTAGGCAGCCATAGGGTGGTAATGGCGGAGGTAAGGTTGAATTTATTAGGTTGAATTTATTAGGTAGCTAGTTCATAATGCCTTAGTATTCTTTCAAGAATGGTCAATTCCATGCAAAATGCATCATTTTTCTTAGTAGGTGCCATATAAATTGTATGGCTCGCTTATAGTGCAGGGCATCGCCCATTTAAAATATATGCATTTTAAGTATTTATATGTAAAATGCATATTATTTTAGGTATTTGTATAACTAGCTTAATTTATATACGCAAAATACACCTACAGGAAGCCAGAAATAATACGCAAAATATATATATTATTATAAAATGCGTACTTTTTTAATACATAATGCGGATAAGAGTGGACCATAGGGTGTCCTAATGGTACATACGTTTCTTTCAAGCCGATTCATTTGGCTGCGACTTCTAAACCTTTTCCCTAGCTGTCGAACGGACTCGTGTATTAATCTATGAAAGAAAAGAGACCAAATATACATAATATAGGTGCAGGCACCAGGGGGGGTACGTAATAGGGGGTAGGTTACTAAGTCAAGGAGTAGGTAACTAAGTCAGGTGGCAAGATAACCTAAGTCAGGCCGACACTAGCTCAACCCTATCCCACGCTGACTGACGAGACTTAGATCGCATTCCATAGTGTAACTATATAACAGGGAGAGCTAGAGTCCAATGGCTGTCGAACAGGACCAGCGACGGCTGAAGCATGTTGTTAAAGATTGCGGGATACGACAACCACACTAGACGCTTTGAGCGAAAGAAACGGTTCAGGTTGAGCATTTTCCCCCTATAGTTCAGTAAGTTGACGCCCTTTACCCAAAAACTCGCTTAACGTACACAAACTGCGGCTAGGATCCGGGCAGTAACACTTAGCAGTAACTTTACTGCCCGAATCTTTTGCCAAGTTCGATTCTGCCGGTATAAAATCAGTGGCTTTGAGCTTGTTTTTAGTGTTATAGATCTTGATTTTAGAGCTGCATACAATTAATTAACATAAAGCCACGGCATCGCAATTTAGCTCTGCTTAAGTCGTAATCTGCACCTGCATCGTAAGCCTTGGCGTGGTGTTGTACGCAAAAATATGCAATTGTAAGGTTCAGGAAGGGGTTATAATTCAATTAAATTATGGATATCATAATATAAAGTCCTCGCGGCGCAGTAGTACGGTCAGTTCTGCAATTGCTTTAATTTGATTTAGAGCTAGCCTAATGTAATTACACCACTTTCCTGAAGTTCTTGAGTGGCCTATTAGGCCATAATGCAAATATATAGGTTTAATATAACTTGGGGTATTAAAAATAAGATAAGAACAACATAATCAATTTAAAGCCTTACTAATACATGATTTAATAGGAAATACTCTTTTTTTTTAATATTTTTAACACGCCACTAATAGGAACTAAACCCGCAACCTCCTACTGCCTAATTAGGCCAGGGGCCTCGGCGACAATATAATAAGGCTTATAAGGCTCTGCAGCGATGCAATGAGGACTAAGGCTCGGCGGCAATAAGACTTAGCGCTAAGTATTGGAAGGAAGTTAAAGCCGCTTAGTCACTACAGGAGAGCCAAAGTGCTTGGGGTAGTGTTAAACTTTAGGAGAGTTAATTATTTAAGGTGTCTCTATCACTACAGTAGCCACTACAGTAATGGAGACGCCCTAAATAATCAAGATCGCGATCGTCAAAAATCGTGTCGCTGGAAAGCTTGCTGTAGGGGCGTCATTAACAACCCCCTACTAATATCGTTAATATCAGTAGCAGGATCTAGCCAAGTTATAGAGGACTTCTTTATATACATATCAAACACAGCGTAAGGTAGTAACTTTAATAGAGTAAGGTAGTAAGCCATAAATCACCACTATTGGTTAGGAATAGTCGTATTTGTTAAAGCTACAAAATGGCATTAAATGGCCACGTCTCTGGTTAACCCTAAGCCAGTATACAATTTCCAAACTAAGTTTAGCCTGCCATGCACTTAATTACTTAGTCGCATAGGTAGAATAACTATAGCTTATATCTTAAATTGCGACAACCTAAGGTCCTAAGTATTCAGCTATATAAGGGAGTTGTTAGAGTTATCGGAATCTTCAGAGTCCCAGCCAGAGGGTACTAGTGTAGGAGATAGTAGGCTAAATAGACAGACAAATATATTTAATATCATTAACGGTTGCTCTTAAGAGGATTTAGATAAGGTTAACTAACATTTCCGCTTATTAACAGCCGCTCATAGTAAGCATTACAATCTCGCAGGTGCAGTTAATGCAGGTAGTACATTTAACGATATTTCAAGCTCCTTACAGACCCTTACTACCAATCTCTGCCTCTTCTTCTGTTAAGATATCTGTTATTTTGCCTGCTCTTTATGCTTTGCAGCCCTCTCAGCTTGCTTAAGGCCAGTAAGACCACGCTTATTAGCCTTACCCTTCTTCTTAAACTCCACCTTTAAAGTCCAAACCAGATTAGGTAGTTCTACTAGTATAGTATTATCCTTTCTACGCACCCCTTTAAATTCAAGAAGAAGCTATCAAGTCTACTACTAAAATAAGTCTGCAAGAACTTCTGCTTACTCAGCAGGGTATAATTTAATAATTATATTATATACTACAGTTGCCGCGCCCAACGCCATGTCTGCTCCGTTATTGCTAAAGCGGTCGCCATTAGTAATAGCTTTATCGTCGGGACTGAGTTGGGTATTATAACTTAATTGCCAATCAAATCTAATAGCAGGCAGCCCGTTAAGTAGCCATCAGGGGTAAAGAAGGCTCAGTAGCAACAACGCTAATTCTTATAGAGCTTTTTCCATCTAATAACAACATAGGAGGCTATATTAAACAGGAAGATCGCAGTCGCCTTACTCTAAATAGCAGCCGTATTTGCTATAGCCGTCCTTAGTATTAAATCTTCGTATATAGAACTCTAAGAGTCGCTAATACGTGCGAGCGATAACGTAGTTGCTTTTAAGCGGGCCGTACTTCTTACTATTCTCAGCGAGCTAGCCAAACTGTCTATAGTTAGATTTAACGACTTCCCATTCGTCCCATATAAGCCTAATAGCCTCATTGGTTACTTAACCCTATAGTAACCAAAATATATAAGTATCTTAAAGCCGGAAAGACTCCTTATAATCCTTATATTCTAATCTCTTATACTCCTCAAACTTCTTATTAATTACCGACTTAATCCAATTAACGACTTCTAGTAATATAAGGTCCTTATATAACCTTACTTTTATCACTAGGTGAATTAATTCGCCCCTCTATAAGGTATTAGCACTAAGATTACAGTAACAACAAGTATAAGCCCTATTGAAGTAGGCCTCCCTTAGGCCCCAGTAATCTTTAATTTTAAGAGCCTCTAACTAGTTAAGTTGACGTATAAGTGTATCACAATTAGCTTTAAGTTTGGCGGGACTCTTTAACTTAGTATACGCCTAAATTAAGTCCTCTAATGTCTTCCATTTCTCCTTTAAGTACTTACCACTGTTAACTAATATAGTCTTAATATTTTCAACAACGTGCCACTCATAGAGTTGCATCTAGATATCCTCCTAGACAAGCTTTTTAGTAGCCAATATAAAGCCAGCTCCCTAATCGCCAATATAAACTTTTAGTACGGGTATATCGTAGAACATAAACTTATTTATAAAGTTATACATCTCTTCAAATACCTGCTTAGCCTTAGATATAATAATTAAGTGTATAATTAGAACTGTCTTGCCAGTATTTATTATTATTACCACGGTTAATAGCGGCATGCGGAGCTAGTTTATAGAGAATATTGCATTAGTATAAATATAGAAGCCAGAGGCAAATCAATATGCAAAAGCGATTTATTTAGGAGTTATAAAGGTAAGTTAAACAAGGACTTAAGAGGTAGGGTCACCTAGGGAGAAGAGCAAGTTAGTATTAAGTCAGTAGCAGATAGCAAATAAGCATCCCAGGCGCTTTAATACCGAAGTACTCCAAGACATGCCACCGCACGGTTAGATTATCATATTTAGTAGGTCCCACCATACTAATTTATAACTTAGATGTACCAAAAAATGCCATATTATCCATGCTGCTGGGATTAGGGCCAAAGGTCGTTTATCCGATAAACCCAAATCTATAGTGGTAACTTATTCCTTTCCTATTCTTTCTGCAAAGCTGCAAGATACGCCTATTTAGAAGGCCAGCAAGTAATCTAGATAAAGGGGAATATTCTTTTTAATAGAGTCCTGTTATTGCTTGGATATTATAATCATCTTAATCTTGCTATTACCTTAATCTTACTATCGCCTTAATCTTGCCACCTCTTAGATCTTGCTAAATAAAATAGTAAGCTTACCTATTTTAGTATTAACTTCCATATAGATACGCAAGCGAGTATAGAAGCCAGCTTATTGGAGAGCTAAATAGAGCTCTATAAATCGCTCCTGCTTTATTGCACCTCCCATCTATTTACCTTAACAAACTTGCCCTCCCATATTCCAGTAATCACAACTACTTATCAGTAGCAAGTTGTTAGCGGATAGAAGCCGCCGTACCTCTTCTACAGATATATTGGCAGCCTAGTGGTTAAGGGCTTCCGCTATAGTTGCTATATACTATGGCCAACGGTTCCTGTATTTTAGAAGAGAGAGAGGATTTGGTATAGCTGCGCAGGTATATATACCGTTATTAACTTTTATAACCTAGGTAATAACTCCTTTATCCACGCGCTTATAAGCAGAGATATAATAGGGACAATTCTTCTTTAAAATCTTTCTATTTGGCCGCCTAAGTAATTGACCTTCCTTATCCTTTTACTAGCGGTTGTCCTCAGTAAGCTTCTAATAGTTGCGAGTCTCTCCACCATAAGCTCTACATTTCATATAGAGTCGCTATGCAATTCGGCCACCACTTATACAGAGTTCGCGGCCTTAAGAGAACGCGTAGTTATTAAAGCGCTGTACTACTAAGTCTTAAGTGTTGTAGTGCTTACCAGCTTCCGGCTCAAGCAAGTATTTAGGAGGGATTAATTAAATAGCTGCCTATATTACCGCGATCGCGTTCTCATTTCTTAGCTTCTTATAAGCCTTCCATTTAATAGACTGAGCTTTCTACGGCGCGGCGGCGGGAGTAACTAAGGTAGAAGCGTCCATTTTAAATAAAAATCTTGGTGCAGAGCGTAGGGAGCCATTGCCACGTATTTATATAGAGCTTGGGTGGCGATTAAGCGGTAATAGTTAACATGGCGGTGACAAAAGTACATGCACGTCCGTTTAACCGTGCGGCAGCCTGCGGGGCATGCCGGGGTGGGGGGGCATTTGGTAAACATTGCATTTGTATGGCTTTTACTAGTAAAATAGGTGCCCGAGTAGTGCCTTGGCTACCCTAACCGCCTGCTAGGCCGCCGCCGATCAAAAGATTCGGGCAGTAAAGTTACTGCCAAGTGTTACTGCCCGGATCCTGGCCGCACAAACTGAACAAATGTGACTTATATGTTTGAAAGCCACACCGCAGGAAAGGTTTGAACGGCTTGAAGACGTATCGAGGGCCTAGGACAGGTATGTTGGGGCAAGGGCGAAATGAGCTTATCAAGAGATAAGGGGGGAGGCTGGGGTTGGGCTCAAGGTTGAGAATACTAGATGGGCGACAGGGGGTTCAGGTTCGAGATACGCCTCTTGTTATGCTAGGGCGACTTGTCATATTTTCTTTGCGGTCACAATCCTAACCTCAGTTGTCTCTTAATTTTCCGATGAGGATCGTTAAACTACGTGCAATGGGATTAATGTTGAACTTTCTGGCCATCCTCAATTACCATATACTCATCTCCAACCATCATTTTCATCTGGCTATCGTCCATGAAATTTTCATGGTCGCTGGTTAACGCCGCTGACTCCTTGTCATACATGAATTTTGCCAAACACCTGTAATCTGGGAAAACAAAAGTGCAAATAGCATCATAATCTAGTAGCTTTGCTTTGTTATGGAGGATGTCTTGAATCATTTTGCGGTCTCGTTGGAGATGGTACGTCTGCGAAGTTACAGTTAAGAACAAGGAAAACAGGGGAAACGTTGGCTATGGCGTAATAGGATCTCAATGGGAGGATTACCAAACTGTAGCTTATAGCGCCAGCTCTCTGAACAACCGGAGCTGCCATCTGCGCATGAACGTTGTTGTAGTGATTTATGAAATCTTCATCTGACATTCCCTCCTTCTTTTTAATCATGACAGTGACTTTGACGACCTTCCGAAAGCCTGTGGTATTGGGATACCCAGCTTCGAGCACCATGATGGACGGCTGCAAATTAATCAAGTGAAACGTATCGCATCTGGCACTTCGAATCTGCGAGAGCAAGCCTGATAGCAGTAAAAGGAATGATTGGGTAGATCGGGCAGGGAAAGAGGACATCAAGGTGTTGAGCGGATTAAATTTTGACTTAGATACCTAATTAGAGTCGGTTAGGTAACATTCAGCGTATCAAATCCTTTCAAAGCTTGGCACTAAAATATCCCGTTTTTCCGCCGAAAAAACACACGAATTTTAATATCTATATTTAATTAATAATTAGTAAGACTAGTAGACCCCTTAAAGGAATTTAAGGATAATATATAAATTTACGCATTAACTAGCAAGGCTAAAGATTTAAGGCATTAATAGATAGTATAGTAATTCTTTTAAATATATTAAAGTTAATCTATTAGGTACATACTCTATAGTTAAGCTTATTTATTGATTCTACCTATATTCCTAACAACTAATAACGAACCTACTATAGTATTTCCTATTAGGTTCCGTTATAATAAGTTAGTTATTACGGCGCGAAGCGCCTTAAAATTAGTAGAACCATAAGATAGGGGCTAGGCGAATTATATAACTTACGTATTTAATATACTATATATTTATGTACCTAACGTATTAACGTACTTAAAGGGTTTCTTAAAAGTTAGGTTATATATTTAAGTAGTTTTCTCTTTATAGTAAATCTTATAATTAATTGGAGTTAATATTGTTATTTAGTTATCTATATACCTTGTCACGGGACGGGGGCAATGGCTACAGAGCGTATATATTCGAGGAGTCTATAAGACGTTACGCAATCGATCGTAAGGGTCAAAGGCGTAAGGAGGTGATATACCTACGCGTAGCTGACGTAAGCTGTACGCAAGGTGTACGCGGGAGCACGGGGCTCTCTCATGGAGGCCCCTGCGGTGGGGTTCCGTGACATACCTAGCCCATTAATAAGTCTACTATAGTATTTCCTATAAGGCTTTGTTATATAGAGTCTGATTTTAACGGCCCTATAATTATATATATAAGCACTTTTTTTAAAAAAATTATAAGTATTTAATTGATAAAAAGACATTTTATATAAATATTAATTACTACTAGTATTAATATAATTATTTAATTTAAATTTACTAGCTTTAAAATTAGAAAAGGCTACTTATTCGGTTTACTCCTTTTGATCTACATTAAACGGTTGGTTGTGTAGAAAATGGGGGACGAATTAATGGTTTGATTTTGGTTTTGTAGCCGAGTTCAGGAGGTAACCGAGTTCTAGGGGTCCGAGCTTACGTCAAATTATCATCGGCATCCAGCCGACACACCCGCATTCTTCCCGCAGAGACGCTCTTTGATGGTCGCTGACTGGATTCACATTCATTCTCTCCAATTTTCGTGAACACGTATCTGTTTGCATTTGTCATTGAACCGTTCTTCCTTTGTTGGCCACCCCTTTCCGAGTGGGTCGTTCTTTTCCAGTTTCACAACCTTATCCCTCTCATTAGACCTCGGGCACTCCATCCACCCAAGTGGATGCTATCACCGCAAGTTAAACGGAACCTGGGGCATGCCTGCTTGATAGCGCGTGGCTGTCTTCAAAATCACTCATTAATATACCCACCGTCAGCCTCACACTGGTGCCACTCGCCGTCGTCCAATCTCTCAGCTTCTCCTTTCTCCGCTGCGTCATTATTGCCATTATTGCGTGCTGTCCTTAAGAATTTTCGCCCTCTGGCTCCAACAGCCTTGCCACTAACACACCGTCCAGTATCAACACTTCGATCCCTCAATACGGCATCCCCAGTCATCATGAACGAGCTCCTCAACAACCATGAAGTGCCGCGCCCGGACAGAGTCGCAGAAGACCTGGAGAGACCAGCGTTGGATGATCGGTCATACAGAGTGATAAAGCTTGAGAACCGGCTTGAGGCTTTACTTATACATGATCCTGATACGGATAAAGTCAGCGGTGCTTTGGATGTCAACGTTGGGAGTTTTAGTGACGCGGATGATATGCCGGGCGTTGCTCATGCGGTGGAGCATTTGCTGTTCATGGGTACAGAGAAAGTGAGTCAGGAACAACCGATAAGACGTGCGATTATGTCACGAGAAAACGTGTTACCTCAGTCTGCAGAGTGGCCTACATAGTTTTGTGGTGCATTGTGTCCATCTGTGTCTCAGCATACGTCTGCCTATCAGTATCCGAGTGGAGGTTAACAGTGTGCCCATATGTAGTACCCAAAAGAAAACGCGTATAATCAATATCTCACGGCGCACTCTGGCTATTCTAATGCATTCACCGCAGCCACCTCGACGAATTACTACTTTGAAGTTGCCGCATCCTCAACACCTTCAAATAGTAAAACGTCGTCTGCAAGCAGCACGCAAGAAGGCCTATCATCTCTGAAGGCACAATCACCCCTATATGGAGCACTTGACCGATTTGCCCAATTTTTTATTGCGCCGCTGTTCTCGGAAGAGACATTGGATAGGGAGCTGAAAGCTGTGGACTCAGAGAACAAGAAAAATCTTCAAAATGACACTTGGAGGTTACACCAGCTTAACAAGTCTCTTTCAAGCCCGAAGCATCCTTACTGCCACTTTTCTACAGGAAGCTACAAGACTCTGCATGATGAACCTCTTGCTCGAGGAGTACGTATTCGAGACGAGTTTATGAAGTTCTATGATAAGCACTACTCTGCAAATCGGATGAAGTTGGTAGTACTCGGAAGGGAAAGTCTTGACGACCTTGAGAATTGGGTTGAAGAGCTGTTCTCGCCTGTACGCAACAAGAATCTTCCTCGCAAACGGTGGGATGACGTCTCTCCGTATACAGAGAATGAGCTTCTAATGCAAATATTCGCAAAACCCGTATTTGAAATGCGTGTACTAGAGCTGTATTTCCCATATCAAGATGAAGAGAACCTTTACGAATCACAACCAGGACGTTATCTCAGCCACCTTATCGGACATGAGGGAACCGGAAGCATCCTTGCTTATATCAAAGCTAAAGGTTGGGCAAATGGACTGGGCGCTGGGTCTATGCCACTTTGTCCGGGATCCGCATTTTTCAGCATCTCTATCAAACTCACCAAGGACGGCTTGAAACACTACAAAGAGGTCACTAAAATTGTATTCCAGTACATCGCCATGATACGTGAATGGCCACCCCAAGAATGGATTGTAGATGAGCTCAAGCGCATGAGCGAGGTCGATTTCCGATTCAAGCAGAAAAGTCCAGCTAGCAGGACAACAAGTTCCCTCAGCGGAATCATGCAGAAGCCATATCCCCGCGAACACCTTCTTAGTGGGCCTAGTCTCATCCGTGCATTCAATCCTGAAGTTATCAATAAAGCATTGTCTTACCTTAGACCGGACAACTTCCGGCTCACTGTGGTAAGTCAGGATTTTCCGGGAGGCTGGGATAAGAAAGAAAAGTGGTACGGAACTGAATACAAGTGTGAGAGAATACCTGAAGATTTCCTGGCGGAAATCAAGAGTGCTGCTCAAAGCTCAGCAAGCGAGCGTCCCGCTGAACTTCATCTTCCACACAAGAACGAATTCATTCCTAATAGGCTCGAGGTGGAGAAGAAGGATGTGAAGGAACCTTCAAAGATACCGAGGCTTATTAGAAATGATGAGAATGTACGGACCTGGTTTAAGAAGGACGATAGGTTCTGGGTTCCTAAAGCAAATGTTCATATCGCGCTGCGATCGCCTCTTGCTAGCCTCACGCCACATAGCGCTGTCGTAACCCATCTCTACCGCGAACTGGTTCAGGACGCGTTAGTGGAATATTCATACGACGCTGAGATATCAGGACTTGGTTACTCAATTGTCGCGCATTCACTTGGTTTGGATGTGTCTGTGAGCGGCTACAACGACAAGATGCCAGTGCTTTTGGAGAAAGTGCTAGTATCAATGCGGGACTTGGAAGTTCGTGAAGAACGCTTCCACATTATCAAAGAAAGACTCATGCGGAATTTCCGCAACTGGGATTTCCAACAACCATATCATCAGGTCGGAACATACAGCAGGTGGCTTAACAGCGAAAAAGGCTGGGTCAACGAACAACTCCTCTCCGAGCTACCCAGCGTGACGGCCGCAGATATCCGCTCTTTCTTCCCTCAGCTACTCAGCCAGGTCCACATCGAGGTGCTTGCTCATGGTAATCTTTACAAAGAAGATGCTCTAAAGCTCACAGATATGGTCGAATTGACCTTGAAACCAAGAAAACTCCCACCAGCTCAATGGCCCATCCGTCGCTCCCTCATATTCCCACCAGCTAGCAACTTCGTGTATGAGAGAAATCTGAAGGACCTAGCGAACGTCAATCACTGCATCGAATATTTGCTTTATGTTGGCAACAACTCCGACCGCACCCTGCGGGCTAAGCTCCTTCTTACAGCACAAATGACAGATGAGCCAGCTTTCGACCAACTTCGTACGAAAGAACAACTCGGCTACGTTGTTTTCAGTGGTGTGAGCGTCAACAATATGTGGGCTGGATACCGCATCCTAATCCAGAGCGAGAAGAACCCAGAGTACTTGGAGGGGAGGATCGATGCCTTCTTAACTGGGTTTGAGAAGATGCTGGAGGAGATGCCGGAGGAGGAATTTGAGGCTCACAAGAGGAGTCTCATCAATAAGCGCCTAGAGAAACTAAAGAACTTGACGCAGGAAAGTAATAGGTTTTGGGATCACATAGTTAGCGAATGTTATGATTTCGAGCAGGGTAAGTTCGCTCTATATTATCTAGCATGTTTTATTATTCGGACTCTTTTAGCTAATTTGGAACCTTAGCGGACCATGATGTTGCACAACTCAAACCTCTCACCAAACCAGATCTGATTGAGTTCTTCAATCATTATATCTCTCCTTCCTCGCCCGTCCGCGCTAAACTCGCCGTTCACATGCTGGCCCAGTCTTCGCCTAAACCCCCCCCGGTTGCCGAAACGGAGAGGGAGGGTGTGACGAGTGGACCGGAGCCAAAGAGTCCGGAGGCGCTGGTAAAGATTATTGGAGAAGAGAACATGAAGATCGGGAACGGAACGACGCCTACCATTATCAAGGATGTGCATGTCTGGAAGGCAGGGTTGGAAGTTAGCAGGGGCGCTAGGCCAGTGAGGGATTTGAGTGATTTCGAGGAGCTTGAGGCGAAGCTTTGAGGGTGTGAGAAGCTGTCAATAGAAGTTGAGTGGGGCCAGTGGCAAGATGGCTGTGAATGGTAAAATTGTTGCATGATTGCATCCATGGCGCCTCGTGAAGATCCTATCTTAGATATATTTAGTGGCATTTTTAAATCATGTATATGTAGATTGTGGTTATCAGACCTGTAAGTCAGCAGGTCCTTGTATGCTGAAGAATGGCGGCCAATTAGTGTTGTTCTAGGAAAGGCAAGCAAGGATTTTATGCTCCAGTGACAACCCAACTTGCTTCAAGAGGACAATATCAAGTCAATAGGGCTAGCCATCCTAGCCTAAAGGATTCTTGCATGTCATACACTTTGGCGATATAATATACGGTAGCGAAACATTGCTGCGAGGAAGCAGACCTTAACGCAAGTCTGAGACAGATTTTGTGCATGCGTTCCACTGGCGGATGACAGAGGTCTAATGTCAATTGATTCAGTCATGACGAGTATGTAGAAACACAAGATGCATAAAAGGCTTGCATGCAGAGGAAAATGCTCCGTGAGAGGTTTCGAAGGCCTCTGGGCAAGATGGAGCTGAGCCGCGTCAAAACACCGGGAGTGTGAAATCGCCGATTGACGAACGTGATATGCGAAAAGACGGTCCTCCTTGCGATGATTAAATATGCAGATATATTCTTATTGAAACTAAACGGTATAGAATGTTCACGGAGAATAAATAGAAATGCAATTGCTGGCTAGCGTTTGCTGATTCCAGGTGTGTCCCTCCCATAAACATGGCTCGGAAGGTGGTGCAACAACCCCTTCACAAGCTGATCACGGCAGCTTCATAAAATGCACACGAGGAAGCGCTCGGCTTAGGATAATATAAATCAATGCGCGCCCAGTCAACACGTTCGCTCCACCTCATTCCCGTGCGCGTTCTTGCGCGTAACCTGGCAAGGCGGCGCGGGGGATTGCAGGAGAGCTGATGCAACGAGACGCAGTGACAAGCAACGACAGCCAGCGACAGCCAGTACTTTTGAGCGCATTGATTATCTGCAAGTCAATGTGACGGCGAGTGCACCTGCCTAAGGCACTGCAGGATCAAGTTTCTGCCCGGTTCTGGAGCTCAAGCCGCTTGACTGCAGATTAATGCAGTGCCGTGCGCTGCAGTGGCGGGCGTGGGTAACGCGAAGAGCTGCAATTGCCGGGCGCCCTCATCGCCAAAAAGACACGCTCAACGCGCGCACCCACGCTCGCACCCTCGCTCGTCATCCCTTTGCCTGAAACTCCTTTGCCTCTTCCGGCCATAGTGCTCGCATCCCCACTGAGAACCTCAGCCTCCAGAGTCTGATATACTCCCTCCACACCCTCGCTCTCTATCCTTTCTCCAGGCTTGCTCTCCTCCCAAGTCCTCCCTTTTCTCATTCACCCTTCCGCCGTGAAGTTTTCCTTCTAGAGAGCCTCAGAAAGGTCCTAGATTCGCCCATCACGGTCGCTCGAGTGTGTCTACCTATTCGCGTTTCTTTCCATTTAAACCGCGTCTCATCTCCAACCGGACACAATCTTCAACGGTATCTCCACAGTTACTTGACTACCCAAGGCCAACTCAATTAACTGCATAAACTGCTCAATTCCAAAGGCAATCTTTGACAGATTTGCAATCACTATCTTAATTCTAACTTTCTTTCGAAACCCAAATATTGTCAACAACGGCCGTCAACATGGCCACTCACGTCGCTACGCGTCAGCCATTTGCTGCACTTGATACCCCGAGGCTCCAATCGCTCTCCAATATCAAAAACCGCCAGAATGGTATGCTTAATTTAGTCAATTGCATTTTTCGAGGGACGCGTCGAGTTTATTTTATCGGATCTTCTAACAATACATAAATAGCTATTCCTACATCTTTCTCTTCTCCCGGCAAGCCAACCCAGGCAAGCACAGGCAAGCGCCGATACCCACCTTCGTCTTTCGAGGATGATTTCAACTCTGAGAATATTGATCCTTCAGTCTTTAACTCTCCTACTAAGCGCTCCAAGACCAGCGATGGCCTATCGAAGCCTTCCCAGTTCATGCTTACCTCCGTGTCCCAGTCGGCTAGAACCAGCATTTCAAGTATCTCCTCAGGACGGATCTCTTCAACACCTGTGCCGATTCCTTCTGTGCGCAAGGCATTGTCCTCGCCAAACACCACTTCTTCAACACCCATCAGTCTGAGCCGGGGCTCTCCCAAACACAAGCGTGTTGGCCTCCTGTCCAAACGGCGCACATCCAGCTCACCTTTCCGCCGTGTGGATCCACCCTCATTCACGCGCAACAGCAGCCCTGCGCTTCCGTTCTCCATCGATGCAGCCCTCAGTGGCACCATCTCCTCGTACACGCCGAAATCTGCTCCTGTTCCAGAAACAGCGGTTCCAACGCTCGAGGGGGCTATGCCCAAGTCATGGTTCTTCGATATCCACGAAGACACTCCGGAACAGGAGGCCACTAACTTGATGGAGCACTCGGCATGCACGCTTGACATTAGCTCTGATGATGACTGCGAAACGAAGCGGAGGAACGAGGAGATGGAGCGAGGGAAGGAGAACATCCCGCCACCAGATTTCTTTATCGCGCCTGCTACTGCCTCAGCAAACGTCGACGCCCCCGAGGCAGACTCTTCCGCTCCCATGCCAGAGGCTACCCCGCAATCAGTCAAGCTGCCCAAGCTTCGCCATCCACTCGCTCAGGATGCCATGGACCAAGACCGTTCACCATTGTCGGACCTGCCTGCTGCGGACTACTACGGTCCTGGCTTGGATGCGTCGTCGTATGTCACTGTTGATGCGGCGCCTGAGAAGCCGTCCAGTCTGTCAAAGGAGTTTGACTTTACCGTCCTGGCTGAGCCGGAGTCTGAACCTGCTGCGGAAGAGAAGACGGTCGAAGAGGTGGTGGAAAAGGAGATTCAAATCTACACCGACGAGACAGCTAGTGCTGCAGTTCCCCAAGAACTCGAACAGGAAGTGAAGGTGTCAGGTAATGTTGCTGTAGAGGCTTCAGAGGACTGTGCTCCTGCCGTTCCTGTCGATATCGAAGACTATAGCATGGTCGTCTAGTTCTCTTGTCTTGTTCAGGTCATCTTCTCTAGTATCACTGGGCCTTTAGTCTCTTATTCTTCGGCCTTCGTTCGGCTTGCCTCTTTTCAACATGGCTTGCCCCTGAACCTAGTCTCGTCAATCCAGTTGTCCCCACCGTCGGAACAGTGATCTTCCTTCCCGCGTCTCACGATGTGTGAATAGGTCTCTTCCTTTCGGCGGGAAGGTGGGCTGGGCTCCCGTTGTCTGGCTTAGGGTAGCTTTGATGGTAAGACGTATAACGTCCGAGGTCTTCGAGTAATAGTAGAGACTAACGACGGTAGAGTGATGAAGAAGCATGATCTAAATACGGCTTGCAGTGTCTTCATACTGTCTTTCACTTTTGTCTTAAGTCACCTGGTCTGGATGTTGGTTCCCTTTCATACTCTATACTTTCGCTGGCTTGGGTAATCTATTACTGGTGCAATCGGCGTTGTTTCTAGCGGCTTAAGTCTTCGCCTACGTTGTCTTGTCCTTCCTTTTTCTGTCTTCGCGTGTTAGTTCCATTTACGACTACCCCTTTCTTTTACTGGCGTTCCAATGTTTGGTTTTCTGTTTCTCGATTTCCCAGGCGTTGATAGTCGGATCTGGAGGAGTGTTAGGTAACTAGGATATGTAGGGGAGGGAGCACACAGAATACCAACCTCACGGTTCCATCACTAGTTCACCACGGGCTCGCGTGACTTGCTCCTTTCTGTTGTGCCAAATCACAATGGCACCCGCTCAACTCAATGACGCAAATGTGTTTACGCTAGGGTCCAACCACATCATCACAGAAATAGAAAAGCGAACGCAGCTCTCGACATTTCACTTAACATTAAACTCGAACAGAAATCAACATGTCCTCCTTCACGTTCTCCCTCACTCTCACCACGCTCCCCACGCACTCACAATGCCCTCCACCAACACCCCTTTCCCGAAGTCCAACAAGATCAGCCCCGCCCCGTACGTTTTAACATCAGCATCCCAACCCTCCAGTTCCATCGTGACGCTTAGTCTAGACGGTGAGGGCAAGGTCAAGTACCACAAGGATATGTGGAATGAGAAGGACTACAGCCATGAGGGCCTCGGGAAGGTGTTCAAGACGCTGAATGGAGACCATTTCGCTAAGATCACGCAGCCGCCGGGGACGTTGTGAGGGTCGGATAGCGAAAGAGCTTTGAGAAGTGACGGATTGTATTTGTACTAGGTTAGGATACAGAGTAATAGTACTATTAGCAGAATATATCCGCAACGGATTAAGGACGAGTCTTCCGCTTGCCTATATACACCATTTAATCATTATACTAAATCGCTTACAAGTATTGATTTGGTGTTGCAAAGCTGCCCAACCTCCATGCGTATCAGGCTCGGAAACCTTTTCCATCATATATACATCGTAGCTCCCTCACAATCTCCATTCTGCAACTCTGACTGGTATCCCGCCCCAGACTTGATTGCAGTAGCCTTCTCTATCATCATACCCATTTGCCATCCGTCCTCCAGGAGTTCGTGGTAGAGCCACCCGCGCATTGGTCCGCGTAGGAGTCAAAGGCACAGATTCCACGGCCGGGGGTTTGTAATTTGGCGAATCCTGTGCTGGTTGCAGATTCGTATCCGTGAGGAATTGCATGCTGGGATGAAAGACTGGCCTAGAGAGAGGATACTGGAAGCCTTGCGGTGGGTAACCTGGGAACTCGGGCAGCATGTATTCCTGTTGCTGTCGGGGAAAAGGAGGATAGCCGTAGAGCATTGACACGCCTCCTTGGATTCCTAACCCTAGTTCCTGGCCTTGCTGCTCTGCGTCAGACCAGACGTTGAAGGCTTTTGCAGTCTGTGGTCCCCATTCCCCAGTATTATGATTAGCCGCCTCGTTTCCTTTCTTGTCCATGCCCTCATCGTCTCCTTTCTCGTCCTCCTCTTCATCATCTCCTTTCGTTTGTGTGTTGTCTTTCTCTTCCTTTGATCCTCCAACCTCCTTCCCTTTCTTGTCCCTTTTATTTCCCGAATCATTCTTCTTTGCAGGCTTTTCGCTCTTGACCGAAGCAGGAGGAGATAGAAAGCCGAGTCCACCGCTCATGAAAATGCCTGAGTTTGAGAGATGTGGAGAGCCGCCAGGCGGAGACGTAACGAGATTATCTATGCCTATCCCTTCATCCCATGCATCGATATCATCCTCTGACTTGGGCTCAATTAAGGTGGAAGGAGGCTTAGGGTCATGTTTTTCCTCTTTCTTATTCTTCTTGCCTTGGTCTGGCCGTGGTTCTTTTTTCATCATTACCTGACCCTTTTTCTTTTGTTGTCTTCGGCCCTCTTTTGGGACTGGAACCTCAGAGGGTTCAGGGTCAGGGTCAGGGTCCGGTTCAATGACCTCCAGTTCCCCTTGATGAACTTCTGGATTCTTAGGCTTAGGTATGGCCATGAGAGGTCTGGCTTTTGGAGTGTAATGGACCTTGTTCACGAATATAGGATACACTGGAAGCTCAACTGCCTGAGGCATGGCCTTTGTCCGTTCAAGCGACCCTTGTCGTGAGTGAGACTGAATAGGTTCCTCAACTCCATCTACGACTACAGTACGCGTGTCTGCCTTGTTTCGAATGACAAATGTGGGAAGCTTAGGGGGAGCCGAGATGGGTATAGGACGACGCTTTGTTGCTCGTGGTGGCATAATATTTGAAGTAATTGTCTTTATATTTTCAATTGTGCTGCGAATATCCTCCATTGTAACTTTTGCGACATCTGAACTGTACTCCTTGGAGGCATTTCTGGTCCTGGCCACTCTTTGAAGACTTATGTTTGGTTTTGGAACAACGACATTAACCGCTGGGACGGTACTCCGTCTGTGAGGAGGCCCGGGAGCTTTCTTAGGAAGTTCGCTATCTTCAACATTGGCCTGGGGGGCTCTCGACAGTGATGTCTGTGAAGTCTGGAATCCTAAACCGTCATCAATGTAGCTCAGGCTGTTACTTGCAATATCCCATTCCAATTTATGAGCTACTGAAGTGGAAGCTCTCACCGGTGGTTTATCTGTTGCTGTGTAAGGTGGTATGTGAGGTGGAGGTGCAGGTGGGCCTAAGCCATCATCAATTGCGCTACCCAATCCACTCTCGGTATCATTAAGATTTGCCGCGGGGACCCATTTACTCGTCTTCACGGTGGGGTTGAATTGCACCTGATGACTCGTATGGGCTCGAAGCAAAGCATCTTGGTGAAGATTCGAGGCTCGGTCACGTCGTCGCTGCTCCCGGTTACTCGGGATGCGATCTAGGAAGTGACAACCGTCATCGATGTAACTTGCTATCGTGCTCATGGTATGGGATTTCCTAATTCGCTTGTGATAGTTGAAAAGCCTGAGAGTGTTAGCTGCTGAGCATCTTATGGATCCGCTGACACCACCCCAGTATTCTGGCATAGTTTGCGGTTCGCTCTAGTCCTGTTGAAGAGGATATGAGTAGTCCTTTAGAGACATTGAAAGGATTTTCTGAGCCTGATTCACTGAAGCTCAGAGCTTCCTTCAAGCTCTGTACTCTAGCGCACTCTCTTACCTGATTTATTTCGTCTTCGAGGGCGCAGTTTTGGATTAATCCTATGAAGTTGACAGGCCTCTGGTGGCGCTTTGATTGGCCTAAGTGTTAGAGGTGTGAAGGAAGGAAGTTCTACGCGCTTCGGTTGCCTAGTGCTATAGATGAGTTTTTCTGTGCGGAGGTGGCTCAGGATGATAGGGCTTATATGAACAAGACTTAAAGTAAGCGAACCGTTGACGATACAGGTATTAATTAAACAGAAATACACAAGTAAGAGACACCGTGATGTACTGCACTTCTCTTCAGTGCTTGATGAAGAGAGGGGTGGCTCTTTCTATACTGGATATAATAGCATAGGTTAGGTACGTACCTCACTTCTTTCTCCCAAGCCTCTTCAGTTGGCGCATGTATCAATTACACGGAGGAGGGCACCAGTAAGCGCACTACAAGACATTTGCTTACAGCGTTAAGTTCGGTGAGCTGACTGGCTGGTCTTAGTGATAGATGGTTGGATGGGAGCGAGCGAGATGCGAAATGCTCGGCTCTGCACGTCTATTCGTTGGAGGGGTGATAGGTAGATAATGACGCTCGGGCTTGTTACGCAGTCGCATTCCTTGCTGCTTGTGAGTTTATGAATATGTAGGTAGGTAAGAGAAGCCCTTTATGAACTCATTCTAGGAACTAATATTCGATATAGCGAGGATTGAACAGATTCTGTCCTATTTTCACAGTAAAACTGTTCAGAAATACATGAAGCCCTCAAAGAACGGACTGAAGTTGGTATAGGAACAATTAAAAAAGATGAGTAGTATATCTGAGAGAATATGGGCAGTAAAGAATACATCTACCAACCAGAGCGGACAACTCAATCGCTGTCCGATGAAAAGAAAAACGTACAAATTCGCACTTTCTGGGTCCATACAATGCAATACAGGGGATGTGTAGGGCTAGAAATGATAAACCGGAGGTTACCTCCACGAAATGTCAGAAGAAGCGTATCCATGACTCTCCGAGGTATCTATCTAGCTTCCACGTACACTACTCACAGCTTCGCCTTTTCTCTCCTCTTCTCCTCCTCCCACTGAAGTTGGGCTTTCCTCATCCGCCACCAACTGATAAGTCCCACCATTCCCGCCAGTGGTGGACAGGCCCAGAGTAACCAACTCCACCACTTCGGACTACTCCTGCGCAGCTCTTCCATCACTCTGTCTACATCACGCTTCAAGTCATCTTTGCCGCCATCATTCCATATGACGATTCCCCTCCCAGAGCCTCTTCTGACAACTCTCCTCGCCTTCTCCCTCACATCTCCCTGACTTAGCACTCGGTTTCTCGCATCCTCTTCGCTGAGATGTGGATCCCTTTCCCGCAGTCGCCGCATCTGTATTGCGGGATCTGACACCGCTACCACGAGTATCGTGCCGCAGTAACGCTCCCATCCGCTTTCAAAGAGAAGCGGCACGTCCAGCACGACAGCCCAGTGACCCCGGAGGTATGCCCAGACCATCCGCTTGTACATTTCTTTACGCACAGCGGGGTGCACAATGCCGTTTAGCACTTTCCGGTCGCGAATGCGGTCTTCGCTGGTACCGAAGACTCTCCGGCCTAAAGCGGGCCGGTTGAGCGGACGGCCTTTGCTGGATGAGCTGTTGGGAGCGCTGGACGGGTCGGAAGGAGGGAGGAGTAGGTCTGGCGTTGTGGATCCGAAGTAGCATACTATAGCATTATATCCAGCAGTGCCCGGCTCAACCACTTTGCGGGCAAGTAGGTCGGCGTCGATGACGGGGAGGGAGTACGGAGGATGGGATAGGAGGGACGAGATGGTTGATTTCCCGGTTGCGATCGAGCCTGTTAGGCCGAGGAGAAGCATGGTTGGCGGTGAATTGTATGGACTATGCGAGGGATAGACCCGAGGTGATGAGGAGCTCACATCTTGATAAATGTTGGTGGAAAGTGATATGATCGCGGGGTGAGCCCGCAAATGACCTCGGCGGAATGCATATTCCTGACAGGGCTGAAGTAGAGAGCTTTTGTAACGGTGCCACGCATTTTCACCGCTGCATAACACATCGCGCAGTCTTAGTAGATATCGAGCTATTGAATCATGCTCGATCCCGCAAAATGCTAATCTATATACCCGTGACTTTTGCTGAGGAGACATATTGTGAAGCCTTTACGCCTCGACTCCCGCTAAAACGCAGCACGCCAGTAGCCTACCCTTGATAATACTTCCCTACCCAAATACTCCGAGAGGAACCTGTCTCACGAAATGGTTACCTCGCTCGCTGAATCACCATTTTGTTCCATCTTCATGTCCTCTCCGCCAGCCAGGACCTTAGTCTGTAGGTTAGAGCCGTCAATGGGTCCTCCACCCGGCGTAACAGCCACTATGTTGCCTTGTTCATCCACGAACTCGAAGTTGTAACGGGATAGAAGGTGAGGTATTGCCGAAAGCTGGGGACCATAGCGCGCAGTATTATCGTACAATTCGAATAGAGGGACAGCCAGAAGCTTCATGTTTTTAGGGACGCTAAGAACCTCTGTAACAGAGTCAACATTAGGAGTCCTCGTAGTCATTGAACAGGAAATCAGAACTTACTGCTTCTGGGCAGCTGGATAAAATAGAGCTTCTTGCACTCCTTTGGCCTAGTAACGTGCGCCGGGATGAAAGGATACATGAACGTTTCGAAATTCGGCCTCCACCACTGTGCAAGTGTATCCGCAATCTGCCATTCGTCATTGACACCCTCGCCCGTAAACTGTGTGCCGACAGGCGCCAGTCGTTCATTCAGCCTCGCCTTGAAGCCCTCGATTTCTTCGTCGCCAGGATGAAGGTAGTCTCCGGGTCTAATTCAGTACATTATTAGCGATGTCAGTACCACTGCACGAATGATGAAATGATTAGTAGTGGAGCCAACGTACAGCTTAAAGAAGGCATTTGCAATCTGCAACATGAGGATATGGGGGTGATTATGCTCGTGGCAAACCAGAACGCCTTCGCAAGTCCGTCGCATGCCATGCTCTGTGTAGTGTTCTTCGAGGCGCTTTAGGCGCGCTAGAACTGAGGGATCTTCTTCAGGCTGTCCATCTTTTGTACCAAAGGTGTAGTTGCTGAGAGGGTAGAGGCGGATGGTCTTTGGTTGATTCGCATTGAATGGCTTGGGGAGGATAGGTCTATAAAGAGTAAGTACTGATGCCGGAGAGTGATAAAAGTCACTCACGGATATGAGCTCTGTAGAGCATTTTGAGTGATTGTAGACATGCTGGTTTAGTGTAGAGGTGGTTGATTGTAGGATGGTGCTTTGATCGTGCCTTGGGGTCCCAAGCGTCGATCAAGGGCGCCGCGATACTACGCTTTTCCTCTTCAAGCACCCTAAGCAGTTCTCTAGTCAGCATAAATATAAGTTTCGACAAGTACACGCCCAACCCTCTTTACGAATTGAAAGCAGATCCCAAACTAACAACAATGAATGCACTAAAGACAATTGGAAATCCAAGTTCGTTAATTATATCAGAACCCGTTATCATGTTTGGTTTCCACATGTTGCAGCATTATTGACTTCTCGAGACAGGAACTGCCTCGTCTAACTACGCTGGTCCCTCACTTAGTTATGCTTTTATGTTTATTTCAGGTTTTTATTCTCATTAAGTTCAGTTTGAATATGCAGTGAGGAGATATAATGCTGCAAGGAAAGATTTGAGTGTTAAAAGAATGGCAGACCACAAAAATTGGTAACGTGCTCCACAAGTGAGTCGCGAATACAAGCGAGCCGCGAACCTCAAAACTCACCAAAAATTGGAAAAATAGCACCTTAATATCTCGACAACCACTTAATAATAAATTCTAATAATTTAGATTTATGCTTTTATATATACTCTATAACTACTGTTAAAGTTATATAGTAAACTGTTTAATAGTTTTTAAGATATAGTAAGATATAGTAATTTAGCCTTATTTTGGCCCCCAAATTTTAATATTTTAAAAATTACTAAACCATTTACTATATGATTTTAATAGAGGCTATAAAGCATATATAAAAGCCTAAATCTAAATTATTAGAATTTATTATTAAGTGGTTGTCGAGATATTAAGGTGCGATTTTTCCAATTTTTGGTGAGTTTTGAGGTTCGCGGCTCGCTTGTATTCGCGACTCGCT
>Ga0307507_10003892_pt1 | contig 27740 bp, 22 predicted proteins | sample 7_EM_MG_FD_207223 | JGI IMG/M metagenome (GOLD analysis project Ga0307507, IMG submission 207223) | Populus trichocarpa ectomycorrhiza microbial communities from riparian zone in the Pacific Northwest, United States - 7_EM | ecosystem: Host-associated > Plants > Roots > Unclassified | place...
AGCTCCGTGCGGGGCTCCCTTATTCCGCAGAGCTCTTGTAAGCTTTATATCTATATAATATTACTTATCCTTAGGATATTTAAATAAAAGTGGTACCATTTTAAAGCGCTTTACAAGCTCTATAAATATATACTAATAGAAAAATTATTTATTTAATATTGGGGGTTGCATTACAAGTATAAGCATATTAGGGGATTTTGCCAAGACTATACGGAGACTATTAGCTGATAGGTCTATTATCCGAGAGGGCTATCCGGCCTATCCTCCGCAGGTCTGTAATCAAGAGTCAAAACACCACATATATTAGATCTAATACCTCGTCATTTGACCGTCTAATCGTCTATATTCATGAAACCGCTTTGTGTACCACTCATACTGCTTCTGAACCTTTTTTTAGTCTAGCTCCTCCTTAAATGTATGTGATGTTTTGACTCTTGATTTTTGGGGGTTGCATACATGCCAAATGGGCCAGTTTTATCGTACCCGAAGAGAACGTCCCTTTCTTCTTTCCTGGCATCGGCCCATCAGATGAGACTAAGCGACCAGCGGTTGCAGCCGAATCCGAGGGGGGGGCAAAAGTTCACGTTAAGCTCCGGGCGTTGATGTTGGTTGTGGGCGCTTGCATGATCAGGTATTTTTGGGGTGGCCTTGCAGTCCGTGTACAAATATAATACTGAACAGAGCTAGATGATTCAATATATAAATTTCTTTCTGGAGGAGAGGAAAATATCGCCTTCAATTCAGGGAAATAAAATCCCCCAAAATTGCCAGTGGAGCTGATTAGGAAAGATTCACTCAACCACGGTTTCAGCCCGGTCAGGCTTGTGCAACACTGAGCCCCGTATCTGACACTCTGACTTTCACTCTCGACACGTTTATTCAAACAAGTTGAGGCAGTGATGGCGGGCTGATGTGCATAAACGGTCTTTCAGCACACAACTGCTGTTAACCAAGACGCCAGGCTCTCGACTTTAGATTTGAGTTGCTCACGCCTTTAGGCAAGCCACAAGACGCAGCCTCATTGATGGTGTCCAATGAAAATTTACTAGATTTAGAAATTCGACAGCCTTGAAACATTGAGAGATGGGTTGTCAATATTTTAAGAAATTCATTAGCACCACTTGGAGTGATATTCAATATCAGCACAAGGCCGTACTAATACTGGGATGGCACAGGTATTCGATATTAATTGCATATTGGATGCTTCTCGGTTTTGTCAAGCCTCCGTATATGGATTAGGCTGCAATCGTGCGCGATTGGCAGTAGAATAACTGACTTTTATATTGTCGTGGTTGAGAAAAGCCAAGGACTCTCTAAATCATCTGGGGAAACGATTCCTCTTAATAAAAGATTGAATATAGACTAAAGTACAGTTCATCAACATTAGCGCAGCTCTGCATAACTGCATAACCTTCACTCATGAATTTCTCAAGTAATGAAGTATAGTACAAACTCCTCCCCTCCCTTTCCCTACTCACAAAAGAATAAAAGGCCTCACCGCCTCCCAAGAAAAATAGCCCACTAGACACAACACTGATATAAAGCGAGGTTGAGACACAAGCATAAAGGAAACCCACTACGCTCCCTTCAGCACAACCTACAGCACCGGAAATTTGCCGTACCTTACCCTTACCCCCAGAATAAGAATCCTTGCTTCGCTACGCCCGCCTCTGCATTTTCTTCCACCCTTTCAACACAAAACTCATACTACCTCCATATCTATGCTTTCGGAACTCCGACGCTAGACCGCCGGCGTCTATTTCGCAAAGTGCAAATCATAGTTCAGCCACTTCCTCGCATTGACCTGGTCAACGTCCAGCCCGGGTTTGCCATACGTGAGCGGGGTAAAGAACAAAAATGACCAGAAAACCGCCGCCAAAATCACCACCGTAGCCGCCCAGCTGGCCATTAAACTCTGCTGTCCAAGCCTCTCTCTGACAGGGCGGCTCCTCTGGCCTGAAGCGCCCTTCTTCTTGCCATCGGTCGTCAACACGCCCTCGTCCAGGTTCGCAGGCTCGATATTAAAGATGAACTCGACGAGCGCGCCGGTGACGAGCGCAGACGCAAGGTGCGCGGGGAGGTAGTGGTGCAGGAAGAGCTGGCGTCCCATGATGAAAAAGGGGACGTAGTGGGCGGCCCAGGTGAGGAAGAAGAAGCCGGTCGAGTTGTAGAGGCGAGAGCGGGTGCCTGGGCCCCAGACTAGGGTTAGATTATACTGTCAAAATAGAGAGAACGGAGGAAATGTGGAAGGGGATGACTCACGATCGTCCAGGGCGTCCATGCCCCTTCGTAGAGCGAGCTGGTCGGCGCCAACGATGCCCGCGAATACGGCGAGCAAGCTGCTGGCGAGCCACCAGCCGACGGGGTTGCCGAGGAAATAAATTTGCTGGCGAGTGTCATTCTCCGTCCAGAAACTGACGCCGCGGAGAAGGAAGGGCCATGAGATAGGGAAACTGGAATAAGGATGGCTGCTTGTCAAAGCGTTGTTATGGAAGAACATTGCTCGCTGGAGCTCGAAATATTTCTTCAAGAATGGGACGTGCTTCGTTTTGCGCGGTTCATGCTTGAGGCGCTCGCTGTCGGCAGGAAGAGACGGAATCTCATCAACGTACCAAATGTTGCTGGATTGCTGCACGTTCTTGTTACCATTAATTTCGGCTTGTTTGTACGCCCAGTCCGGAAGAGGGGATGTGTGGGTCCACATAGCGACTTTTGTGGGATAATGAATTAGTTTGAAGTGGGACGACATAGTCTTGAAGTCCTGCCCGGTCTTGCCATTTTCGATCTTTACTTCGAACAAAGTGTCGTTGTAACGATCCGCGTTACCCTCCTCTTGGCCAACAGTGGTGAATTCTTGGTTCGTGGGGTAGTAAGGAGAAGCAACATCGTGGGTCATTAGAAGGGTATCCGTAACCAAGTGTCGTAACCTGATAATGTCTCCATTCTTTACGCGCTGACCAACGGTACCTTGTAATGGCTTGGAGGGAAGAATCTGCCAATGATTGTTGGTATCGTTGTGAGGGTAACCGGTGACTTGTTGACCTTGGCTTGAGATTCTGCCATCCTCATATCGGAGAGGATATCTGTCGGGATGGCTATGAAGATAAACCTTAGTTTCCTTGTGGCGCATCGTAATGGAATCAAAATAGTCAATGCTGACAGATTGCATGGTCATAATATTATCACTTAATGTTTCCTGGAACTCGGGGCTCATGAAATCATCGCCGGGTCCGGACCTTGAAAGAATGGAGAAATGCACTTGGAACCAGAACAGGTAAAGGAAAAATGGAATGATGATGAGACCAACGGCACGAGCAGCAAAATGCTTGCCAAACTCAGGAAGAGACAAGGCTCCTTGTCGGCGATTGATATCCATGAGATCCCAAAGGTCGAAGAGAACCGGAACCCCGATGGAGAAGAAGGTGAAGACACCGACGTATTTTGTTGAGATGACACAGCTTAGACAGACTCCGGTCAGAAGTAGCCATTTCCACCACTTCCTGCTGAATGGTGCGTGTCTTAGCTTGTAGAAACGGATGTAGCAAAGTACGCTCAAAGCCATGAAAAAGATAAGCGTTGCGTCTAGAAGGATAAGTCGGGTCTGTCCAATATGGCCGTTGTCGAAGAGGAGCAATCCAGCCGCAGTTACACAAGCCGGCAACGAGTATCCGGATTCCCACATAATTAAAAAAACTGTCGGGACCGTGAGTGCACCCATCATGGCAGGCATGGACCGGTATGCAACATAAGGAACCCTATTTGAGATGTAGGAGTCGCCAATGTTATCGAACATGAAATCACCCTTGTATCCCACCAACCAGCCGGCAAACGCGAAGAGAAGCTTTCCAAAGGGAGGGTGGACATCGAAAAAGTAGGTTCGTTGAAGATAGTAAGAAGCGAACTGTTCAAGAACTTGTTAGCCAGAGCAATGAGTACCATTCGTCGAGCAGTAAGCAATGCCGAAGTGAAAGAGGATTCAATCATCCAGGATTGAGGATATCATCATACCTTTCCAAAATGCACCTCATCGAAGACGACCTGATTCGGGTGACTTATCCCGTAAAATCTTGTAGCAAAAGCCAAAATCGTGATTATTGTAATTGCGATCTTGTAGTCCCACTCAAAGCCTTGTGAAGGTCGGAGCTCTTTCTTCACCTTGGCAACCGCATCTATATCCTTGTCTGATGAGACCTCTGGATTCGGGGTTATGGGACGCTTCTTGGCATTCTGGCCGCCTCGATGCCGTACTGTAGAAGGAGATGACATGGCGTGCGAATAGCTCCAGAGAAGCTGACTAGAAGAATCAATTACGTTGGTTTTAGAGTGTAGAGGATAGACGTTATGGCTCCAAGGCGATCACTTACCAACACAGAAATGGAAATTACGATAGAAGGTGGAAGAAGGAGAGCGGGAAATATTAAAAGGGTTCGATATTGGTTTAGGTGGTCAATTCGACGACCTCGGGGCGATGCGCGCCCCCTTGAGCCACCGGCCAAATTTTAGCGTGCCTATGGCGACAACCCCTGATTGCTTGTTGTTGCCCCTCCAAACTCTCCCTGGGCAGGCTCGCATACTAAACCGGTAGTAGAAATATTGGGACGGACCTGCAAATTCCGTTTATATTAGTTGAGAAACGGTTTTATATAAACTTAAGGCCACACCAGTGTAGTCGGATCCAGAAAATTCGATAGGAATGACATGCGCTGTGGATTTTTCACAGCCTAATTGTTTCACTTTATCACTTCTGGGAAAGACACGTCTCTAGTGAAGTGTCCACGTTGAAAAGACTTAGTTGTTCTACGAGGTATGCAAATAGACACCTTTGACATTCAGAGACCCATACACCACATACCAGCTCGATAACGCTGTTCCGTTGTCGTTGATATGCCTTCTATTTCTCTTTCTCACTTTGCAGCTTTCCATTCATCTGTTGCTCCTGGGCCTTGCGTCTATTGGGAATCCTACTAGTAGTTTCCCACCCATATAAAGCACCAGCCCCAAACACGATAGCTGCCCCAAGCTTCATCAACCCGCCCATAGGATTTCCAAACAACCAAACGCTAATCAAGAAACTCACCAACTTCCGGATATTCAGTACAATTGTCACCGTGACTGCTGAAGTGTTCGCACTAAGCATGTTCACCCCAGTAATACACAATAACTGCGTGACTGCGTTCGCTGTGAGGTAAACGACTGCCTCAGAAGTTGATGCGAGGGCGTTGGACACAGTCGAGGGGAATGCAGTGGCGACAGCCGGTGGGACGGAGAATGGATGTGAAGCACTTAGGCGTAAAAACTGAGAGTGAAGAGTGGGATAAAGTTGCAGAAAGAGCGGCAGGCTGAAGAAGTGCGAGTAAAAGAGATTCGCTTTCCAATGGTTGCCGTACTCCGCGTAAATATCCTGCACATAGATACCCATGTATGCCGAAAGCATTTGAGCAACAAGGAGAACTAGCAGGCCGGTTTCGAGTGAGGCATCAGTAAAGTCAATGCTAGCTGTATTCATGGATTTGCCCTGTCCGCGTCTTAGGCATCAGCTATTGTTGGCAAAATTATTTGCCAAGGCCCAAAGAAACTATCATACCTTGGAAGCAGCGTCTGCCCAGGCCGATATTACTACTCCAATTGAAAGCAATGCTACGGAAATGACTTGTATCTGAGAATACCCTTTTCCTCGAAGCCACCCCGCACCCATGGTTGTAACACTCCCAAAGCTACGGAGGATGATATGCACTGGGACGGATATATTGAATGCAAAAGCCCAATTATTTAGCATATTGACGGCAAAAAATATCGCAGCGCTTAGAGCCCATTTACGCAATGGGACCGGAGTGTCTTTGAGAAGAAATCGACCGTTGAGATCGAATTGAGAGGGCCAGGCAAAAATGCACGTGAAAGCGAATTGGAAAAGGGTGATGAGAAGACCACTGTCGGGTTCATGTCTGAAAATATTGAATTAGTGGTTGTAGTGAAGTGGCTCCTTCTTAGACTCACTTAACGATAGCCTCTAGACAGTAGACCTGTGGTTGGTTAGATTCTTTGCGGCAAAGATTCTGTACGATATTCTTACGTTTGAACAGCAGCCTCCAAAAATCAGCGCAAAGCTGCCAGCTAGAGGTGCGAGAGCGGAAATCATATCGATAATTATTTAACAAAACAAACTTAATAAACCAGTGATGGAAACGAATGGAGGGTTTGAGCCGTGTAATGGAATCCGGGAGAAGAAGCTACTAAGGAAAAATACTGTCAGCCGGAATTGGGAGTGTAGAGGGATCTCTATCCCCAGCTTATTTAACTAAAGGGGTTCCCGAAGCATAGACAAAGGTATCAAAAGGACACCAACGCTCCGAGTATAGACATCGCAACTAGGGTCGAGAATGATAGCTATGATAGGGCTGCAGCGATAGGGTTAGAAAACGTGAGACTTACCACAAGACGCCTTTTTATGAGATTCGAGAATAATTGCTCAGTATCATAATCTATAAAGAAGAGAAAAATCCGATACAATGCACTTATGGGACAAAGTTGACGTGGAACAATTCAGGACGTGTCATTTTGGGGCTGCGCTCCTCGTAGGGCTGAGCCATGTCACCAAGGAACAAAGGGCCAACCCTTCGACAGGGATTCGGCACGTCAGCTACCAGGACCCGAAACAATACATTTTATCATGACTTTCGTTTTTGCATTCTATATAATTTGCTATTCGTTCCCGTCAGGCCATCCAGTGCTCCGAGTACAAGGTCATCACCTTTACTCATAATACTACGATATGATTGACATTCGCCCCATTGAACCCCCATCTGCATTCGATATGCATTGCTTAAACGGATCGAATTGAATCGCCATAACAGTCTTTGCGCATGCTCGCCATGAGAAGATCCATCTACCAGAGCTAGTGCCGCCGAACGGACTTCCGAAAAAAACAAACGGAATGGATTCGGTGAAGAGGAAGAGCGTATGGATTAAAAAAAATTAGCACGCGGAAAGGCATCTTAGATCGCGAAAGCCGTTCCAGATATGACCCCTCCAAGACCCTGCTCCCCCTACAATGCCGAGAAGACAAAAAGCTAGATAAAACGATCAGCGCTCACATTCTTCCTCAGGGCCTTGTAGAGTGAGAATACTCACGTTATTTGTCGCTGCGATTGCAATGCTGTCCTCGAATGGATGCCAACTCATATGCAAAATCTTCTTGTTGAAGTCAATCTGGTCCGCGTCTGTCTCCTTCCTCATGCGCTGGCCCTGGCCAACGGCACCTGCTGCAGGGCTACCTGCTCTTGATCCTCCCTTCTTGTTCCCTGCGGCTGTTGGGCTCGTTGAAGAGTTCATAGGTGTCGGTATGCCAACTTTCTTTGCCTTAAATGCTGACTTGTCCGCCTGTAATACCACTTCTGTATCCTTCTCTGGGTCTGATGGGTAAATCATGAAGTTGTTGTTGTAACTGCCCGTCATCACATTCTTCGCGTCGCCTGAAAATACCACCTCGAACTTATCGAATATGCTGTCGTTCTCATAAGTGTCGCAGAGGCGGGGCCGGAGATGCTCGTGGATAGGAATAGTCTTGATAGGTGTTCGCTCCATGTTCACGTCCCATATTTTCACCGTAAGGTAGTCTCGGGATAGTATGTAGCGGCCATCGTGTGAGAAACGAACATCTGATATTGATGAGATGATCTCGGAGAAAAAAGATCGGGAAGATGGGTCTTCTTCTTGTTCGAATTCTGTGAGATTGGTTAGCGTGTTGGTTATTTCTTCATTTCAGCCTAGGAATGGGTTGAATTTAAAGAACGTACGCTTGGCATGCTGATCGCACAGCGCGCTTTCCCTCATATCCGCCAACTTGATAGTTCCCTTCGAGCTAGCATACATGAACCAATTACAACTCATCGGATGGAATTCCGCAGCTGTGATAACCTCCGTCAGCTCCTCCATGTTTGCCGGCTTGATATCGACAATGTTGAAACTCTGGTCCTGGATATTGAGGTTCCATAGGTTGATCCGGAGATCATCGCTGCTAATGAATGTTTCGCCATCGCTGTTGACTGATATGCTGTTGATGTGGTAGGCGTGAGCGTTTGCGTAGGTCTTCCGTGGTACAGCTGCTACGACGTTATCGTGATGGGTGAGGCGGGGAAGTTTTAGATCGGCAGCGGTGCGGAAGTGTGCATTTGGGTTCCGAACAGGTCCACCAGCTCCAGCAACGCCACCACCAGGTGTCAACTCATGTGATAGATTATTCTCCGCTACAACCTTCAGCGATTTCTCAAACACCTTCCAAAGCTTTATCGTCTTGTCGTTTGTGGAGAGGAGGTAGTGTGAGGCATTTTGTCGTCGGCACCACTTGATTTTGTTTATCTTCTCCTCTATTTCTAATGATTTGAGGTAGTCAAACTCGGGCTCATGAGACTGGAATTCGGTGTGGAACTTGTATTCACAAGTTTTTTTCTAGTAGAGTTAGATTTATCCCACAAAGCCATACCTTAACAACAGGATAATACAGCAGGGAAACCGGACTGAAGCGAGGGATACGTACTGTTTCGTTTCGTTCGAACAACACTACCCGCCCTCCCTTGTCACCAGTAGCTAGGTAGTTGCCGGTCTGATCAAATTCAACAGTGGATATGATATCCGCTGTTTATAAGCGTTAGTATAAACATGTACATATTTTATTCGGAATGAGAGAGGATCAACAGGTAGAAGAGCCGGGATCCTATTAAAACATACCTTCCGTGATATCTTCTACATCGCCTTTGTCGCCGAAGCATCTAAGATCGAGATCAGTGTACGCTGTCACCGCTTAGGTAATTTGCAAGAAAGCCGGCGCCAGAGCCCGCTGCATGAAAGACATTATTGTTGACAGTGCGTGATTTCGGTCAAGTATCAAAGTCTGTGCACACAGGGAGTACTGACTGTGTGAACTTCCACGTCGTCGGATTGCCTTCTCCTTCTACCATGATTCTCGCAGCGGGGCCAGCACAAGCTTAAGCCAGAATCCAGCAGTAACGGTCACGGTACTGGTAGAGAAATGACGAGGGTATTTCGTCGAGTAGCCTGGTAGAGAGGTATGTGTTGGAGAACGTCTTCACGGTTTTGGCGCCGCCGACGTCGAGGCTGCGTGGATACGACGGATGGCAGGAGGGTCTAAAAGGGCTGGCGAGAGCTATACAGGGCAGTGAAGTGTGTGGTCGCTGGGGCCAGCTCTGCGACAAGATATGGGTACGAGAAAAAGTCAGGAAGAGAGATCTAAATTTATCAAGACAAAGCTGTGGTTATGTTCGGTACCTACGAAATATGCCCTTGCGACTGGTCTTGAAGTGAATCGGTGGGGTTTCCGGTGCACTTCTGGCATGAGTGGACAGCCGTAGCGCGCAACTCGGCCGCCGTAGCTCGCTTCCCACACAAACGAAATTCAGAAATTCCATCCGATGTCGTCGACAAAGCAACAACTAACCCAACAGCATCTCGGACTGTCGCATCAACATGTCGCACCGAAAGTTCGAGGCTCCCCGCCATGGGTCATTGGCCTTCCTTCCCCGGAAGAGAGCTGCCAGACACCGAGGCAAGGTCAAGAGGTTCGCCGCAGAGCATCTTCATATAAATTTCTCTAGCTAACTTCAATCGTGACAGCTTCCCCAAAGATGACCCAAAGAAGCCCGTCCACCTCACTGCTGCTATGGGCTACAAGGCCGGTATGACCACCATTGTGCGTGACTTGGACCGACCTGGTGCCAAGCTCCACAAGAAGGAAATCGTCGAGGCCGTCAGCGTCATTGAGACTCCTCCTGTATGCATATAACTTATAATTGGTGCTTGCGGACCCAATTGCTTACAATACTCCGCAGATGATCATTGTTGGTATCGTTGGCTACATTGAGACCCCCCGTGGCCTGCGTTCTCTCACCACCGTCTGGGCTGAGCATTTGAGCGATGAGGTCAAACGGAGGTTTTACAAGAACTGGTATAAGAGCAAGAAGAAGGCCTTCACCAAGTACGCCAAGAAGCACTCGGAGAACAGCGGCCAGTCTATCACTCGTGAACTCGAGAGGATCAAGAAGTACTGCACCGTCGTTCGCGTCCTCGCCCACACTCAGATTAGCAAGACTCCCCTCAAGCAGAAGAAGGCACACTTGATGGAGGTCCAGGTCAACGGAGGAAGCATCCCCGACAAAGTTGCTTTCGCGCACGGTCTCTTTGAGAAGCCAGTCGAGATTAGCTCCATCTTCGAGCAGGACGAGATGATCGACTGTATCGCGGTCACCAAGGGTCACGGTTTCAACGGCGTCACTGCTAGATGGGGTACAAAGAAGCTACCGCGTAAGACTCACAAGGGTCTGCGGAAGGTTGCCTGTATTGGCGCGTGGCATCCGTCCCACGTGCAATGGACTGTTGCCCGCGCTGGTCAAATGGGTTACCACCATCGTACCTCTGTCAACCACAAAATCTACCGCATTGGCAAGGGCTCTGACGAAGGCAATGCTTCAACCGAGTTCGACGTCTCCAAGAAGACCATCACCCCGTAAGTCCATTGATCATTGCATAAGTATGATAAAAGCTAATTAAATGCAGCATGGGTGGTTTCGTTAGATATGGTGAGGTCAAGAATGACTTTATCCTGCTTAAGGGCGCGGTTCCTGGTGTGAAGAAGCGAGTTATGACTCTCCGCAAATCCATGTTCACGCACACAAGCAGGAGAGCATTGGAGAAGGTCGACCTCAAATGGATCGACACCTCGTCCAAGTTCGGTCACGGTGCTTATCAGACACCAGCAGAGAAGAGGCAGTACTTGGGTACGCTCAAGAAGGATCTTGCCCCTGCTTCGTAAATTGGTGGTATGAGTTCTTGCATGCATTTCATGGCTCGGTGAGAATCGGTAATCCAGGCGTTCTCCTGTTACTCTAGCTTTTCGATGGAGAGAATAGCTCAATGGAAAAGTTAGTCAATTTTTTTTGGTGGGAGGTGCTAGTGAATTGATAACGAAACGTGACCTTGGTGAGTATAGCCTTATCCCTTGCACCGATAATTATGTGTTCAGAGTTGTGGCCCGTGCGCAAACAGCCAGGAACACCAACTTGAAAGCCGTGAACTCTTGTCGATTTTTGGTGTTGCTATGCACGGGCCACAACTCCGAACACATAATTATTGGTGCAAGGGATAAGTAAGGCCACCCAAATAAAAGTCATGCCGTGGCACTTTCTCTGTTCCGGAGTCCATGACGATGTGATTTAGGAACCGAATAATGGGATTAAAAAGTTTATGATCAGGACAACGACAAAGCGTCTTCACAATTGCCACTCCAAGATATCCCTTCTATCTCTCTTTGAGCATCTTTGTTGCGGTATTCTGGAGTAGAAACTAGCGTTCACATTCCGCTGATCCTTTCGGTAGGCGGATTTCTTCCGAGGTCAAATCGTGAGTGAATCACTAGCGAATCATATTTGCCGCAGTTCGCTCTTGGCGTTGCCGACGTTCAAGTTGATGATCATCAGACACACATCCTTGGAGCTCTGCCCTCAATTCTACTCCCCATCGCCGACATCATGAGTTGCCTCAGGATGCGGCGTCTCCAGTTCGCAAGCCAGGTGAGACACCTCTACTCTCGAGCATTAGCCTTGCCAATCGAGCCACCCACATTTCTCCGCATTGCGCACAGCAGACCCCGCGAAGAAAGCTGCTGAGAGCAATTGACTATGCCATGATTCAACCCATTTATAACCTATTCCGCAGGCACGGGCTATTATAAACACGTAATTGCTCTTGAAGTTTGTAATACTATGCATGGCTGACATATGACGTTCTTCAGCAGTTCTCCAAGACACCCTCGCGAGCCTTCTCGTCGACAAAAACAGCGTCTCGTATCTTCACAACTGAACCGTTGAGAGCAAAGGAGGCTTCTGGCTATATTAACCGTAAATACCCCGTAATAGACCACGAATATGATGCCATTGTTGTTGGTGCTGGTGGTTCTGGCCTGCGCGCCGCCTTTGGTCTCGCTGAAGCTGGCTTCAACACCGCATGCATATCTAAGCTCTTCCCCACAAGATCACATACAGTAGCTGCGCAAGGAGGTATCAATGCTGCGCTGGGGAAGTAAGTTTTTCAAGCTTATTCATATGCGGGAGAGCTCCTCCAAAGCTTACACGTGCCTCTATAGTATGCACGAGGACGACTGGCGATGGCATATGTATGACACTGTAAAAGGTTCAGATTGGCTCGGCGACCAAGATGCCATCCACTACATGACGCGAGAGGCGCCGCAGAGTGTCATTGAGCTCGAGAACTATGGTTGCCCATTTTCAAGAACAGACGATGGCAAAATGTAAGTTTTCTTGCTGGCAGACCGAATGCATAAATTAAGTGAGAATTACTGCAGATATCAACGAGCCTTCGGTGGCCAATCCCAGAAGTATGGCAAGGGAGGTCAAGCATATAGGTGCTGCGCTGCTGCTGACCGAACTGGTCATGCTCTTCTTCACACTCTCTACGGCCAGTCGCTACGGCATAACACTAAGTATTTCATTGAGTTCTTCGCCACTGATCTGATCATGGAAGATGGCATTTGCAAGGGTGTTGTTGCTTACAATCAAGAGGATGGCACTCTACACAGGTTCATGGCTAAGAACACTGTCTTGGCCACGGGAGGGTATGGTCGAGCATACTTCAGCTGCACATCCGCACACACATGTACTGGCGATGGTATGGCTATGGTTGCCCGTGCTGGTCTTCCTAACCAGGATCTAGAATTCGTGCAGTTCCATCCCACTGGTATCTACGGTGCTGGTTGCCTAATCACTGAAGGTTCGCGAGGTGAGGGTGGTTATCTCCTCAACTCTGAGGGCGAACGGTTTATGGAGAGATACGCACCTACTGCGAAGGATTTGGCCTCTCGAGACGTCGTCTCACGGTCCATGACTCTGGAGATCCGTGAAGGCCGTGGTGTCGGCCCTGAGAAGGATCACATCTACCTACAGCTCAGCCATCTTCCCGCGGACGTCCTCCACGACCGTCTTCCAGGTATCTCTGAAACAGCTGCTATTTTCGCCGGTGTCGATGTCACCAAGCAACCCATCCCCGTGCTCCCCACCGTTCACTACAACATGGGCGGCATTCCTACCAAATACACCGGCGAGGTATTAACAGTAGACGAGAGTGGCAACGACAAGGTTGTCCCTGGTCTTTTCGCATGCGGTGAAGCTGCCTGCGTCTCTGTCCACGGTGCCAACCGTCTCGGCGCGAACTCCCTCCTCGATCTGATCGTTTTCGGCCGCGCCGTCAGCCACACAATCCGCGACAACTTCACACCAGGCCAGAAGCACGAGCCCATCTCCGCCGATGCGGGCGCTGACTCCATTTCAGTCGTGGACCAGATTCGCACAGCCGACGGGCCGAAGAGCACGGCCGAGATCCGTAACGCGATGCAAAAAGTTATGCAAACCGACGTGTCCGTCTTCCGCACGCAAGAGTCGCTCGACGAGGGCGTGCGCAAGATCCACAACGTCGACGCCATGTTCTCCGACGTTGGCACCAAGGACCGCAGCATGATCTGGAACTCGGACCTCGTCGAGACGTTCGAGCTACGTAACTTGCTCACCTGCGCCGTGCAGACGGCTGAGGCCGCCGCCAACCGCAAGGAATCCCGTGGTGCCCATGCCCGTGAGGACTACCCTGACCGTGACGATGAGAACTGGATGAAGCACACGCTGTCATGGCAGAAGAAGCCGCATGGTGAGGTTAAGTTGGGGTATAGGTCTGTTACAGGCACGACGCTCGATGAGAATGAGTGCAAGGCTGTACCGCCATTCAAGCGGACGTATTAAACTTCATGGATCGAGGGATTGGTGTACCGTCTGTATGTATAAAGAATCTGTTGTGCAGAGCGGAGCTTGTGCACGTAGCTAGGGAAAGAGGCAAGGAGATCGATCGTTTTAGCTGCATGTTGTGGAACGGGAACGTTCTTGATTTATCAAATCGTTCCCTGCGGTTGCTCGTGGTCAAACTACTATATACGTAAATGATTCCAGTGAAGTAGGGGTTTATGAAGTCAAGATCGTGAAAGTTGGGATAGTGATGTCTAAGTCGACTGCATTGGCTATACTGTGCCTGGATAAGACCTTCTAAGATGCCTCGAACGCAGCCACAGCCTCCTTATAGTACAGAATGCCAAGAAGCTGACTCTCACGCCTCAAAAATACAATTCACTTCCCTTCACCTCTCCCTTCCAGCTCGCTTTCTAATTGTATTGCATGTACGTTGCCGTCGAATTAAACTTCAGATTACCCTTGATGACCTTATCCACGGCCGCCAAGAAGTCCTTCTCCGTCGCAACCTTCCTCCGAGCCCTGATCGCGAACATCCCCGCCTCAGTCGCCACGCTCCTCAACTCGGCACCAGTACTGTTCGGGCACAGCCGACTAATCAACTCCCAACGAATGTCGCGCTCAACGCTCATACTCTTAGCGTGGATGCGCAGGATATTAGCACGGCCCTCCATATCCGGCAGAGAGAACTCGATCTTACGGTCGATACGACCGGGTCGCATAAGCGCGGGATCGAGGGTCGAGGGCCGGTTGGTTGCGAACATGACCTTGATGTTGCCGCGCGAGTCGAAACCGTCGAGCTGCGTGATCAGCTCCAACATGGTCCGTTGTACCTCATTGTCACCACCGGCGCCGTCGTCGAACCGCGCGCCGCCGATGGCGTCGACCTCGTCGAAGAAGATGATGCAAGCTTTCTTTGTCCGTGCCATCTCGAAGAGCTCGCGCACCATGCGGGCGCCTTCGCCGACGTATTTCTGCACCAGCTCAGAACCGATAACGCGGATGAAGGTGGCGTCGGTTCGGTTGGCGACTGCTCGCGCGCAGAGTGTCTTGCCAGTTCCTGGGGGACCGTAGAGAAGAGCACCTTTTGGTGGGTCGATACCGAGGTTGACGAAGCGTTCGGGAGACAGGAGGGGCATTTCGACGACTTCTCGGAGCTTTTCTATCTGCTCCTTGCAACCGCCAACATCGCCGTATGTTACATCGGGCTTGTCTTCTACGGTCATCATCGTAACGCTGGGGTCGATTTTGGGGGGTAGAGGCAGGAGGATTTGATATTTATTCCGATCGACGCTATTAACAGGATTCCATTAGTTATATTCTCCCATAGAGTGAAATAGAGGGGTTGCAGAGAGACTGATACGTACCCAACTCGCATGCCCTCCTCGATATCAGTCGGGCTGACCCGGTCTCCCAGGTTGACGACGAACTTGGCAATCTGTTTGACGTTGATGACATATTTGCTCTTCTCCGGGTCCTTCTCGTCCTGTATGATCTTCGTACACCTGGCTACCTGGAGAGGCTGGTCTTCCTGCATCCGCTGCCGGTCCGCCGCAATATCCCATAGGTGTGGTGGTGCAAGGCCGGTATCTGACTCCTGCGGAATTATTAGAATTATAAATGCTGAAGCTATTGGCTATTTGGGTTGAAAGCTACCTTCACGCCTATTTGATGGGTTAGTACGGACTTTTATGGAATGCGAAGATGCGGAAACCTACCTATCTTCTCGTTTACACTTTGCTGTTTGTCCTTGATCTCCTTCTCAAGCTTCTTCAGTTCCGCAGCATAGGGAGCGGCCCCGTATGTCTTCAGCACCTGAATATCCCTGTGTGCTAGCTTAGCCCGGCTGTAACAAAGTATCCACGAGGTTCATCAGAGCCGTACTCATCTGTTAGAGGCGTTATCTTCTTTTCTTCTACCTCATCATCTGCAAAGGTCTTCTGGTACTTTTCCCAGTTCTGGCCGGTGGCACTAGGCATGGTAGCTACGGCGACTGCGTGTCGCGTGAACGAATGAGTCTTGGGATGATCTAAAGCTTTCCGGGGATACTAGAGAAGTCCAAGGATCTGGAGTGGATAAGATAAATAGAATCAGAGGTAGCGAAGAGGGAGAGCAATGATGTAGTGGATGTGAATAGCTCGGTGTCTGTAATCAACATGACAAGCTGAGGCTCTGCGGAGAATCGGCACTTAGCCTCCGATGCGCGACCTCGAATTTCATCGCGTCGCCAAAAGTTGAGGGCAGCGAAGGAGGGGACATACACACCACACCCATACTCAAATACCTTTAATAGCCCCCCCTTGCCACCATGGCGACTCAAGTTGCAAGTGGAAATGCATTCAATACAGCGTTTCGGGTACAGCCTTAATTAAGAATCTTCGGTAAACATGCAACTAACAAGCTTAAAGGATAAGGAAAAGCCTAGGGCAGTGCGGACGGCAAACATAGTAGCAGCAAGAGGTATTTAGTTTCTAAGGTTTCTAGCGATTCCCCAGCTAACAGAATAATAGCTGTTGCCGATGCTATACGAACCGTAAGCTCCGCGAAAAATAACTAAGGTGGGGAAGCTAATGTTTAGGTAGTCACTTGGGCCAAAGGGAATGGACAAAATGGCGAGACATTTAACTCTGGATATACTTTTTCGTCTTATTAACTCATTATTAGATTCAAACTGGCAAAGGCGAAACTATAATCGTAAGGCTCCTGTCGACCTTCGCACCAAAAATTCAGAATGCTCAAATCCAATCAGACAAATGACGGTAGCACCATGCTCAGCCAGATGAGTGTCATGCATCCAGCAGCGAAAATGCTTGTAGACCTTGCTCACGCTCAGGATATCGAAGCTGGAGACGGAACAACGTCAGTAGTAGTGATCGCTGGTAGCCTACTAGGTGCCGCGGAGCGGCTATTGATGAAAGGAATCCACCCAACGGTCATTTCAGAGTCCTTCCAGCGCGCTGCTGCCGCATCTATACAGATTCTCAGTGACATGTCCATTCCCATCTCTCTATCCGATCGATCAACCCTCCTCAAAGCTGCTTCCACGTCGCTGTCTTCCAAGATTGTTGCGCAGGAGCCAAAACTAGCACCGATGGCGGTAGACTCTGTCCTCAAGGTCATTGATCCAAAGACGGCGGATAACGTAGATTTGAAGAACATAAGAATATTGAAAAAACCTGGAGGGACGATAGAAGACAGTGAGATGGTGGATGGATTGGTGCTAAATCAGCAGGTAGTCAAGAGTGGCGGTGGGCCCACACGCGTGGAAAAGGCCAAGATAGGTTTGATACAGTTCCAGCTCAGTCCACCGAAGCCGGACATGGAGAACCAGATCGTGGTAAATGACTATCGCCAAATGGACAAGATTCTAAAGGAGGAGCGAACATACCTTCTCAACATGGTCAAGAAAATCAAGAAGGCGAAATGCAATGTTCTTTTTATCCAAAAATCAATTCTCAGAGACGCCGTCAACGATCTAAGTCTACACTTCCTCGCAAAACTCAATATCCTAGCCGTCAAGGATATCGAGCGCGATGAGATTGAGTTCATCTGCAAGGCAAGGATCGCAATGCTACCCTCCAATTCATTATAACTAACCCAAAACAGAGCACTGGTTGCAAACCTATTGCCGACATCGACTCTTTCACCGAAGACAAACTCGGTTCAGCAGATCTCATCGAAGAAGTTCAGGCTTCGGGGGCACGGATAGTCAAAGTCACAGGTGTGAAGGCTTCAGCACAGACCGTATCAATTGTGTGCAGAGGCGCCAACTCACTTATTTTGGACGAAACGGAGCGAAGTCTGCACGACGCACACTGCGCTATTCGATCCTTAGTGAAGAAGAAGGCTCTCCTGGCAGGAGGTGGTGCTCCAGAAATTGAAATCGCACATTCACTCTCTGCCCAGGCCCGTGAGCTCACGGGTACTGAATCCATCTGCTGGAAAGCTTTCGCAGAGGCAATGGAGGTCATCCCGACGACTCTGGCAGAGAACGCCGGTCTTAACTCGATCAGGGTCGTCACTGACCTCAGGCATCGACATGCTCAAGGTCAGCGAAACGCCGGTGTAAGCATTAAGAGCGGAGGCGTCAAGAACGACATCGCGGAGGAGAACGTGCTGCAGCCACTTTTAGTCAGCACTAGCGCTATCGAATTGGCGGCAGAGACGGTGAAAATGATTCTACGTATCGATGATATCGCTCTATCGCGGTAGTTGGACTGCGCTTGTAGGGTATGGGCATGCAAAGTCTTGTGTATCTGTGCGTAGGTAGAATCACATGTCTGTCCAGCAAGAACATGAATGACGAAAACTTGACTAACCTCTTGATTTCCGTTTGGACGGATATTAGATATACTAGCCTTCCCGAGTAAGCTAGTCTTTCAAAAGCAACCCTATGATATTGACATGAAATCCTCTACCCTCTCCCCCCCTGATACAGTGTTAATTTATATGGCAGGGACTACAGAAATGTGACCACGATCCAAGAGCCCTTACTTAAGCACCCTAGGAATTAGCACCCGATCTCCAGGAGTACCATTATATACTGACCAAAGACACAACTTGGGAGCCAATACCCCACGTTAGAATTTATATTTTAAAGAAAATGCCTATCTCCTCAACCAGTAGATCAAGTTCTAGCTTAACTGCCTTTACACGATTGTTATTCTGGTCGAATTTCTACTCAAACCCTCATCACAAAGCTATGCCGCTACAATAACACATTGTGTTTTTTTAAACACTGCTCACATTACACATGGGGAGGCGACTTGTCTACATATTTCTGGCTCAGCAATTTTAACGGTTGCTACCAGCACTATATCTAGTTCTAAGCTCTGTACTTGTTCTATAATTAGCGTCGCATTTAGGGCATTTGTCGAACTGAATCGGATTTCCTTACCACCATCTTACTACTGTCTTCAAGACTAGAACCCTATGTCTCACTACCCCGCTACTTACTCGTATGTCTCATCGAATGTCTCATCGAATGTCTCATTACCTATTTCCATTACCAATTACCGACTGAATGACGACGTAGTCGTCAGTCCATTTGCCACCTACCTTATGTATATAGAGAGCTTCTAGAGCCCTCTTTAATAGACAGAGTTCTCATTCCTGATCGTCCGTTCAACAGCATTCTTCTGCATTCTGATATTAATTGCTCTAACAAGGCTGAAATTGAGGCTGGGAGCAAGCCAATCCACGAACTTCACGTACGTGACGAATCTAGATACTTAATACCCAGTGATCTTTTTGGACTGGGTTAATCTTGGATCTCCATGGTGGAGCCGTAGTTTAACTGGACTGGATACTGTCGATTTGATTGGTTGGATGGAGTGGATTTGAAGCCGTGGAGCTCTTGGAGCTCCAATTCTCTAACCCAATTTGGGCAGGTGTAATGTAATGGTGAGCCAATCAGCGACTGAGGATGAGCTTCAAACTTATAATTGGGTGTACGAACCATACAATCTGAAAACTCTGGTGTACACAAGCATCGTTCCTCTTGCCCCCGTCGTCGTCGTCGTCGTCGTCGTCGTCGTCGTCGTCGTCGTCGCTTTAATTGATTTATCCTCATCTTTTTTCTTACTGCCACCATGAATCTCAAAAGCAGAGGAGGCAGTAAGAGAACTCTGGCTCGAATACAAAGGCAAAAGCTTTTGCCCACCATCACCCTCATCTACGCCAGTAGCTCCGCAGCCGCCAGCTACAAGAGAGAAGATATACACCTCCGCCCGAGTTCATAAACGCCTTAAGACGACTTATCAAGAATGCAACGACCTATCGCCAATCAATCGCTTTAAGGAATATCTTGCTACCAACAGCGTACTTCTTGCCGAGAATTAACACTTTAATATCTTATAATACTGGCAGGATCGCTATAAGAGCCAGCTAGATCCTGCTCGATTTGCGCTTAACATTGGTCGTGCCTCCTATAAGCGATAAATGCGAGCAACTCTTTAGCAGCTGCAAGATCCTTCTTAGTAACCGGCGTCCCCAATTACAAATAAGTATATTTAAGGCAAATAAGGTTCTTCCGCATTCATATGGGCCACTACTAAAAGGTACATTTGACAATAAGAAAGTAGATAAGTTGGTAGGAGAGCCTTGCGAAAGGGTGCCGCAAAGGCCCGACTTACTGCTGCCGTTGCCGCAGAGGCAACTACTCAGGTAAAGGACGACGTAACTAATAAGGAGGAAGAGAAGCTAGATAAGCAATATACGGCTATTAGGATTAACTACGAGAATAAGGTTATTGGTGAGGTATAATATAGGTAGCTTTTGGTAAGTTATTCCACATCTACCCTTCCTTTTGCAACACCACGCTGACGCCAAGCCTTTCTATATTTAGTATATAAATGCACTGGAGCTCCATGGAGCTCCTGGAGTCAAACGATTTACTAGCTGGATGGAGTGGATTTAAGCTCAGATCCACTCCACTCCAGTCCAAAAAGATCACTGTTAATACCTATTCGTCTTGATGGCGGTGAATGAATAATCTTTGCACAGACTAAAAAAGGTCTATTAGAGTCACCACTATAAAATTAGCTATAGAGGGCCAATATTAACCCCCTAATTATGGCTCTAATATCCCTTTTTAAGCAAAAAGGGCTGTAAGAACCCTAATTGCGGGTTACTGTGGCCGATCCTGTGCTCGTAGGGTCTCCCTTCGTAGAATCGTAGAGCGAACGTCCAGGCCCGATGTAATAGTCTGAGATTCTGGAACATATAGAAGCAATAGGTTAAAGATGCCGAAATATGCCTTAATGGTAACAGTTTTGATAAAGGTAGTTTGCATTTGTCGGTCGTTGAAAAATCTGTAGAAGTTGCAACAGCTTCCCTGTCTGCTTGTTTTGTAGAAGCGAAACGCGCTAAATAAACTTATGATACTGCCAAATGCCAACTTCTCGAACCAAGACGTGATGAGACAAGGAAAACATGAAAAACCACAGCAGGTCGACAGCCCTTATATTCACGGTAGGCCTCGAGTTAAAAGCGTACCCACTATTTGTCCAGCAAATCGGCCAGTCATGGCTTGTCAACTCTACTCTAGAAATCTCAGCATAACCATCATAAAAACTGAGGAGATATACTTGAGTTCCTGCATGAGATGCAGGCTCGTCTCGTGGAATTACTTGGCCACCTTAGTAATGCTTTCATTTGAGAGGTGCACGTGATCTTCAATGCAAGTGATAGACTATTGGCAGTGACGAATATGCGTCTTACAGTAGATGAACATCAAGGGTGCAGAAGAGTGCATAAAAATGGGCCCGACCCACGAGTCGAGCCGCTGTTCTGCGCCTAGGCTGGCTAGTGCGTTTTCGGGGAAAGCCGTTCTAACAAATCCCTTTGTGTGGCAGAAGTGACTTTTCGTATTAGGCGCTTTAGGCGCTCCTGCCTAGGTTAGCATGCTGCAGGCACCCTAGCTAGCGTGATTTTATTAGCAAGCCTCACCAAAACGCGTCAATATTGCGATGCCGATGAAATCCCTTCGTGTGGCAAGTGTGACTTTTCGTATTGGGCGCTTTAGGCGCTCCTGCCTGGGTTAGCATGCTGCAGGCACCCTAGCTAGCGTGATTTTATTAGCAAGCCTTACCAAAACGCGATGCCGATGAAATGCTGCAGAAGACCACCACTAAAAACACCTATATATATATTTTTTTGAGGAAGTTGGGCAAAAAGTCGTGATATATAACGTTATCCCTGCTGGTAGCGTCCTACGAGAGTTGGACCGTGCGCGAACACCAGAATTAAAAATACGTGTATGGTCACGGAGCCTTGATCCCATTGATTCTATTGGCTGGCTCTTATCGATAACCGTAGGACTAAATCTACCAGCCGAAGGGATAAATAGGTTTCTATCCCTCCTTCACTAACTAGCTACTAATTATATAGGAAAATCCTCTATTAGAGTCGCTTTATACGCGTTCTTAACTTCGATAAGGATAAGCCGGTAAAGGACCAGCTTAAGGTTATAGGGAGGACGTGCTATATACGTTAAATGAGGTGTATTAAGTGCTATAAGTGGTTAAACGGTTTAACTAGCGGTTATTCGATATCCAAGCGCCAGCACCCTTGCTGCCGAGAAATCGCACTGACCAGAGGCTTTAACACCAGGCTCTATACAGTATAGAGCCTCTAGATTGGCTTATGAGACGTGCATATACGAAAAGTCCTTGAAATGGTTGCCACACAAAGGGATACCATGTTTCTATGAGGACCGTCCGAACGGGAACTTGATGCTCGACGTAAGGTTGTGCTGCGGAGGTGTTTAATTGGTTGGACGATCGCCGATGCACCGTAACCTGCCCCGATGGCGAACGCCGTTCTGTAGGCTAGATGCAGACGCAGGATTATTGAATTATTGAATGCTCAAGGTGGTTAGATGTTTCTCTTGTTAGAAGTTTGGATAATCGTGCACATATTTTGTATTTTAATTATATCGTCTAGCTAACCGGGTGGTCTTTGGCCATAACATACAGTCCTGGTTTTAAGGTTAGCAATTGTCATATGAGAGTTCTTCATTTTCTCGGGCTCAAACTGAAACTTGCATTTCTTGATAACCGTGAATAGCACTATCACGGAGTTCCTTTCTGATGCCAGCAATCAAAACCTGGATTTCCTCGGTACGCCACTATTGTCGGATTTAGCCGCATGCATGGACAAAACTTGACAGACAACGGGAAAAAGAAATGTCAGAATCAGGCCACCACCCCACTTACCCCAAGATACTTCGTAAACAAATACATGGCCCAGCCTTCAATGCCATCCTCCCAGCCCAGGCGATTGAATGAGCCAATCTCCTTCAGCTTCGGATCCTTCGGCCACGGACCAATCGGCCATTTAAACTTCCGATAGGTAACATTGACAAACCCAGCCTGTTCTATCAGAGCCTTCGAGTCTTCGGCGATCCGGAAGCTCTTACCGAATTTCTCACCCGCCTCTAGCGCCAGGGGGCCCCATTGCTCCATGTGAGTGCCCGCGATGGAGCCGTCCTCCGACTTTGGGACGACGCTGATCTCAGCCTGTTGGAAATACGCACCGGGCTTAAGCGCATTGTAAACCTCAGCGTACAGGGCGGGGTAATCGGCCACGCAGCCGTAGATGGAGCGTGCGTGGATGAAGTCGAAACTTTCCGGCGCAAACGTCCATGGCGCGGTGAAATCGTCGATCTGGATCTCAAGGTTTGACGGGACGAAGTCAGGTTGGATTGGGGAGAGGTCGGTCGCGATGACTGAGGCGGAGGGGTGGTCGTCAGCGAAGTCCATGGCCCAGATGCCAGTGCCCGTGCCTGCCTGCATATTGAGCTTTGTACGCCAGATGAAGTCTGCATCGCGCGGAGTCTGTGTCATACCTAGGTCGAGCACCCGTTGCGGCTTCGGACTGATGGGAGCCAGGAAGAGCTTCCCGTCTAGAGAAAGGGTGAAGATGTGGTGGAAGAGGTCGAGATTGTCCTCTACATGGAGCTCATCAGTAGGTATATTGAGGAATTACAGCCTCAACATACGGGCTTTTTCATCGTTGGGGCCCCTGCGATGAAACTGTCAGGACCTTAAATTGGCTAGAGGAGGTGCATCACTACCAGTATGTCCCGGCTCGAAAGCTGTGATATCTCCTCCCGTTCTCGTATACGAATTTGAAAATACTCGAGCGTAGGGAAGAGGTTTCCGATGCTGCATCGCTGTCATTGTAAGAAGAATCACGGTCGGAATCGTCGATCTGTATGGGACTGTCTGCTTCAGTCATTGCAACTGATGGAGCAGCAGGACGGCTACATACGTTGGCTAGACAGGACAAAAATGCTGAGGGTGGCCTAGAGATAAAGCTTGACGAGCGGCTAGAGTATCTATGGAGGTCGCACTAACAAGGTATCTCCGCCGCGTGGAAGAAGCTCATTATACCCTGGCTTCTTCCTTGGCTGTGCGTCTGAGCGGGATCTAAACGCTGCAACTCGTTGTTCTTTCGGGACGGTTAGCATAAGCGGTCTAATACACGGACGCAAGGATTCTTTCTTTACTTTTAGCTGCGGCTTCAATCCCGAGAAGCTGCTGCTTTTACCTGAGCTGTCAGTGGGCAACATCGGGTGTCTTTTACAGCGCCCTCCCATGTCCGTTTAAAATTATTGTAGATTCTGTCGATCAAGAAATTGAAATGTATCCCGCGCAGGGCCCATTCGAAACTTGCGACGGAAATATGTACGCTATAGGTAAAAGAATAACCATGCATGATTGATGCGCGTGAAGATCCTTACATGCTCACTTTGATGGTGTGCACCGTAGGGCCAGGGGCTACTGCAATGAGCAGAACTACAGCAGAAAGGGAACGCAATAACTGACCGCAATAAATTTCCATAATACTGCGGTTTTCTTATCGACTGCAACTCGCTTCCAGATAAGAACCTCCCACATCAAAATATCGTCTTTGTACATACGTATACAAATTCGAATATAAATCGAACATAATCGTATGCGCAACTTTCTTAACTCTATTTCTTTACTATGAGCCCAAGGCTTCCTCCTACCGTGTTTGGCAGATCTGCGTCGCCTACACTACGGCTGGGCAGGGTGTGGTTGGTGAAGGGTGTAGGGGGGAAGTTCGATGATTGAGCACGGCCTTCGCCTGTCGCGCCCTGATCGCACCGTCCTTTTGGCTCAATAGGATCGCAATTCGAGCAGGTGATACCTGCCGAGACTTAGTGATAGAGAAGCTAGTAAGAAATAGAGCTTTATATATTTTTGAGTGAAAAAAGTACGGCGCATACGATTATATTCGATTTGTATGAGAATTTATATACGAAGACGATATTCAATGTGGGAGGTTTGATGCGGCTTAATTGCATAGCCTCCCCGCTTTTGTATAACTTAACCTGCCAGCAACTTTGACCTCATTTCTAGACGCTGAAGACTACCCAGCATTGCATTCTTACCGCCATGCAAGTTAACGAACATTTCCCCCTTCGTGGGATAGACTATAGCGCACTGGCTGCGACAGCAGATAGAGTGGTGTACATACGGGAGAAGGACACACCCATATTTCCACCACCGTGTGAATGTACCGATTGCCAGGATCAATTCTATTTCACCAGTGAACAGAATATGCCCCAGTTTGCCTATACGAGAAAAATTTCCGACGCTGAGGCCAAGAAAATATTGGGAGATTTCGTTGCCGGAATCTGCAGCGACCGCCAATTTTTGCAGAAGCAGTGTCACTTGCATGGAGATATCATCATGAATCGCTGGAAGAAGAAAAGCAGGGATAAACGAGCGGCATTGCTGATCCAGGTGCAACTAGATTTGTATCCGCATCAATGGTTCCTTCCACGGTACGCAAACACAAGCCCTCCTTGGAAGGATGCTCGGAAGTTTCGAAATGCCTTTCTTCTTCCCAACTTAAATATCCCGGTTCTGAAAAGCAATCCATCAATATTTCTCTCTCTGCTACATAATAGAACCTTCTACTCCCCACAGGACTGGGCTCCATACGATAACAGACAATTGATATTCGGCTGGACATGCGGTTGTTTTGACTCGGAGTACTGTGGGAGTAGCGTCGTCATGTATGGCCCACGATATGGCCAACTGTCGCCATGGGTAGCAGATTTGGCGCATCGGTCAGACACCATAGGATTCCCACGGGCCAGACTTATCCTTGAGGCACAGGCTCGCCTAATGCAATTCCTACGCAGGGTGGTAGAACAGATCCTGCAAGGAATCGACTTGGAGGGCCCAGGGTCTTCTACGAAGTGGCTCGAGACGACAAGACTGGGCTTTAGAAAAACGGGCGACGTTGCGTTCTGGTCGTCGTATACATACCAGCCCTTTTCTGCGCCTCCAATTTTTAACGTCGATGCTATGCTATCCCTTGCTAAGGCGAGAATGGACGCAACAGGAGATCATCTTCTGCTCTTGCAGACTGATATCCCTTACATGCGACGTCAGATTAAACTAGTTAATGAGTGCCAGATCATTAAAGGAGCCCCGCGCGAGATGGCATACAGTTTGATTATGCAAGATTTCCTTGGGGATATCGAAGTCAATTTGTATTGGAAAAGGGTATTTGATGAATTTGAGCACTTGAAGCGATGCTACATCCGTTTCAGGGATCATATTCACCCTGGCGAACGGCTACCTAAGAAGTACGACAAAGCCTTGGGCGCCCTAGAGCTTCTCCTGGTTAATGCAATGCATTCACGTTCAGCACACCTGCAAGCCATCATCCCTCAGCGTCCAGGCTTTCGTCGTCATTGGAATTTCAAAGAGGATCCGGAAAATGAACAAATAAAAATATCACGTAAAGGCGATACCCTTACCGGTCTGTTCTACAAAGACCCTCTCGAGTGGTGCCTTATGCAACTGCAGGGTCCGCCGGATGATCAACAGCGGTTCGACCACGCCCTGCTGTTTGCCTTTCTAGACGAGCACATCTCGACATGCAAGGCCTCTGATCGCGCCCGTCTCGACGAGACGCTCTATGAGAAACTGTCCGACTACGCTGCCATTCATGAGCTTCTTGTAGCAGTTCGCTTACATCGACCGCAAAATACAAACCGTGACATTGATGATGTATATCAAAATGACGATCGAAAGGCTTGGAGGTATGAGCAGAAAAACCATCAGCTTACAGAATAGGACCAGTTGGAATTAGCCACAGCTCTTAAGGCGTTTTGCGATGCGCCACTGCCCGCTGGCAGAAAGGACCATGCCTGGCTTCAGCGCTCGGACGGGGTTAGAAAAGCGCTGGAGGCGTTCTGGACCAATATGAGTCGGTGTTGGCATAGGTCCTTGGAGAAAGCTGGATACAGCGCGGACGAGATTCGATCCGAGCTAGACTTCTTCTCTGTGTATGACAGCTCCGGCTATCTACAAGATGTTCAAGCCGCACGAGCAGAAATCCTAGCCAGCATCGGAAGTGCAATGGGTACAGAGATCAAAATGTCCAGGCTGCAGTCGTGGCAGGTTGAAGAATTGGCAAAGACCTACACTCAAGAAGTCAAAGCTAAGGTGAAAACTCGGCCAGATCAAGCCGTCACCACGTTACAGCTTGAAGGAGACGTGGATGCTATGACAACAGAGGAGCCAGAGCCCAAGATAGCAGTGAGTCGACGCGCGTTTGATGTTTTCTCTCACATGTTTCCTGCTTCTGGCGCGGAGGCCGCCGCGAGCGTCGAATGGGATTTGTTTGTGCACGCCATGGCAGATGTAGGCTTCTCTGCTAGAAATAGTGGCGGGTCAGCCGTGGTTTTTGAAAAGAAGAATGACGCAGATGTCAGCCAAACCGGCAAGATCGTATTCCATCGGCCTCACCCAGTGTCGAAAATTGATCCGGTCATGTTGCATTCAATGGGAAAGAGGATGAGGAAGTGGTTTGGATGGCATAGAGGCCTTTTCGCTCTCCAGTAACGGGAAAGCAACCCATTCATGTAAGTTCGGTCCCTATGGAATTTGGAAAATAATTGCAGGGTCAAAATTGGGAATGTTGTAAGCTGCAAGCAGAATTGATAAAGAAGGCAAAAACACAGAAGTTCGACGGAGAACTGGCAGAATTGATTTGGATATCAGCAAGGATCGGCTAATGGAAATTACTATTCTTTCAAGCATCCAATGCCTTTAACCTACACATTTAGTAATAGAAAGGGTAAACTATTTACTCTCTGAAAAATAGAAGTCGTTCAACAGGCTTGATTTCACGCAGCTCGGGAACTACATGATTGGCCTATGGTAGTGAGACGAGCGAACGTCGGCGGGGACTGGAAGGCGACTAGGGTACCACGGATATTTAGCTGCCACGCGGGAGCACTTCGTTAACGTGGGTGATAGGGTTATGACGGTTGGCCACTACCGCCTTCCTGATGTAAATGGAACACCAAAATACTGCCAAAATGCCTCAGAAGTAGCCGTTGGGTCGTGCACGCCGTCGTATCGTGCACGACCC